>Ga0190359_1002889_pt1 | contig 10108 bp, 7 predicted proteins | sample 48721823_MG_FD_161269 | JGI IMG/M metagenome (GOLD analysis project Ga0190359, IMG submission 161269) | Hydrothermal vent microbial mat bacterial communities from Southern Trench, Guaymas Basin, Mexico - 4872-18-2-3_MG | ecosystem: Environmental > Aquatic > Marine > Hydrothermal vents > Microbial...
AGAAAATCAATCCTACTCGGCAGACGGCTCCTCATAAGTGAGCGCGAAAACCCCCTCTCTGCGCACCCAGCCACCATGGCCGTCCTCGATCTTTATCACCAGCTTGACCTCGCCTAAAAGCTCCTTCTTCATAGTCCAGTATCCATCACCTGTCTCAGGATTTATCCTGGTTCCCGCCGGCCCGACCAGCACCGAATAATTCAAGGTATCCCCATCTGGATCATCCGCCTCGATCCAAAAATTCACCCTGGTATCCTCAATCTCGAAATGCGGCCCGCTTATTACAACCGGGTCTCTGTTGAGAATCTTCACGGGATCTGAAGTCCGAACCGTAATTCCTTCAAAATCACCGTCAGTGCAAATCAGCACATGAACCTCATCCCCCTGTCTGTAATACTTCGGGCTCAATACCTCTCCGTCTTCTCCGGATATCTCCTCGCCGTTTACAAACCAGGAATAAAATATCTCCACCTCATCAGGATCTACCCTTCCATAATTCACAACAGCCTCGAGAGCCGTATTTGTATAAGCCCTTGCAGGCTCGATCCTCACCTTCGCCACCAGGGTCTCCCGAACGACCACCCTCACGGGCTTCGAGTTCTTCCACGGCCCGAAACCATGCTCGCCATGCGCTCTAACCTCAACATAAATCTCGTCGCCCTCTTTCAACTCTTCGCTGGAAAACCGATTAATCGCTCCTCTATGAAATTCCTTCCCGTTCACATACCACTTATACTCAAAAGAAACATCCTCATCCTCCCTGGCCCCCCGGTAGTTCGTCCTCACTGTCAAAACATCACCCGGCCCAGGCTGTCCCGGTATGATCTCCACAAGGGTCACCCGGGGTACCTTCTTCCCTCCGGGGGCCTCCTTAGAGCGGCATCCTGCGAAAAAGACCCCGAAAAGCCCCACGAAAACCACCATCCAGCTCAACCATTTTTTAATCATCCTCAGCACCCTCCTTCCAGAAAAGGTTCATCTCTCAAAAGGATAATAACGCCAGAAAACAAAAAGTCCAACCAAAAGCACCACCGCGGCCACAGGGCCAGCCAGCAGAATACCCCACGGCTTATCCGCAGTGTTGCCGAAAAAATACATCAACCCGGAAAGCACCGCAGGCGCTAGTCCCGCGCCAAGCTTGGTGCAAAAACCCTCTGCACCCATGTACATGGCCTCGCGGCGATACCCGGTAAGCTTCTCGTCCTGGTCAATCACATCAAAAAGTATCGGCCTCTGCAAAACCAGCATAACCGAGACCGGCGGCGCAAAAAGCATATAAAGGATAAAACCCTGAATTTTCGCATCCAAAAAGGGCCACCTCCCGATAGTCAACAAAAGCGGAAGTAAGACCGCAAACCAAAGCAGGCCCCCGATAAAGACCCGCTTCTTCCCGAGCCTGCCGCCCAGCCACGCGGTTAGCGGGAAAAAGGGAAGCGACCCTACAAGTAGTATCCCCAGTAAGTATCCGCCCACATCCTCGCCCTTGCCCATAACCGATGTCGCGATATAAGGCGTCGAGGCCATTAACAGGATCGCGCAGAACAAGAGAATGCTGATCAATAATATATACGGCCTGAAAGGCTGATTCCGGAAGGTCTCGGCCACGGCCTTGAATATCCCGAATGGAACCTCCTTCTCCTTGCGGTGCGGTGTCTCCTTGATCTTATAAATCACCAGGTAATACAAGGCCACCGTGATCACCGCGCCCATAATGGCAAAAGGCTTGTACCCGTCCTTAAGTTCAAGCCCACCCGGAGCCCATCCACCCCTTACAGCATTTATAAGAACCCCCGCAACCACAACGGCAAGAACCCGGCCGATTGCCTCGAACACTCCCATATAGGCTGAAACATTTATCCGCTCCTGAAGGAAAGGCGTGACCTCAGGCAAGATAGCAAGATACGGCGCCACAACCACCGTATAAAGAAACCAGAAAATGCAGATAAGCACAACCAGCCACACATTATTGAACCGGGTAACACCCTCACTCGGCGGAAACCATAGAAGGACAAATATCAGGGCAAGGGCAGGAGAACCGAACATCAAGAACGGCCTCCGTCTGCCCCACCTGCTCCGGGTCCGGTCGCTCCAGAATCCGACTAGTGGGTCTGAAACAGAATCCACTACCCTGCCTAGGATACTGATCACGCCGAATGCCGCAAGGGACGCATACACCGGAAGATTCTGATCCGCAGGCGGGCAATAAAAAAACAACAGCCAGCCCTCAATCATCCCCGTGGTCAGAGCCGCAGGCAGGTTCCCACCTGCATAGATCATGCTCTGCCACAAGGTCAATGCTCGCTCTTTACCTGCTTCCACCATCACAATGGATTCCTTAAAAAAATCTACCCTATTTCAAGCACCCCTGTCAACGACTGTTCAATCATGGACTTGACATAAAAGGAGATGAGGCTTATTTTTTGATAGGGAGGCCTTAAATTATGAAACGAAAGATTTTGTCAGCGGTTTTGTTTTTTATCCTGGGACTCAGTTTCGGCGGTTGTACCTACTACAACCGGATGGTGGAGGGGGATGAGGAGGTAAGCAAGAGCTGGAGCGAGGTTGAGAACCAGCTTCAGCGTCGTAATGATCTTATACCCAACTATGTAAATACGGTTAAGGGGTTTGCCAAGCAGGAGCGCGAGGTTTTTATTAAGGTGACCGAGGCCCGCTCAAAGGTGATGAAGGCCGGCTCGGTGAAGGAGAAGATGGATGCATCGAACCAGTTAAGCGGAGCCCTGGGCCGTCTGATGGTGGTGGTGGAGCGATACCCTGACTTGAAATCGAACCAGAATTTCATGGCCCTCCAGGACGAGCTTGCTGGAACAGAGAACAGGATCGCAGTGGCGCGAATGCGCTATAACGAGGCCGTAAAATCATATAACGCGTATATAAGAAAGTTCCCTCAATTGTTGATCTCAAAAAGCTTCGGCTTTGAGTCCAAGCCCTATTTTGAAGCGCCGGAAGAGGCCAAGGAGTTGCCCGAAGTCGCATTTTGACACTTGAATTGCGGGTCTCACAATTTACACAAGGATTCTGATTTCCTTGCAAGAGATTTATCTCTTCATAGAAGTGTCAAGTTGCTCTGCCTCCAAAAGCCACATGGCTCAGGCCTCAGGCCTCACGGCTCAAGCGTTATTCAATGGTAAAGTTCAATGTCTTGAGAATGTTTCCGTCCGCATCCTGGACTTCCACCTTCCATGCCCCCTTGCGCGTTGCCTCGATGTTCTTTGAACTCCAGGTGCGCCAGTTAGCTGATTTCACATTAAGCTCTACTTCGGCAAGCAGGTTATCTCCTTGATACCAGAGATGCTTGATCTTTACCTCGCCCTTTGCTCCGGTAACCCTGGTGAAGCAGAAGAGCTCGCCCACATCCGCTGGAAAGCTCTCTCCTGCGCCCTCTGGAGTCCGGTCTGTCACTGCCGTGCAGATCACTGCGTCTGCAATCTTAAGCCCTTCCTCCTGAGCCAGCGCCAGGCCCAGCCCGGCCAGAACAAACAGCGACATCATTAACGCGATCAATGCCTTTCCCCTCATTTTTCTCTCTCCCTTCTCTGTTCTTTCTCTGTTCCTCCAGGTTATCCCTTCAAGCCTACATCCCTGTATGTCCAAACCCCCCCTTGCTACGGGGAGATTCCTCCAATTCAAGAACCTCGATTACCTGCGCGGGGGCAACCCTGCTGATTACCATCTGCGCAACCCTGTCCCCCTTCCTCACACAGAACTGCTCTCTCCCGTGGTTTATCAGGATCAATTGTATCTCTCCCCGGTAATCCGTGTCAATAGTGCCCGGGGAATTCAGCAGGGTGATCCCGTGCTTTAGCGCCAGCCCGGAGCGCGGTCGAATCTGGGCCTCACAGCCTTCCGGCAACTCAAGAGCGAACCCGGTCGGTATCAAGGCGCGCTGGCCCGGATCAAGGCAAATCGGGTCGTCGTTTGCCGCGCCCAGATCAAACCCCGCGGCCCCTTGCGTTTTCCGGGCAGGCAGAGGCAGTTCCGGGTCGTATCCGGGAACTCGCTTGATTTTAACCACTGGCCTGTCAGTCATCTCTTTAATCCTTCGGCACACAAAAGCGGAAGATGATGAAGATGTCCCCCTCCTTCCATTCCTTTTCCGGGCCGAGCCGGCGAATGAGCCTTAGGGCCAGTTCAATATTATCCGATTCCATGAACCTTGTAAATATCACGATATACCGGAGGCGTCGGCGCTGAATCTCTGCCTTGAGCTTTGCCTCCGTCTCTCTCTTCTCTCCTTCAGAAAGCGCGTCCCAGCGCAGAGGCTCGCCCAGGTACAAGAAAATCGGGTCTTTGAAGAAACGCCTGTCGGTCTGCCTGCTTGTCAGGTCAATGATCAGCCTCTTTCCGTGCCAGGTCTGGTATGTGCCGGAGTAGCGGTAGATGTCCGGCAACATCGGCAGGTCGAGCACCGAGAATTCTCCCGGCTCATCCGCGATGCCACGATGAAATTCAGGAATAGGGACTGCGGAAAGGGAAAGCGGGGCCTGGAGAAATTCCAGGCACACTAGCAGTCCGAACCCGGCCAGAAAAGCCCGGTACCAGCGTTGAAGGAATCTCTCTGAAAGGGATGCCATGCCCATGCCCACTATCACAGCAAGTGCCAACTCGGTCATCACCACGAATCTAACCGGACTACGGTCCACCTGGAAGACCGGCATGAACCAGCTTAGCCAGCGGAGCGGAAGCGGGACTGAGAAGAGATCATGCTTGCCGACATGGAGGAAAGGCCCGAGTGAGAGGATGAAGAATAGGATTCCGGTTATAGCCCATAGCCCGACCTTGGGAGGCCGGATCCGAATGAGGGTAACAGCCGCAAGCGCGATGACGGAGTATCCGAGGAATATTTCATACCCGCCGACACCGTGTGATCTGGACAGGTCCGGGTCCACGGCAGGGAGAAGGTGAATCAGCGGCTGATACAGGGTCTGAATCGAGCCGGGGATAATGTAACCGAGGAGATTGCCCGAGTATTCCACTTGCTCCTTGAGCGGGGGCATGAATGTCACAGTCGGGTCAAGGAGCTGTTTCAGAACCGCTATTGCGAGCGGCAGGAAGGGCGGGATGAATACTATCCCGGCAATGACAGCCTGTTTCAGGAAATCCCTTGAAATCACAAGACCTCGATCCTTTGTCATGAGGTAGCCGAGATGAATGAGGATAAAGATGAATAGATAAATCATGTAGTTGGGCGAGGAGTAGACGAGAAGCAGAAGTGCCACTCCGAGGCCTATTCCGTGGCGCTTTTTCTTCTGCTCTACCGCGAGGAGATAAAGATACACCGCGAGCACGAGAAACTCGGTGCATGTTACATGACAGCGGGAGATGTTCCAGAAGCGGAATGGGGTGAAGGCGAAGATAAGCCCGGAGATAAATGCGGCTGAATTCTTCGCGGTTCCGAATGATGAGAATGTCAGGTATCGCACCAGGAGAAATGTGAAATAACCTGTAAGGATAAAGGACAGCACAGTGATGAAATTGAAGAACGCAGGGATGCCGGAAGGCGTGCCCAGGATCGCCTGGAAGGGAATTGAGAGCAGGCCATAAACAAAATACACAGGATAAAACACCATGCTGTAGCCTTCGGGGTAGTTTATCAGGGGGTTGAACCAGGGAGATGTGTGCATTTCGACCAGGGCCTGGTAGAACCACCAGAAGTTATAAAGCGCGGCCGTGGTGTCGAGATGCTCGGCAAGGAGATAGTTATGAGCGTCAAAGCCCATAGGGTAGGTCATGACCAGGCTGAGCAAAATAAAGCCCAGGAGGCTTGAAGAGTGAATTTTCCAGTTACCTGACATGACTCATACCGCCCCTGGATTATAAGCTATTTCGCCAGAAATTTCTTGACCTATCTCAAATAATGCGTCAATATAAAAGTTTGATTCATCGAACCCGATAACTAGAGGGCTTGATAAATCAAGCCCCTACACCAAACAGATGCGGGGAAGTCTCTAAAAATACTTGTAATTTGCATGTTCCCGCATTATTTGGGATAATCCTTTTTTAACAATAATTAAAGCTACGCCATGTAAGGGGTCCGGTAAATCATGAAGCGCCACCTTTTTATTCTCTATTTCTTCCTGTCCGGAATGTGCGGCCTGATCTACGAGGTTGTATGGGTGCGGTTGTTCGGGCTGGTTGTGGGAGTGACTATCTACTCTTTTACCACGGTGCTTGTCGCTTTCATGAGCGGGCTGGCACTGGGAGCCTATCTTGGAGGCAGGTACGCTGACAAAACAACCCGGAACCCCTTACGGGTGTATGGCATACTGGAATTAGCCGTCGGGATTTATGCCCTTATAATTCCCTTCTTGATCCAGGCGCTGGGGCCTTTGTTTTCATTCTTCTACCAGAATTTCGAGCAGAATTCACTTGTCTTTTTATTAATCCGCTTTTTCATATGCGCTCTTGTGCTCATGGTTCCTACCACGATGATGGGAGCGACCCTCCCGGTGCTGGTGCGTCACACCTATGCTGGCCGGGAACACTTCGGCTGGACCACGGGAAGGCTCTACGCGGTAAATACCCTTGGCGCGGTGTTCGGAAGTTTTATAAGTGGTTTTGTCCTGATTCCTGTGTGGGGCCAGAGGGCGACGATCTATTCCGCGGCCATGGTCAATATTTTGATCTTTGCTGTCATCTTTCTCTTTCATCGGGAAATGGAAGAAGCGGTTAAGGAGGCCCCTGTCTTATCAGCTATCAAGGAGCGGCTAAAACCACTGGGACCTGCGGCCCTTGTGGTGCTCGTAGGATACGGGCTGAGCGGGGCCGCGGCCATGAGCTATCAGGTGGCCTGGACAAACGCGCTTATCCTGAGCATCGGGACCACCATGTACGCGGTGGGCCTTATCCTGACGGCATTCATCTCGGGACTGGGGATCGGGGGAGCCGTGATGAGCCCCTTTGCCGACAGGATTAAAAGACCCCTGTTCTGGGCAGGGATAATCGAGATCATTATCGCACTCAGCGCAGTTGCCGTGGTGCCTGCCATAGGCCGACTCCCCTTATGGATCCAGAGCCTCCAGACCCCTCATCATTACAACCAGGACCTGGCAATTAGATTCCTGGTTACATTCGGCCTGATATTTGTCCCGACTTTTCTAATGGGAGCACTCCTGCCGATTATCTGCAGGGTCTACGGAGAGAAGCGCGGCGGTGCCGGAAGGGCCATGGGACAGATTTACTCATCCAACACCTTCGGCTCGGTGCTCGGCTCTTTTCTCACCGGCATATTCCTCATTTCATGGCTGGGACTGCGGGTTACTATATTCTCAGCCTCTGTGGCAAGCTTCCTCGTTGGGGCCGCCTTCCTGCTCCTGAGCGATCTTCGGCGCTGGAAAGCAGGGGTAACTCTAGCCGGCCTCAGTATCATTCTAGGGGTATCCATCTGGCTTACTCCTCCCTGGATTCCGGAGGTGATGAATCTTGCTCCTTATATTTATGGCACAGAATATAAAGAAATAATGAAAGAAAAGGATAGTATTCTTGAGTCCTTGTCTAGTTTCAGTGAGCACCTGTATTACAAAGAGGGGGCCACGGCCCTGGTTTCAGTTACCCGGGATAAGGCCACACAAAACATCGCTCTCCGTATCAACGGCAAGGTGGATGCATCCAGTAGTACGGATATGCCCACACAGATACTGAGCGGCCATCTGCCCATGATATTTTGCGAGGACCCGCACAGGGTCATGGTCCTGGGGCTGGCAAGCGGGGTAAGCCTGGGCGCTGTAACCCGCCACCCTGTGGAGAAAATTGATTGCCTCGAGATCTCACCCGAGGTGGTCGAGGCGTCCCAGTTCTTCGATCATGTCAACCATGACCCTCTTTCCGACCCCCGGGTGAATATGATCATCAACGACGGCCGGCACCATCTAACTTATACTAAGAAGACCTACGATGTCATTATCTCAGAGCCTTCCAATCCCTGGATCTCTGGCATGGGAGTGCTTTTCACAAAGGAGTTCTTTGAACTGGCGAAAGAACGCCTGAGTCCCTCCGGGGTTTTCCTCTGTTGGGTCGGCATATATAACATGGACGAAGAAACAACCCGCCTGCTGGTCCGGACATTTGGCTCTGTGTTCCCGGAAATGACACTCTGGGACTCCGTTCCCGGAAACGACTATCTTCTCATGGGCTTCAGACAGAAATTTGAAGTTGATTTCGATCATTACATGGATAAACTTTCCAGCCCGAAGGTTGCAGAGGATTTGAAAAGGATTAATGAAACCCCTTTACGGATTCTGTCTCGATTTCTGATGGGACCCAAGGCCCTGGCCAAATTCGCCGGACAAGGGCCGATCCATACTGATGATAAGAGAGAGATGGAATATATCCTTCCAAAAAGAATGGCGAAAAATTCCTATGAAAAGAGAACCCATCCTCTGTGCAATCAATTCTTCGAGTATTCAGAGAACATTTTTTCATACCTCCGTTTTTCTTCCCCTGGAGACAGGGAAAAGATAATGGCACAGCTCGAGCCCTGCATCCGTGGACGAAAACACATCATGCAGTCCTTGCTCGCGGCCACGGACAGCCCTCCCCGGCATTACGATGAGATCCTTTACCTGGAGCAGGCATGGGATGTCTGTCCAGGGGATGTCTCGGTGAGGGATGAGCTTCTTCTCAATTATTACTCCCGGGCTAACAGTTATCTCGAGGGCTCCCGGATCAAGGATGCCACCTCGGACCTCATAAAAATCATCAGCCTGAACGAGCAGGATACCCTGGTGTACGACACCCTGGGAAAGATTGCCTATGACAACGGGGACAAGGAGTCGGCAAGGCCATGGTATGAGGCCTCGCTGAAAATTGATCCCGCAGATGCAAGGGCGCTCTTCCTTATGGGCCTACTGGAGTTTGATTCCAGGAGAAATGAGGCCGCGAGAGGGTACCTGGAATCTGCGGTTCGATTATTTCCGGAATTCAGAAAAAAAGATGAGATGCGCTTGTATTATCGCCCCCTTTCAGGATATATGGGCTGGCAGGTTGATGCCATGGCCCTGGACAGGCTGGGCGAGCTCTCTCTGCGCGAGAGGAAACTCTCGGAGGCTGAAGACAGCTACCGAAAGGCCCTGCTTCTCAATGAGAATTTCGAGAGCGCACGGCTTGGACTCGCCATGACCCTGATCAACCAAGAGCGCTTTCACGAAGCGGTATCCGAATATAACAATATCCTGGAAAGGAACCCTGATAGCATCCTCGGGCATTTCTACCTGGGCAATCTGCTTTCCGGGCGAAGAGGCGGCGAGAAAGAAGCCCGCATACACTGGCGGAGGGTGCTGGAGTTAGATCCGAATTTTCCTGCACGCGAATTCATCCAGGACAGGCTAAAGGAAAAACCGGGCCCCTGAAAAGAGCAATCTCTTCGGAAATATCTACGATCCGGTTATTGTTCTGTTAACAGGATGGTTGTATATCCGGAGGCATGGCGGAAGAATATCTCCGGAGCCGGATCAGGGTTAATCCTGAGACGATCAAGCGTGATCGTGTGTCGCTCTCCCTGATAGTTGATCTGAAGACGCCTTGGAACCCATCCGAACCGACTCACAGAGGAGAACACCCCTCTCTTCAGAATGACCTCTCCAAAAAACTCCCCTTCAACATAAACCTCAATCCGCGAAAGTGCAAGGCTCTCAGGATCGAACCAGAGCACTCGCACCTTCTCATGCCCATCCAGCTCGATAAGCCGATAACCCTCTCCGTCCACCTTCCACACATACTCGCAACCTTTGCGACGGAGCTGACCCATGAGAAGCGGGAACTGGTCCAGGAGAAGCAAGGGATGAAAAAATTCCTCCGAGAATGCCTTCATGCTCGAGATCTGATCCGCCGCCCCCCCGAGAAGATCCGGCTCATTGGCATAAAAAGCCCGCTCCAAAGGAATTAAAAGCTGAAACCTCGAACCAGAGCTGACAAGCTCAAAACCGGGTGCCCCCGCCAGAGCATAACCCTGAATAAGAACCTCGAACTCATCATCCCTCTTCAGACAAATCAGGCCTGAGAGGCGAGCGCCTGCTATCTCCATCCTCAGGTCCGCAACCAGACACTCAAGCTCTCTGGCCCGATCCTCATAATAGCGGAAGATGTCATCAGG
>Ga0190359_1002891_pt1 | contig 10104 bp, 9 predicted proteins | sample 48721823_MG_FD_161269 | JGI IMG/M metagenome (GOLD analysis project Ga0190359, IMG submission 161269) | Hydrothermal vent microbial mat bacterial communities from Southern Trench, Guaymas Basin, Mexico - 4872-18-2-3_MG | ecosystem: Environmental > Aquatic > Marine > Hydrothermal vents > Microbial...
CGATAGTCTTCATTACTGAGTTCAGGCAATTCAATATTACCGAGCCGCTCGGCCAATTTTTCGAAAGTGGCTTTGTGTTTTACCTCTTCATCTGCGAGTAAAGTGAATAGATCTTTTACTTTTGGGTTGGAAAGTGACTTTGCAGTTTCCCGGTAAAAATACTCGCCATTTACCTCAATATTAACTGCAAATTTAAAGATATCTTTTGCTGAAAAAAGGGACATGACGATCTCCTTCTTGAGTTGGATTAGAGCCGGATAGCAATTAATCGGTATTCGGCCTGATTGTCATAAAGTCGGAATATTATTCCTTTTCGAATTCGTCTTTACCGACTCCGCAGACCGGACAAACCCAGTCTTCGGGAATATCATTGAAATCTGTGCCTGGTTCAACTCCGTTATCCGGATCGCCCTCTTCCGGATCGTAAACATATCCGCAAACGGAACATACATATTTGTCCATTACTTGCCTCCTTCGATTGATAATTGATTTTGGTGATTGGACATATCTCAGTGTGATAACGTTATCGAAATCGCCTTGATAAACCAACCGATAATTTAAAAAACCTGTTCAACTGCTTTGACTTCCGGAATTTCTTTTTTCAATTTACTTTCTATACCCATTTTAAGTGTATATGTGCTCATCGGACAACCACCACAGGCGCCGGTTAAACGGACTTTCACAATGCCGTCGTCGGCTACCTCTACTAGTTCCACATCTCCGCCGTCAGCCTGTAAAAAGGGACGAACCGCTTCAAGAACCTTTTGGACTTTTTCTTTCATATCTTTCATATCTTTGCCTTTCATTATTTCTGCTTATCGAGAGTATTAATTATCGTCCATCCAAATATTAAATTAAAGGTTATTACGACCTAATCCAAGTAGATTTGATTTATATCACTACGTTACATATTTTGCTTATATTTGCGTATATTCTTGACAACGGTTTGCGATATTCATAACCTAAGCAACCAATGGAATAAACAAATAGGGAGAAAAAATGGCGGAAAACAGGGTAAATAAATCTAATAAAACGACCGGAATAATTCTGATCCTAGTGGGGATTGTCTTGTTACTGGCCCAGTTTGGAAGGTTCCGCTGGGAAAACTTGTGGCCATTATTTTTAATCGTCGGCGGCGGGTTCTTTTTTCTGGGGTTTTTTAGCAACAGGGAAAACTATGGGTTACTAATGCCGGCATCTGTTTTAACGGTTATCGGTTTATTGTTTTTGTATTCGAACAGCGGCCGTTGGGACCAGATGGAAGTTCTCTGGCCCACATTTGTACTGGCACCCGGTATGGGGTTTGTTCTTATGTACATCTTTGCTCCGAAAGGAAACAGCTTCTGGATACCGGCAAGTATTCTCCTGATAATTGCATTGGTCTTTTATGCGCGATTCTGGCTGTTACTGCGTTACTGGCCGGTGATTCTTATTGTCCTTGGGATTTACCTGCTGATTAAAGCCGGGAGGCGGGTGACAGATCAAGATCCGCAAGACCCCGTGGATTTTACGAAAACCTAAGTATCTGATTAGAAATGGAATACAAACCTTAAAAAAATGAACGACCGGGAATTAGAAGAACTTTGTATCCGCTGCGGCGGTTGTTGCGGGATTTACGACGGTGACCCCTGTGAACATCTTCGCCGGGATAGTGATGGAACGACCTATTGTGCCATTTACAAAAATCGTCTCGGCTGGCATAAAACCGTGAGCGGTCGCCCGATAGAATGTATCCCGATAATGGAAAAACTCTCAGACGAATGGATCGGCGATCATCTATGCCCCTATAAACGGGAATTTGGACAGAAGAAAAAGGGATAAAAGTAACCCCGCCTTTTTTCATTGATTTATCTTAACATGGGTTTGATATATAATTTTACCGTTAAACTGTGGATAAAGCAATATGTATTATGATAATCCCCGAATTCTTTCGTGGGCAGGAAAAAATGGAGGATAATTGAATGGTTTCAACAGCTACCATTAATTATCCTCTGAAAATTATTTTACTTTAAAACCACGTGATCTCTGCCCTTCTCTCCGGCTATCTCGGCTCTTATCCACGGAATAGACGGGAAACATCATTAAAAATTACAATGACCATTAGCATCAGAATGATTGCCAGACCGACTTGCTGAATTCTCAGTTTGGTTTTTATCGAAAGAGGATGTCGGATGATTGATTCCGTAATGGTAACAATCAGATGACCGCCGTCGAATGCGGGAATGGGCAAAATATTGATCAGGGCCAGGTTAATACTGATAATTGCCATTAGACCGAGTAGCGAAGCCAGTCCCGATTTTGCAGATTCTCCCGCCAGTTGAGCAATAAAAATAGGCCCGCCGATATTTTTCAGGGATTCTTCACCGGTAACGAGCATTTTCAGGGATATAACGGTAACTTTCAGCCAGTACCAGGTATTATTGAATCCGCTGCCCATGGCTTCGAAAAAACCGGCATTGCGATGAGTATATGCGGGGCTGATGCCGATCAAACCGACTTTAACAAGTTTGGAGCCATCCAAAATCATGTTTGATACGGTTGTCAGGCTTTTTTCATATTCCTGATTGTCATGTCTCCAGCGAATACTGATTTCCTGATCGGGATAATTGTGAATCTGTTTGGTCATGTCCTCCCAGCTATCAATTTTCACGTCGTTCACCGCGAGAATGCGGTCACCGGTTTTGATTCCTGCCTGATCAGCCGGTAGATTTGTAATGACCTCATTAACAACCGGCTCGGGATTTGGCTCAAAGATACCGGATCTGATTGTCAGAATCATAAAGATGAGCACAGAAAACAACAAATTGAAAATGACGCCACCGGTAATATACAGACCTTTTTGATAAGTCTTTTTGGATTCATAGTTCCAGGGCTCGTTTGAATTGACACCTTCCGTGTCCATACTCTCATCGATTACTCCGGATACCTTTACATATCCGCCCAAGGGAATGGCGGAAATGCAATAATCGGTGTCGCCGATTTTTTTTCCAATAAGACGAGGGGGAAATCCGACCGAAAAACGTTCAACCCGCATTCCGGTGGCTTTTGCAAATAAAAAATGGCCCAATTCGTGGATGAAAATGACACCTCCGATGACCAATATGACGGCGAGAACTGTTATCATAATTAAATATTTCCTTTCAATGTACTAAATAAAGACATGTTATTGACAAAGTAATTCCATTTTGTTACAAGTAGATATAATTAAAGTAATCGATTTATATTTCAGAGTAAAATTAATAAAATACATGTTGTTATTTTAAGAAAAGTATCTTATTTGATTGTTGATATTTATCAGTAATAAAAGCAACTAAATAAATTCCACTAGATACGTTTTTTCCAGTATAATCAGTACCGTCCCATTGTTGTTGATAATGTCCGAGAGTCTGGAACTTATGAACAAGTGTATTAATTTTGTTTCCTTTTAAATCATAGATCAACAGCCTGATAACCGTATTTTCAGGTAAGTAATAATCAATGGTTGTGGAACAATTAAAGGGATTGGGATAATTCCGATAAAGTTTATATTTATTCATTTGATTTGTCTGTTTATCTGAAATATTATCTGAATGTAATTCAATTGGATCACCCGGGGTTAAATCCAAGCCTTTAAAACCGGGAAAATCAGTGCTGTACCGATAGCAACGATAAACCGCATTATCAGCTACTTCGTCACTTTGTCTCAGAGGCCCATTTGATGTTACGGGATTTACATACCACCAAACAATTTTACCCTCAGATGTCACTTCGAAAAAAGTTCCATTGGCACCGCTACAAATTAATGTGTTTCCATTTGGCAGTCGTTGAGCACTCGAAAAATTGGGTGAGAAAAAATTAGTGTCTAACTCCTCCGGGTACCGCCAAGTCACTTGGTTTGGTCCATAAGCCAACCCACTTACCAGATAATAGTAGCCACTGGTATCTACAGGTGGTGTAATTTCTTCTACCATGGAGAATGCTCCTTCTGGCCGACCAAGTCCATTATTGAAAATAGTAATATTACCGGCTCCGGGACAATCCGATTTTATCCACGTTGCATTATGTTGTCTATATAAAATCTGGGTGCTGGAATCACCTCTATTATAAGCCTGAGGATTTCCCCACCGATATAACAGATCACCACCTCGCCCCTGTTTCCCACCGCTATGACTGGCAGCCTCTTCGGTAGTGGTACTATGATCGATAATCCAAATTTCACTAATTTCACGCACACTGACCATCACTTGGTCTAAATTTTCGTTATAATCAATTGAATTTGGATGGAGCCAATCTGCTGCATCACTGGCTGGATAGTTAAAATTAATTAATTCCGGATGGTCTGAGACAATACCGTAGTTTGCTTTTGTCGAATCATACTCTTGGATAAAGTGATCGCGAGCCCACCACTCCCATACAATCTCACTGCTATCAACAGAAACATATTTAACTTCAACAATATGCAATGACCTTAATCGAGGTCCAAGTATTTTGAGATCACGTCCCATTGCAATTGCTTCATTTTTCGTAATAACATCAGTGGTAATCATAATAACGTTACCATTTGGTAGCGGATTCAAATCGTGATGTTGAAGACCAAATGGAACTTCCCATAAAATTTCCCCATTCCAACTAACTTTTCTGAAACCTCCACTATTCCCATCGGTATCAGGTAACAAGGAAGAACGTAGTAAAGTTCCGTCTTCAAGAAAATATGCCGACGCTGCGGGATTGTATTCACCTTCCCAGGTATGTACAACTCGTCCCATATTATCAATCAAATACGTAGTTGTATTTGTTTTTGGAATGAAAAGAGTATAGCCCTGATATGAAGAAGAATCATTTAAAAATAGTCCGACAGTCTGCTCTTGCGCTATCAGCCCCTCCTTTATACTGAAAAAAAATGATAATGACATTAATAAAAAATAAAAAATATCAATTTGTTTTTTCACTCTATACCTTATTATTTTCACACTTGTCTGATAATCTCTAATTTATTGAATTATTTTCATTTAATTGCTTTTTTCTTGATCGATTTTTCCTTTTACAAATTCTTTTGTCATTGTTTCCGTTTCCAATATATCTTGCAACTTTGGCCGGTCAATGATTTTTAGACCTGATAGTGCTTCCTCAATCAAATCAGGGATATCCAAAAAACTTATCTTTTCTTCTAAAAATGCATAGACGGCATATTCATTCACGACATTCAATATTGCCGGGGCTGTCCCACCCCGTTTCAGAGCGTCAAAGGCGAGTTGAAGTGCCGGAAACTTATGATAGTCAGGCTCTTCAAAAGTCAATTGTCCGATTTTCGCGAGATTTGTTTCCTCCCATGCAACCGGGAAACGATCCGGGTAACTCAAGGCAAATTGAATCGGCAGCTTCATGTCCGGCAATCCTAACTGGGCCTTAATCGAGCCATCAACAAATTCGACCATGGAATGAATAATCGACTGCGGATGAATGACAACTTTTATCTTTTCCGGAGGTACATGAAAAAGCCAATACGCTTCAATGATCTCAAGCCCTTTATTCATCATCGTCGCCGAATCGATAGTGATTTTACGCCCCATATTCCAGGTGGGATGTTTCAGGGCTTTTTCAGGCGTTATAGTTCTGAATTTTTCAAGAGGAAATGTCCGGAACGGACCACCGGAACCGGTTAATATCAGTTTGCGGATGTTTTTTAAATTTTCTCCCATTAGACATTGCCAGATAGCGCTGTGCTCACTGTCGATGGGAAAAAGATTTAGTTGTTTTTTGTCAAGCAGGTCATTGATAATTTCACCTGCCATCACCAGTGATTCCTTATTGGAGAGGGCCAGGTCTGTTCCGGCGTTTAAGGCATAGATGCTGGGTTCCAGGCCTGCGCTACCGACAATGGCATTGATCACCAGGTCCACATCTCGGCGTGATGACAATTCGAGAATCCCCTCTTTTCCGGCAAGAACATCAATCGAATAATCTCGTAAAGCCTTTTCAACCTGCGCTGCTTTCGAAGAATCGGCAATAGCAACCGCCTTTGGTTTGTTGACGATGGCCTGTTCGATCAGCAAACCGGCATTTGACCCGGCGCTGAGGTAGTTGATTTGAAATTTATCCGGATTGGCGTTAACCACCCGAATGGTGTTTACGCCAATGCTGCCTGTTGATCCTAATATGCTGATTTGCTTCATGTTTGTCTCAAAAATTTAATGCCAAATTTAGATTGCCGATCATATTCCCGGAATTAAGAAAAAACTCACTGCCAATGTCAAAACTATTTCCGATTCGACGATAGATTCCAAAACGTAAGAAGATATTATTAATATTTATCGTCGAATTATAATTTTGAGACGAATCCGGATTATCAGTTACATGAATTTTCGTGTTCAGGTAGTGTGCCGTCAGACCATAGCCGTAGGTCCAGGTGTTAGTGGTGATGATTCTGGATATATCGAAGGCTACATCGGTCAGGTGAAAATCGTCGGGACCTTTCAGATTGTGAAAATGAACGGTGGAGTTAACCGACTTTTGTGGTGTACCCCACATGGTGCTGATGAATGGTCCGATGGTCTGAATATTATCATCGAGCCAAGATACCCCGGCAATATTTGCGCCAATCGTCAGATTGGGCGAGACAGATAAAGCGAACCACAATGTGGGATAACCGGAATTGACTGATTTGAAATCCGTCATAGCCAAAGAATAAAATGATATCACAGTTCCCATATATGGACCGGTATGATAGTTGAGAAAGAGTATGGGAGGTGTTTGTCCTGCGGTTATAATTCCCGTGACCGGTTTCAGGTGTGACTTGACATCGGAGGAATTTATACCGGTCAGATCAAGAGTTATGGCAAAGACAGTGTTGCTGCAAACAACTGACCACAGAATAACGAAACAGTGTTTGATTTGATTGATTTTCACGTTACGAAGAATTCAGCGAATAATTCCGCGGTCACTGGAATCAATAAATTCAAGCAGTGCCTGTATCTCAGGGCTTACTTCGATTTCTTCTTTTATTTTTTTGACTGCGTCGGAAACATTATACTTGGTGGAAAAGATATATGAGTAGGCTTTTTTCAGAGTATTAATGGTATCTTTATTAAACCCGCGTCGCCGCAAACCGATAATATTCAATCCTTCAAAACGCAGGGGTTCTCCGGCCGCAATGATAAACGGAGGAATATCTTTAGAGACCCGGTAATGCCCGCCGACGAGACTGTGCTGACCGACTTTTGTGAACTGATGAATACCAACCATTCCGCCTAAAATCGCCCAATTCTGGATTTCAACATGTCCGGCAATATTACAGGCATTCGCGATAACCACATTATTTCCGACAATACAATCATGCGCTAAATGAACGTAGGCCATTATCAAACAGTCCGTTCCGACAACTGTTTTCCAGTGTGCCTTAGTACCACGATTGATAGTAACAAATTCGCGAATGACAGTGCGATCTCCGACCTCGATGGAGGTGACCTCACCGCCGAACTTCAGATCCTGGGGAATTTCACCCAATACGGCGTGATGGAGGATTTTACAATCTTCTCCAATGTGACTACCCGGACTGAGTACAACGTGGGAACCGATTTCAGTACCGTCGCCGATACTGACATTTTCTCGGATCCATGAATACGGACCGATGGTTACATTGTCACCAATTTCCACATTGGATTCGATAATGGCGGTCGGATGAATGGAATTTGCCATATTAATAGTCCGTTATTGAGGCCATCATTTCAGCTTCCACGGCAATATCGTCATTGACGTACGCAGTCGCTCTCATCTTGCATATAGATAGCCTGAATTGAATCATTTTTACATGCAGTCGTATCTGATCACCGGGAGTAATCTGTTTTCGCCAGCGGACGTTATCAAGTCCGGTAAAGAGAACCAGTTTTTGCTGTGGATTCTCTACAGTATTTAACAGCAGTAATCCGCCGGCCTGGGCAAGCGCCTCAATGATCATGACTCCCGGCATGACTTTCCGCTGGGGGAAATGTCCGGTAAAATAAGGCTCATTAATCGTTACATTTTTGATAGCCGTGACACTTTCACCAGGAACCAAGTCCAGAACCCGGTCAACCATCAGAAAGGGATAACGATGGGGTAAAATCCGTTCAATACCTTGAATATCAAAGAGAGCGCCGGATATCCTCCGTTTCTGGAATTTATCTCTGATCAGAATTTTTTCATATTCTTTGCGGATTTTCTTAACCAGATTCACGTTGTGTCCGTGCCCACTCCGTGCGGCAATGACATGTCCCTGAATTGGAACTCCCAGCAAGGCAAAATCACCAATCAGATCGAGAATTTTATGACGAACCGCTTCATTATAGTAACGTAATTCCACACCGTTTAAAGTTCCGCGTTGACCGAGAACAATATCACTTTCAATGTTGAACATATTTTTCAGGCGGTCGATTTCATCTTTATCGATATCCCGATCAATGAAAACAACGGCGTTGTTAACATTACCGCCCTTAATCAGGCCCATGTTTTTCAGGTGTTCAACTTCACTCAGTGTGCAAAAGGTCCGGGCGGCAGCATAATCGGTTTCGAATTCTTCCGAAAGTGAATACATTGCCGAATACTGGGTTCCAATCGCCGGAATCGGGTAATCAATCATAAAAGTGATCCGAAAAGTGTCCGCCGGGAGAACATGAACATCGACACCGTTTTTTGGATCTGTGTACTGGATAATTTTTTCAATAACCAGAACGTCCTGGGGAGCATCCTGTTCCACAATTTCCGCTTTTTTCAACGCTTTTACGAATTCAATGGCGCTACCGTCGCAGACGGGCGGTTCGATGTTATTGACTTCAATAAAAACATTATCAATTTCGAGCCCGGCAACAGCGGCCAGAACATGCTCCACTGTATGAATCTGAACGCCGTTCTGTGCAATTGTGGTACCCCGGGCAATATCTACAACATGATTGATATCGGCAATGATGTGAGGAGAACTTTTTACATCCGAACGGACAAAGCGGATTCCGTTGTTTTCCGGCGCCGGTTTAAATGTAATGGTGCTTTTGACGCCGGTGTGGAGTCCAATACCTGATACGGACACCTCTTCCTTTATCGTTCGCTGGTTTCTGGCCATGCTATTTCCTTTGATTCTGTAATGATTTCAATTCCGTTTCCAATTTGCGAACACGTTCTTTCAGGTCGGGAATTGACCGAATGTGGGCGATTTCGCGACGGGCTTTGTGCTGCTCCTGAGCGGGAGACCCGAAAAGAATGACGTTTGATGCGGTGTCTTTTGTGACCCCCGATTGGGCGGCAATAATCACACCGTCTCCGATGGTTAAATGTCCGGCAACCCCGACCTGGGCGGCGATTGTTACGTAATTGCCAACTTTTGTGCTGCCGGCAATTCCGCTCATGGCAGCCATAAAACAGTACTCACCAAGTTTTACGTTATGGGCAATCTGGATGAAATTATCCAGTTTGGTTCCCTTACCGATAGTCGTATTTCCCAAGGTTCCCCGATCGATAGCACAATTCGCACCGATTTCAACATCGTCGCCGATTTCAACTCCGCCTTCCTGGGGAATTTTGGATATTCCGGTTTCTGTCCGGACAAATCCATATCCGTCACTGCCAATCACCGTGCCCGAATGAATCCGGGCATTTTTCCCGATTTTGCATCGGTGATAAATACTCACATTGGGAAAAATAAAACTATTATCGCCAATTATCGAATTTTGTCCGATATAACTGTTTCCAAGCAGGATAACATTATCCCCAATGATGGAATTATCTTCGATGATAAGATTCGGCCCGATGTAACAGTCTTTTCCGACGGATGCGGAATCGGCTATTTTCGCAGAGGGGTCTGTTCCCGGTTCCGGTTTTGCAATCGGCGGCCGGAATTTTGGAATTAATTGAGAAAAGGCAAAATAGGGATCATCCACCCGGATAATATTTTTGAATTTATCGCTGAAGTCTTTTGCCACTAATACTGCCGAGGCATTGGTAGTGGAAACAAACTTTGCATATTTCGGATTGGCCAAAAAGGTCAAATCACCTTCCTGAGCATGCTGAATTTCAGCCAGATCATTGATTATCGTTTCGGGATTTCCCTCAACCCTTCCGTTGATAATTTGGGCAATTTGAGCAAGCGTAAATCTCATT
>Ga0190359_1002893_pt1 | contig 10087 bp, 7 predicted proteins | sample 48721823_MG_FD_161269 | JGI IMG/M metagenome (GOLD analysis project Ga0190359, IMG submission 161269) | Hydrothermal vent microbial mat bacterial communities from Southern Trench, Guaymas Basin, Mexico - 4872-18-2-3_MG | ecosystem: Environmental > Aquatic > Marine > Hydrothermal vents > Microbial...
GTGAGCGAATCGTCGGCAGTACCGCGTGGGGACGTGGGGTCAGAAGAAACATGATGGTATTCGGCGGCGGCTCCTCCAGCGTCTTCAACATGGCATTGGCAGACGCCGCCTGCATCACATCAACATCACAGATAATCGCAACATTGATATTCCCCTGAATAGTACCACGAATGATGGAGTGATTCAATTCCCGTATCCACTCAACCGGAATATGCCGTATTCTTGATTCAGTAACCGTATAGGGATTCTCTATCTTAAACCGTGTCTGTTCCGCAATATATTTCCATCCATCATCACTAAGCTTGCTACTGTCTCCGCCGGCCTTGTGCTCCTTACTCAAAGATAAGGGAAATACGCAGTGAAAATCAGGGTGCGCATAGGTGAGAATCTGCCTGCAGGCATCACATTTATAACATGGTACCTCTTCCGTGCTGTTACATAACAGTGCGAACGCCAACTCAAGAGCGGTCTGGAACTTGCCCACCCCGACAGGACCGCTGAACAGATAGGCATGGCCCAGAGAAGCGTTCTCAAATGCGGTACCCAGCGTATCCCGAATACGTCTCTGGCCTACCACATGTTTCCATACCAGCTTTTTCGGCACAATTACTCCTTTTTTTTCAGCCACGAAACCGGATCCAGGGTTTCCGATGACCGGCGTATCTGAAAATGAAGCTTCGGCCCGTTTATCGAGCCTGTCTCCCCCACAACGCCGATTATTTCACCGTATTTTACATCCTGATCCTGCGCGACGGACACCTTATCAAGGTGTGCATAGATGGTAAGGTACCCGCCGAAATGGTTTACTATTACGAATTTGCCGTACCCCCGCATCCAGCCTATATAATCAACTTGTCCCGGTGCAACACAGTAGACATTGTCTCCCTTGGTTGCCTTGATATCTATCCCGTTGCACATGGTAACCGTCTTATAGACCGGGTGTACTATCTTGCCGTACTTTCTGATAACTGTACCGTCTGCAGGCCAGGGCAGTTTGCCTTTTCGTTTCTCAAAGGCAATCTGCAAGCCGCGCTCTAACTCTATCTTCGCCTCTTTCCGCTTATTTTCAAGACGCTTTACCAGAAGATTCAACTCCTGCTGTGCCAGCTCAAGCTCCCGGATCATGGCGGTATACGCCTCCTTCTCATTCCGTAATTCGGTAAGAACGGTTTTCCGCTCTTTTTGCTCCCTGGTAAGCTCCTTTGTTTCCTGTTCCTTGCTCGCCTTCAACGCCAGCAACTCTTCCTGCTCGGCTTCCAGCTTCGCTTTGTGATCGGCCACCTGCACTTTAGTACTGTCAATTACCCGCACCAGTCTTCGGTCATACCTGTTCAGCTCCTGAAAGTATTTTATACGATGCAGCATAGCGGAAATGGTCTGCGACGTAAGAATGATCTCGATAATTCTCGGGTGTCCGGTTTTGTAAATATCCCGCAGCCGGTGTTTCATTTTCTGCTGCCGCTCCTGCAACTTATCGGTGACCGCCTCCAGTGAATCCTGTAACAATTCGATATGTATTCCCAGGGTATCTATCTGGCCGGAAATTTTTTTCAGATAGACACCGGCATTTTCAATATTCTTTTCAAGGGCGTGCAACTGCTCCAGATATGCGCCCTCCTTTTCCTGCAGTTCCTTTACCCGCGTCCTTCCCCGGTCCAGCTCATTTCGTATCGAGTCAATGGCAACGCTTTTTTCTTTGATTTTTTTATCATATTGTTCAACCAGATTTTTATCAGCGCTCTGGGCCGGGCAATAGGACGACCAGGTCGCACATGCCGCCAGAATTACGCCAAGAATCTTCGAACAGCACGCATGCTTCCTATCCATCCGAATACAACCCCAATAGAAAAAATGATGAGATAGAGATACTTATCTCCCCAATCCAGCAGGAAGTGATATAAAAACAACTTCAGAAGGGCGAGACCGACAACCGCGATAAATCCTCCGATAACGCCCTGTAAAATTCCCTCAAAAACAAAAGGGGTTTGTATGTAGAATTGTGTGGCCCCCACGTAATGCATATTGGTAATCAGATCTTTCCGGGCATAAATAGTAAGCTTAACGGTATTGGCTATCATGAAATGAAGAGCCAGTAACAGAAACGGGACGATTATCACTATTCCCCAGGTAAACACCCGGTTAAACCGCCGTAACGTATTGAGCCACTCCTGTGAATACTTAATCCCTTCAATACCCTTGAACTGCTCCAGTTCTTTTTTAAAATCGTCTGAGACCGAATGGTACATATATTTTTTGTTCAGCATAATCTCCAGCGATGCGGGAAGGGGGTTTTCATCAACCGCTTCAAGCATACGCGTACCGTACAGTAATTCAAAACGGCGCCAGGCTTCATTCTTGTCAACAAAAAAAACCGAGTCTACCGCGGGAAGCGATCTGATATTATGTACTATCTCGGCACAGAGCATCGAATCATTATATACCGCATCTTCAAGGTACACTACCACACTTGCCTGTTTGGACGCTTCATCAAGCCAGAGCCGGATATTCAGAAACACCAGGCCCACGCAACCGAGAGAAAAAAGCGTGATGGCAATGGTGACAATAGAGACAAAGGTCATGAGTTTTGCCTGGAGAAACCCCCTGAATGTCTCTTTAATGAAATAAAAAAGTGTTCCCATAGATACGTTTACCGGAGTGTTGGAGTACTGGAGTATTGGAAAGATGATTCCAACTCTGATAATCCATCACGCTATTTGTTATTGCACGCGTATAAATTTTTTATCGCTGATTTTTAAAATAGCGGCTTCAGAATTAACGCCTTCCTCATTATCAAATGAGATTATGCCGGATACCCCGTGATAACCCTTTACCGCGTGAAGCAGCGATATCACCGACTTAGCGTCACTGCCGTCCTTTAAGGCCTGCAGGGTCAGGTACGCCGCATCAAATCCCAGAGGGGCAGCAACACGATCGGGATTCTCCCGAAACCGATCCCAGAACTGTTTCGAGAAGGTTTTCCACCGCTCATTCGTCATATCGGTTTCAAAATTGGTTGAAAAAATTGCGTTCTCAACATACCGCTTTCCGCCGATAATTGTTGCGTTGGTATGCCAGCCGTTGGAGCCGAGCAACTGTGATCTGATGCGGTAGAAATACACCTGTGACGCAATCTTGATAGCGTCTTCCGATTCCGCCGGGATAAAAAGACCGCCGACCTGAATAGTGGAATCCTTTAAATAGGCATCCTTGGCCCGGCGATCCCGCGCATCTCTGCCATACTCAGGCCTCCCCTCCAGTGCCATCTGCTCCCATTTCCGCTCCGCCAATTTGCTTCGCAGGCTTTCGAACTGGATTCTGAAATCATTGGTACCCTCTTCAAAGTGCTCCTCAACAATCACATTGCCGCCGCACCGGTCGACCTCTTTTTTAAAGTTAGTGGCGAGAATTCTGCCATACTCGGTCAGCGGTGCAATGATACCAAATTCCCTGATATTAAGATTTTCCACCGCATACCGCGCGATCCGTTTGCCGAGAATGCCGAGTGTTACATTCATCTGAAAGATATTCTCTCCCAACCGGGCAATACCGTCATCAGTCGCAGTCGGGGTAATCATGACAACATCCCGGCTATTCATGAGTGCAGATGCCGCAACCGCGGCATTGGTGCTCAGCACCGGCCCGATAATAACCGGCACCTCATGCTCATCAATCAACTCCCTGACCTTCCGCGCGGTTTCAACCATGTTGCCGCGGGTATCCAGAATCACCAGATCAATCGGCGGTTTATACTGTTTGTTGTAATTATCAACTGCCAGCCGCACCCCTTGCACCACAAACTTGCCGATATCAGCGTTATCCCCTGAAATAGGTGCTAAAAGGCCGATCTGAATATTCTTTTTTTGTAAAATCTTTGACCTGCTTAATATCTTCTTTACCCGGGAATTATATGGTGAGCGGGGGTACCGTTCCCGGAAATCCTCTGAAAGTTTCTTCGCTTTTGCCACCTGACCGCTCAGGTACAGTTTTGCGATAACATAATATGCAACTATTTCGGTTACCCGCGGATCCAGAGTTCTCGTGTGAAGCAGCTTATTTAATTCGTTTACCGAAAGGGCCTGTTTACAGATTCTTTTTATATTCAGTATCGCCAGAGAATCCAGTTCAGGGGCAAGACCGCTGTTTATTGCCGCTGAAAAGGCACTGAGCGCTTTACGATAATCCTGCTCTCTGGTCTTTACAATCCCGTCAAGATAATACAGCCGGGGGAGAAATACCGACTTCGGAAATTTACGCCGGTAGATACTAAGCAGCTTCTTAAAATAGGAAATGTCATTTCCCCGTATCAGGGCCTCCATTAACAGTGGCACAATATATTCCGTTGACTGCTCTCTGCCATGCTGTTTCAGATATTCCCTGATCACCACAATCGTTGAATCATATTTTCCGGCGCTGTACAATTGCTTTGCACGGACGAAGGTTTTCTCATGAGAGAACTCCTTCTGCGGGCGGGAAGACACACCGCTGATACAACACAACATTATACATACACATACCATTGTTTTTGACATACTCTCTGATCCTCTATTCAAGATAATAGCGTCCAAAATCAAGTGTATCAAGGTCGGCAATGTTTTTTCTAAGCTTCTCTTTATACGTCAAATAGTGTGTTTTATCATTCTTCTCAAATACACTGTCTTCTACAAAAATATCACATTCACAACGCAATGCAAGCGCAATAGCATCACTGGAACGACAGTCTATAATGTGCATTGATTTACCGACAGCGATATAGAGCTGGGCATAAAAGACACTGTCAATCAGATCATTCACCACCACCCGCCGGAGTGTCCCGCCGAGGTCCGTCATGACCGCCCGGACCAGATCAATGGTTAACGGACGGTCAGAGACTATATTCAACGATTTAATGGCAATAGCACTCGCTTCCGTTGATCCGATAAGAATCGGTAATGTCCGTTCACCACCGCTCTCTTTTAAAATAAGTATCGGCAGATTCTGCTCCGGATCAACAGCGAATGATGCGATATCTGCTTTAATTAACATTGACCCGGCACTCCCTGAAGCTGCGTATAATGGTGGCCTCACCCTTCCGTGTTAAGAATATATGTATAGTATCTACTGCTGATTTTCAAGAGATTTATATGGTGTAGAAAATATACTGAGAGCAGGAGGAAATCAAAGTGGTATGCACATGGCGGTGATAATTCTGTTTTTGGTGAATCGTTGAATGCTTTATATACGTACTCTTAGTGTGCCGACGCCACACTATAGAGATCCCGACGGATACCTGTTCCCTGCAATACCGCTCAAACAGCTCTTTTGACAACAGCACTCCATCCTCGGTCAGGGCAACGGATCTAGCTTTGCTTTTCGGATTGCTGATATACCCTTTCTCATACCACCGTCGGAGTGTGTCCCAATCATAGCTTTTCCATGCGCGTGTGGTAGTATCAACCTTAAATGTTGTCAGAAACAGCAATGCCAGAACCATTTCATCAACTTTATCAGTATTATATTTCATGCCTGTCTCCATATACCTCCCCCATCGGTTTCCCGATGAAGGCTGTTCATCGAAGGCATCGCTTCGAATCTTTTACTCCCATCTTTTTTTCATACAACGTAATCCGGTTCCGTCCATGCTCCTTGGAATAATACATGGCAGTATCAGCAAAATCAATAAGCTGCTTTTGGTTCGCAGCATGCTCCGGCATGCCCGCACAGCCGATACTGACCGTGACATGCAACTTTTCGGATTTGCTTTTTATAACCATACTCTCGACATTCTGCCGAATGCGTTCGCCGATAATCATTGCGTTCTTTGCAGGTGTCTCGGGAATAATAACCGCAAATTCCTCTCCACCGTAACGGGCGGCAATATCATTTGAGCGGACTGTTTTCTTCAGACACGCGGCGATTTCTTTCAATACCAGGTCGCCAACGGTATGACCGTAGGTATCATTAAAATTTTTAAAATGGTCAATATCAATAATAAGCAGAGACATATTGCGCTTGTACCGTTGCGACCGGGAAATCTCATCGAGTAAAATACCCTGAAATGTTCTATGGTTACATAACTGGGTCAACCCGTCAGTAGTCGCAAGCATCTCCATCCTCTGATACAACAATGCTTTCTGGTATGCGACGGCGGCGTTGCTTACCAGGGTAGAGAGCAACTGGCCCAGCTCAACGTTAAAGTGTCCCGGCACCTCACTTTCTATGGATATAACCCCACGGCAGTATGTCTCCGTTGCCGATAGAGGCATAATAATAAGAGACTTGACATTGGGATCCATACTTTCTTCGGGCGCAAACAGATAATACTGCCTCCGGTACCGATCATAATTATCGATAGTGATAATCTGCCGGGTCTTCAACGCCCTTGCATACAGACCGTCATTAAGCGGGAAGGTAAAACCCGGCTGAATTTCGCCGGTTTTACCGACTATTTTCCGCACTGCACAACAGGTTGTTTCAGGATAAAAATCAATGGCATTAATACGGTAGTACTTTGTTAACGATTCAATCATTTTAAATAGAATTTCCAGAACCTGGTCAACATGCTGAACCGTGGTAAACTGCTGGGCCGCTTCATAAAAAATCCGTGAGTTCCGGGCCACCCGCTCCTGAAAATGGCGCATGCGGACATTGGTAATAAGCGCGGCCGCGAGTTGTGAAAACCGGTTCAGAATCTCCTTGTGACTGTCCCGGAATGCAAGCTTATCCTTACTGTCAACGACCAGCGCACCGAGTAATTCATTACTAAATGAGAGTATCGGTACGGCGAGCACCGAATTAATCATTTCATCAGGCGTATAGTAATGCAGCTTCTTATTATAATTCATGATATTGCCGCTGAGAAAGGAGACCTTTTCAATCGCCAGATTGCCGACAATTCCCTGTCCCGACGGGATCTCCTGTTTTGCCTTAATCGCCATGCTCTTTGAGTGAAATGAGTCAAGTATAAAGGTTTTCTTCTGGCTGTCAAAGATGAATCCCAATGATGAATAGGCATTAAACATCCGACTCATAAAAAAGACAACACTTGAAAGTCCTTCACCACGCATAAGATCACGGGATCCTTTTGACCCGTCCGGTTCAGGTGTGGCAACGTTGGTTAACGGCACATCAAATCCACCGGTCTTAACCTGATAGCTGCCCGTTTTTGAGGCGACAAAGGTTGCGGTATCGGTTTTTGAAGCAGCTTTTCTTGGCGCTGCAGGCACGACCGGAGACGACAGCGCCGTTTGCTGCCTGTCCCGAATACTGAATTTTGATACGAAGTAGGCAATGCCGCCCGCGCCAAGAACATAGCCGATATGGGGAAGAAGGAACCGTCCTCGCTCTATACAATCATCTAACACATACGCGTCATTTAAAATCCCGGTTGCTAGAAACCAGCCCAGCTCACTTACCAGAAACAACGAGACCGCAGTAAGCCATAAGGTACCACTGCCGCTTGAGGCAAAGGTAATGACAGCCACATAGTAAAAAAGAAAGAGCGGTGAAAGTGATTGTGCACCCCTTACGAAACCCGGGCTGGTTACATGCACCGCAGCGATAACCAGAAGCAGGAGTATACAGACGGTACGGCCACTGGTAAGGACCGACCTGTTGACCTTTGCCAGACCGATTACGGTAATAAATACAATTGCCAAAAAAATGCCGAACAGGAGCGTAATCAGTTCAGATGAGTTATAATACCCATCTGCCGCACCGGCAGAAAAAAACAGAATAATCAGCACATATATCGCATGTTCCAGAACGGGAAGTATTCGATTTGGCTTTTTCTGCATGATCTTTCTCTGGTACTATTTCCTTGAATATCACCATTACCCTGTTTTTTTATATTCTTTTAAAGTATACTATTATATTTTCAATTATTGCAGTAAGAATTTTTGCTCCGGCAAAAAAGTAATCTTTTCAGGTATGCCATGGAAGAGAAGAAAAAATTTCGACCGCTATTCTACTATCTCACGAAATGCATGAGTAAATCATGGCGGTTAACCTTCGTTAAATACCTGGTGTATCGCAAATGCGGATCCTATATCCTTAATCTTCCGGATGACTTGTCTGCAGTAAAAAATATCCTTTTTATCCTTCCGGAAGATCCGCTGGATGCATTGTATCAGGTGACGAATATTGTCTCGATAATTCATCACTTCCAGAAACAGCATAAAGCACAGGTGGTATTTCTCTGTGAAAAACGGGTTGCCCCCTATTTTAAGCATTTCCAGAACATCAGTGCGCTGTATGAATATAACATGGATGATCGCTACCTTTACTCCCGGGATATGCTTGAACTGCAGCGACTGCTCATTAAAGAATACATTGATATCTGTCTTTTTCTCGAGCGGGATCCGGATCTCTCCCTGCTGTATCTGACCGGCCAAATACAGGCCAAGGTCCGTGTGGCATATCGGGATACAGGCTCCTTTCCATTTTTTAACCTGCATATCCAGACCGGCAATCCCGGCAAGCATAAAACGGAACAGAATAATATTATGGCGACGTCGCTCGGCGCTGAAATCCATGATGATCTGCACTGGAGTATTACCAAGGAAACGGTCGAGGAAATCGTGGTTATGCTCAAACAATCCTCCATTGCTGAAACCGAATGGCTGGGCGGGATCGACGTCGGGCTTTTCTATACCGGCTTCGGTAAAAACTGGACAGAAGAGCTTATTAACTGCCTCGCGGCATTTGACAACAAGACGTGGTATCTGTATGTATCAGGGACGCCGGAGCATTCGTTTATCCAGTGGCTCAGGGCCAGGCACATGCCGGTATTCACCAACCTTCCTCCATCACGGTTAGCTGCCCTCTTATATAAATCAAATTGTATAATTTCCGGGAAAGGGATTTTTTTCGAACTCGCTAATCTTTTACAAAGACCCGCTGTCGGTGTTTTTAAAGAGAATGAATTACGGCAGTATTGCAGATCGGGTTCTCAATCGACAAGTGTTTCATTTATAAAAACTCCTGATGAAACGACAATTTCAGAGATACGTGAAAGAATTACACACATGTAATCAACCGGAGGAAACACCGGTAACCGGCAATAAGATGAATGGTGTATCGAAAACCGAAAATAGAATATCTTCTTTATAAAAAGTGACCGGAATTATATAATCACATAATATAGTTACCTGTTCACTACATGATTTAAGGTATTTTAGAACGTACGTATGATATATACATTTAAGCGTTATTTCTCGCATCATCTCAAGGCGCTTCAAATCTTTTTCAGGATGAAGCGGGACAAACGGGAAATAGCAAAGGCATATCGGGAAAAAAAAGAAATACCGGGTGTTACCGTTACCCGGCCGATGCTGGTAAAAACAGGCATTGTAGTGGGTGCTGCAGCCTTACTCGTGGTGGGAATACTCGCATCCGGCAGCATTGTTCGTACCGTTCAAAGCTTTACGGCATCACTACAAAACCGGCAGCGAACCGCTGCAGCCAAACGGGCGAAACAGAAGGCGGCAACGAATGTGGAAAAAGTGGAGAAGAAGTCGCCGGCAACAAAACCGCAGAAAAAAAAGGAGGCACCGCCTCCTGCTGTTCCCAAAGAGCCGGCGCCATTGTCAAATCTTCACAAACACGCATTGCCACTGGGACAGGAGCTGCGGTACTGTATCGTCGCGAATAAAAAAACCCGGTTGATGTACATTTTACGTCACGAGACTCCTGAATGGAGTCTTTTCCGCACCTATCCCATGGCTATCGGTGAAGAGAAGGGGAAAAAGACCCGGGCGGGAGATAAAAAAACGCCCGAAGGGCTTTATTTTATTATCGGCAGAAAGGAACGGAGCGAGCTTACCAGTGAGTATGGGCCGCTGGCGTTTGTGCTAAACTATCCGAATGCCCGAGACCGTGAACTGGGATATACCGGTAACGGTATCTGGATTCACGGAACAAAACCCGACAGTATGCCGGTACAGACCAAAGGCTGTCTGGAGCTGAATAATGAACATATTATGGAAGTGGGACGATATCTCAAAGTGGGGATTGGTACACCGGTGCTCATTGTTAATAAACAGACAATTTCCGATCCGATAAAAGTACCGGATTTTAAAAAAATCAGGAACGAGCGTAAAAAAATACTTGC
>Ga0190359_1002894_pt1 | contig 10086 bp, 6 predicted proteins | sample 48721823_MG_FD_161269 | JGI IMG/M metagenome (GOLD analysis project Ga0190359, IMG submission 161269) | Hydrothermal vent microbial mat bacterial communities from Southern Trench, Guaymas Basin, Mexico - 4872-18-2-3_MG | ecosystem: Environmental > Aquatic > Marine > Hydrothermal vents > Microbial...
CGGATCGAATAATTGTTGTTTCACAGGAACTTAAGGATTTTTTTATTAATAGAGGAATCAATGAAGATAAAATATTTATAGTACCGAATGGGGTAGATATCAATAAATTCAGGCCAAATGCCTCTGATGAAATAGTTAAGGCGAGATATAAATTAACCGATAAAATAATATTTGGATTTGTGGGTTCTTTTCACTATTGGCATGGTATTGATGATTTAGAAAGGTTTATAAGATCGATTGCAGTATTAGATGATAAATATGCATTCTTACTTGTTGGTGATGGACCTTTAAGAGAGAACTTGGAGTCACGTCTTAAAGAGGAAGTTTTCAGAGATAGGGTGGTTTTTACAGGATATATATCTCATGATGATATTCCAGAATATTTAGCAGCTATGGATATAGTAGTAGCAATATATCCCCGAATAAAGTTTTTTTATTTTTCTCCATTAAAATTATTTGAATATATGGCTTCAGGTAAACCTATTGTAGCAACGAGGATAGGGCAGATTGAAAATATTATAGTAGATGGTATGAATGGCATGCTCTTTGAGCCTGGCAACATGGATGAAATGATCGATAAGATTTTATTGATTGTGAAAAATTCGAAATTGAGAAAGGCATTAGGTGAAATGAGCAGAAAAAGTGTTGAAGAAAATTTTACATGGCGGCACACAGCAAAGAAAATTTCAGAAATAATGGAAAACATAGTAAATTGACTATGAGTTATACGTTTTATTCTATAAAGACGAGAAAAAGACAAGATGAAGGAATGTGGGCCGGTGAAAATTTTGAGGGGCTTGTAAGAAGCAGCCAAAATCGTACATTGTTCCAGATTTTTAAGAGACATTTAAAAAAAACAAACTTAAAAATATTGGAAGCTGGGTGTGGTATGGGGACATGGGTGTTTAATTTGGAAAAGATGGGTCACAGTGTTATTGGAATCGATTACATGGAATCAACAATAAGAAAATTAAAAGACTATGATCCTGATTTCCCTGTTCAACAGGGGGATGTAGAAAATTTAGATTTTCCAGACAATACATTTGATGTATATGTATCTTTAGGAGTATTGGAACATTTTAAAGAGGGTCCACATCAAGCTCTTAAGGAAGCCAGGCGTGTTTTAAAACCTGATGGGCTTGTTTTTATTACAGTACCTTATTTAAGTTTATTAAGAAAGTTGGTAGCTCATCCTATGCGCGATCTTTATTTTTTGTTGAGAAAAATTCAGAATAAGAAGTATTATTTTTGGGAATACAGGTATTCAAAAGAGGAATTGGAGAACTTTTTAAAATCAACTGGGTTTAAAATAATCGATATCGATATAGATGATTACCAGAATAATGATAATAGGCATCATATTGGTTTGTGTGCAGATTTCTTTTTTTTAAGATCAAAACAAGGAGAGATATGGGAATTAAATCTACTGGGTAAATTACTACTTTGTATGTTAAAGATAGCATCGCCTTGGTACTTTTGTTCAGGGTTACATATGGTTGCAATTAATAAAAAGTAGTTGTAATTATGACTGAAAGAAGAATAAATATATTACAAATAGTAGAAGGATTCGGATGGGGAGGAGCAGAGAAAAAGCTTCTTGAACTGATTAAGTGTATGAATCACAAGCTGTTTAATACTGTTGTATGTAGTCTTGGGTTGAGTGATCATATTAGCAAAGAATTTCAAAATAGTAATATCAAGATTGTAACTATTGGAAGAAGAAGTCGGTTTGATTTGGGAGTTATCCGGAAAGTAGCGAGATTAATGAAAGAGGAGAAAATTGATATTGTAATGACTACTCTTTTTTATGCAGATATAATTGGAGCTTTTGCAGGGAAAATAGCAGGTGTTAAAGCAATTTTTTCTTGGGAGACTATCTCCGCACCAGAGTGGCTCATAAAGAGGAGGTTGTTGCCATATAGGTTTGCGGTTCACTACATCGACAGAGTTATAGCTGTATCTAATTCAACAGCAAGATTTTTAATTGAAAAGAGGGGGGTTCCGTCAGACAAGGTTACAGTTATTCCTTATGGTGTGGATATGAAAAAGTACAATACAGGAAAAAATGAAAGGTTTCGATGTGAGCTTGGGATTAGAGATGATGAAATAGTTATAGGCGTTGTAGGTCGTCTTCATCCTCAGAAGGGTCATGTTTATTTGATTAGATCAGCCCAAAATATATTAAGTGAATGTAAGAATATTAGATTTGTATTTGCAGGTGATGGCGATTTACGAGAGGAATTGGAGAGAATGATAAAGGCAAATGGTATGGATAAATACTTTATCTTCTTAGGGTACCGTGAAGATATACCCGATGTTTTGAAGGCCTTTGATATTTTTGTATTGCCGTCATTGTATGAGGGTTTGCCCAATGTAATTCTTGAAGCCATGGCTACTGGCAAGCCTGTAGTGGCAACAGATGTTGATGGGAGCAAAGAAGCTGTATTAGATGGGGTTACAGGGTACTTAGTACCTAAAAGGGACACAGGAAAATTGAGTGAGAAGCTGATAGAATTAATTAAGGATATGGAGAGAGCCAGAATGATGGGATTGGAGGGAAGAAGGAGAGTAGAAAGATATTTTTCTCTTGATAATCAAATAGATAGTTTTGAGAGATTATTCAAATCTATCATTGATAAAAAATAGTACGTGGAGGTGCACCATGAAGTTCAAGATAATCAATAATAAGTATATTTTATCCATCTTATCGATACTATTATATGGAATCAGCACTGCTCAGGTTAATCACAGTTATCCCAGAATATCGCACTTTCATTTTGGAGGAGCACCTGCTGAATGGTATGCAAAGTTTGATATATTAAGAGGCGATCCAAATGTATATGAGAAAGTTAAGGCTCTAAATCCTGATATAATTACATTTGTCTCAAGAGATTGGAATGTTTGGGAAGTAAGGGAAAGTGCGCCGAGTGAGTGGTTTGTTCGTGATTCTGAAGGGAATAAGGTTAATATTGGTTATGGCTATTTAATGGATATTTCTGAGTATTGCCCGCCAAGTGCTGAATATGGTGGTAAAAAATACAATGAATATATAGTGGAAAGTGCAATAGAGCAATGTGACAATCCATATTATGATGGTTTCTTTTGCCAGGGGGTTTGGGAATACCCTCGTGGAAACAATAATATAGATTTAGACAGGAATGGTTTAAATGATTGGTCTGAACATGGTAAAGATTGGATCCGAAGTGTGTGGCTGGAGGGAATTCATAAAGCAGCATCAAATCTTTATCAAGAGTTAAAATCAAGAGGTAAATATTTGATTCTTAATTCTGGAAGATTTCACGATTTTGAATGGAGAAATTCAAATGGCCTAATGCTTGAAAATGCAGGTCCTGAAGTATTATTCCCATTTATTCTGGATAAAGAAAAAAGATGGAAGGATATTGCTCCAGAACCCCATTTCCTCTGGTTTGATGCCAATGAGGCAGCATCAAAGAATGATTTTAGGAATATGCGATTTTTATTAACTGCTACTCTTATGGGCGATGGATATTTTGCATATACAGATGGAGGACATTGGTACAAGCGATATTATGATGAATTTGATACTGATTTAGGATTCCCAAGATCCTCTGCAAAGAGATTGAGTAATAATTGCTATGTTCGTTTTTTTGATAAGGGTGTAGTAATTGTAAATACTAGTGGATCAACTCAAATTGTTACTGATAGTGATTTAAGAGGTTTTACTGAATACGATGGGCCTTATTATAGATTTAAGGGGGGGCAGGATCCTGTTTTCAATGATGGGAGCCAGTTCTCAGAAATTTCTCTATGGGGTTCTCCTACCTCATATGGGAGTTTGGGTGATGGGATAATTCTATTAAAAGAACCGTTAACCGTAGTTTCTGAGATTATCATTGATGACAATGATGCAGGAACTTCGCCAGGAAGTACAGAGCCTACATTTATTGGGGATTGGGTAAGGGAAGGTATGAATGGTGGTGATTTTTATTATGTAAATGTACGTGGATGGATGAATTTATATAAGTATGCCTATTCACAGTCTGGAGATGGTCAGAATAAGGCTGTTTATGAACCAACGATAGGAGTAAGTGGAAATTATGAAGTTTTTGAATGGCATGGCTGGATCGGTGAAACCCCTGAATATATTAGAGAAGCAAAAAATGTTCCATTTACTATTTATTTTTCGAATGGGGCAAAAGCATCAGGAACAATAGATCAATCCATAAATTATGGTCAATGGAATAGTTTGGGTACTTATTATTTTAAGAAAGGAGATGATAATAAGATTGTTATTAATAATAAGGCTAATGGAGTGGTAGTTGCCGACGCATTCAAGTTTGTTTATAAGAGTGATGAGGTAGATGATATACCACCTAATGCTCCAAGTTCATTAAGTAGTATTAACAGAACAGAAAACTCTATTACATTAAGCTGGTCCCAGCCTTTAGTGGCTAGTGATGGTGATATTGCTTCTGCATATCAGGTATTTCGTGATGGAACACTCATAGCTACTCCTGTTACAAATACCTATAAGGATTTAGATCTAAGTGAGAATTCTACTTATGTTTATTCTGTTTATGCTATAGATAATGTAGGCAATAGGAGCAGCACTTTTGTAACTGGAACTTTTTCTACCATTCCGGATACTGTTCCACCTGCTTTAGTATCCGTAGGGATCATAAGTAAATCATCAATTAAATTGGTTTTTAGCGAGAAAATTGAAAAGACTTCAGCGGAGAATGTATTGAATTATTCTATCGAACCGAATATAGATATCTATTCGGCTGTTTTGATGGATGATATTTCTACTGTTCAACTTACTACTGGAGATCATACTATAGGTAATTCCTATACTGTTTTTGTAAGCAACATAAAAGATCTAGCAAAGATTCCCAATACCATTGTTCCCAATTCTCATCTGGATTATATTGGAGGTTCAGGTGATACATTGTTTATTTCAATTACAGTAGATAATAGTTATGAACTTTATGTCAATGGGAAATTGGTTGGTGTATCTGATAACCTCTGGAATGCAGAGAAATATGCTATTCCTTCTGTTGGAGGTAAAAATGTCATTGCGGTAAAGGCTTATGATATGGGTGGTGCCGGAGGATTAGTGGCGGAAATTGATTATATGGATAAACATTATGTGTCGAATGAGAACTGGAAAATTTCGACAAGTGAACAACCGGGATGGGAGACTATTTCATTTAACGATGTTGCATGGAAGAAGGCAACTTCATACGGGTTGCATGGGGTCGCAATGCCATGGGCTCAGTATAGAAACGTTGACGGCATTTCAACAGATTCGAACGTTCAGTGGATATGGTCGTCTGATAACGAGAGCGATGATGTTGTCTATTTTAGATTTACGATTGGTGAAGGTGGAGACACATCTCCGCCATCCCCGCCTTCTGGAGTCACAGTAAAGATCAAGTGAAGTCTGCGAGGTTCTATTTGAAGTGGAAGTTTTTTGTTGGAGTTGCTATAAGTGTTGTCCTGTTTTTCCTTGCTGTTCGTAATGTAAAATTGGATGAACTGGTCGGTGCACTCAAAAACATAAAGTACCATTATCTGGGTGTTGCCGTTTTCATGACACTCTTAAGTCTCTTTATCAGATCTATCAGGTGGCACTATTTAATACGACCAATAAAGAGCATTAAAATAGTCAATCTGTTTTCAGTGACAATGATTGGTTTTATGACTAATAATCTCTTTCCTGTAAGACTCGGAGAATTTGCAAGAGCATATCTCATAGGAGAAAAAGAGAACATTAGCAAGAGTGCTTCGTTTGCAACTGTTGTTCTGGACAGGGTGTTCGATGGTCTTGTAATTCTACTATTTCTTGCACTAATAGTGCTGCTCTTTCCATTTTCCTTCCCCGAATGGCTGAAGAGTGCATCTTATATTGGACTTGTGATTTATATATTTACCCTCATCTTTCTTATTCTTTTAAAGATAAAGACCTCTATGGTTACGAGTTTCGTATCGCTTCTGCTCAGGCCATTTCCTGATAAGATCGGGAATAGAATCACAAATTTGATGACATCCTTTGTTACAGGCCTTAAGATTCTACATGACAGAAGGAATATTTTAATATCGATTCTATTATCAGTGGCTTTGTGGATACCTGTAATATTATCTATTTATTTTCTTTTAATGTCTTTTGATATTATTTTACCATTTTATGCTTCTGTTGTTTTGATGATTATAATATGTCTGGGTATGATGATTCCATCTGCACCGGGATATATTGGAACTGTTCATTTTGCATGTGTTGCAGGACTTGCACTGTTTGGTGTTCCAAAAACTATAGCACTCAGCTTCTCGATTGTATTTCATGCGAGTCAGTTTATTCCCATTACTGCAGTGGGTCTTGTTTGTTTCTTGATCGAAGGGTTTTCATTCAGCCAGATAGATCGCTCTTCAAAATCTTTTTTAAACAATTAAAATTCCTTTAGAGCAGAGTCCTTTTTTTCAAAGGCTTCTCTACAAAAGATTTTCTTTTCAATAGCATCAGAAAAACCGCTCTCATTGTTGTTCTTAACCACTGTGAATCTTTTCTTTAATTCTTCTGGTGCATTTGCAACTACTGCGGCATGGCATGACCATTCGAGCAGATCGATATCATTGAAGTCGTTTCCGATACTAAGAACATTTTCAGGACCCTTTCCCAATCTGCTACAGAGGATTGCAGCGGTTTGACTTTTTGATACGTCTTCTGGAAAGATTTCGATCCATATGGATTTGTGGTCCAGTGGGGATGTTGTGCGAACTATGTTGAAATTTTTTATTTCTCTGCAGATATTTTTAAATTCGGTATCCTCTGGTGGGAAAATGGAGATGATCTGACATGCAGGGTAGTAGCGTAAAGGGCCGCCATCCAGCGGCCTGGCAAACTCGTTGTACAGCTCGATTCTATTGAAAAAGTCGGGATTGTATTTGCCGGTTAAGTGATAGACAAAGAAATGATTATCAGGTATTGGATGCTGTATCATAAAATCGAAGTTTAGATCGATCAGTTTACATGCAATGTGATTTACCTGATTTGCCATGAGGCTTTTTGCCAGTATTATTTTCTTTGTCTTCCATTCCATCATTCCTGCACCTGAGGAGAAGATAAGATAATCGATGGGGAAATCTGGCGGAAGGATTCTTTTTATGGAATAGTAAGATCGTCCTGTTGCAACAACCCGGCAAATGTTTAACTTTCCAAGCTTAACAAGAAGTCGTAAGTTTTTATCTGTTACCTTTCCGTCTGAGTTTAAGAGAGTTCCATCAAGGTCTGATATGACGATATTAATACCCGAATTTTTCATTCCTTGAAATTGATCCTCCTGCCTTCATTACAATCGATCATCATTCTGGCAATGATACCTGCCCATATATAACTCTTATGATATCCAGCCCATTGATGATCTGGGCTGTAGAATTCCCAGAAGTTGTGGTCTTTTTTAAGCTGGGCGATCATGTTTTTTGCGACCCTGTCTGTGATTTCAGCAGCAAGGTCATTGTATCCATAATTGATCAGGCCGTGCACGATCAGTGCGTTCCATTCTACCCATACAGGGCCGTTCCAGTATCCCTTTGGATTATAATAGGGGTCGTCTGCTGCAAGGGATGGAATTCCATATCTGCGCCAGAATTTTTCAGGGTCTGTAAGTTTATCAATCAGACGCTCTGCCATCTCGGGTGTGGCTATGGCTGCCCAGAGAGGCAGAAAACCTATTATCTCATCTCTTTTTAAGTCATTGTTATTTTTATATGTAAAATCGTTGTCTTTCATGTCGACATGGTAGTAAAATCCATTTTTTTCATCCCACATGGTTTTATTGATCTTCTCTTTACGGCTTTCAGCCTCACTTTCCCATCTTTTTGCATCTTTATCTCTTCCGAGTTCTCTTGCCATTCTGGCCAGTGATTGTGCCTCGTTTACAAGCATAGAGTTTAAGTCCAGGCCTTCGAACAGCGAAGGCCAGCCTACCTCGTCCCATACGGCAACATATGCATCACGTACAGATTCAAGAACAGCATGGGCTCCCCATTCACAGAGCCCATCCTCGTCTCTGTCGCGGCTGGATGTGTAGTATTTATAGAAAAGAGTGCTTGAGGTGTACATCTCTTCAAGAAATCGTTTGTCTTTTGTTATCTTATAGATTTCCCAGTTCTCCCACGCATACCACGGCGCTGAAGAAGTGAACTGACCTCTTGTAAATATTGTTTCATCCAGATAGGGACCTGTTCTGTAATTGATATATCCATTCTCATGCTGCCTTTCCATGAATACTCTCTGTGAATTCATGGCGCTCACAGGATCCATATATGCATATGCAAGCATTGTAAGGCTTTCATGAAAGACCTGACCTCCGTGTCCCCATCCCCATGTAGGCTCACGGGAAAAAAGATAATAATTATAGCCGCATCTTCCCTCTGGGGGCAGCATCAGCTGCCGCATGAGATTAAAACTCATCCAGTAGAGCATCTCCTTATCTGGATTATCAAAACATAGTTCAGGGATTTTTGAGAAGAGTTTCTCATTGATTGTTATATATTTTCTGAGATCCTCTTTCATCAGCCGTGCTATTTGATTTTCACTCATCTTAGATTCATTTTTATTTGAGTAGAAGGAGCGGATTATCCTGAAATGTCTCTTTTCGCCTGGTGAGAGCCGTACATTTTTTTCTGCTGCAACTACTCGGGCAAAACTGTCTGTTTTTTCCGACTGTTCATGGGAACAAATATATCTCATGAAGCTTGTTTCTGGTGTGCTTGTCACAGGCTCAGAAATCATACCTGGATTTCCAAGAGAATCGACCGCTGCAACAACATAGCTGTAGATTTTACAATCTATAGTGTCGTGATAATTAGTATCTATTCCTGCGGCAATCAGCTTATAGAATCCGCTGTTGAGATAGTCCATTCTGTATAAGTTGTATTTTTTATTTTTATCCACTCTTTCCCATGAAAGCACGATTTCTCTGTTTCCATTCAATATCTTTTTATAGATATTTCCTGGTGGAGGAAGGATATCTGTTTTTCTGAATGTAACATCTTTTCGTTCTCTATCAATTTTCGAAATGTCTTGAACGGTTCCTATAGTCACACCATATTTTTGTGACTCCTCGCACATGAGTATGATTTTATATTTATCTTGCGATTTAATATTCCCGAAATTACCAAGTTCTGTGGAATAGAATCCGTATCTGTTTATATTTTCTTCACTCGATCCCCATCTTGGACAATTTTCAGTAATAATTCTTGTGGGATCGTTGTTAAGTATTACCATATACCTTGGCTTTGGATTGTGATGATGGCACTGTTCTTTGTTCTCATGAAACATTCTTCCCTGTACCAGATAGGTCTGCTTCTTATCTAAACAAACCCTGTGCGGCGGATGCGGTTTTTCATCATCAAAAATAGTGAAGTTCAGCATTCTATCCGCGGGCTCTGAGAATGCAAATATATCATACACTACATCAAAATGAGGAATTTTGTGATCCAGTGTCCAGGTGTCAGGAAGCTCTTGATGACTGAATGTTATTAGGTTCTTCTCAGGATACAGTCGTATCTGGTCATATGTGCGATATCTATTGTTGAGAAATGGGTAGATTTTTACATCGATTTTCTCTTTTCCAGTGTTTGTCAGTGTAATGTCCTGAATCGCTGTTTTTGATCCGTATACAAGGAAGGTCACATCTGCCCTTAACTCTTTGAAGGGATAATAGTGGTATTCTACAAGATCGGGATATGATTTTGTAATTACTATCTCGCCCGCCATATCTTTGAGCTTATAGACAAATTTACCATTCTTCTCAAATCCAATACACCAGTCGCCGGCAGTGTCTGTAATAAAATCTGCTCCTCTTTCTGGATCATAGAAGAGGAAGTGAAATCCCTCATCGAGTGTAAACTCTGACCTCTTCATGGCAGCAGCATACGTTGTGAAGATTGGCGAATCCTTTGTTGCATTAAGATTGGAGAGGTAGGGCAGGCCACTAAAGAGATTAGTCTGTGGAATAAACAGAAATAATACTACAGATAGTAGGTTATTGATTTTTAACATGAGACTTTTTCCTTAAAAAATTATCCTGACCGTTTTCCCAA
>Ga0190359_1002897_pt1 | contig 10072 bp, 8 predicted proteins | sample 48721823_MG_FD_161269 | JGI IMG/M metagenome (GOLD analysis project Ga0190359, IMG submission 161269) | Hydrothermal vent microbial mat bacterial communities from Southern Trench, Guaymas Basin, Mexico - 4872-18-2-3_MG | ecosystem: Environmental > Aquatic > Marine > Hydrothermal vents > Microbial...
CGGAGAAAAGACGTCATGCAAAAGACGCTCAAAGATATTGGGGAGTTCGGACTAATCACCACAATAGAGTCCATACTTAAAGGTCAGCGCGGGGTGCGGGGTTTGAGGCTCGGTATTGGGGATGATGCTGCATCGCTGGTTCCGCGGCAGGGATATGAGCTACTTGTCACCTGCGATTCAGTGGTCGAGGGAATTCACTATTTTCCAGAGTTCATCGGCCCAAAGGATTTGGGTCGCAGGGCAATGGTGCTTAATATTAGTGACATTGGCGCGATGGGAGGGCATCCTCTCTACGCACTCATCTCGCTTGGTTTGAAAGCGACCACACCCGTGCACCACATAGAAGAAATGTACAGGGGTTTTCTCGTCGAGCTTTCCCCTTTTGGAGCGGGAGTTATTGGAGGGAATATCACAAGATCAGAGAACTTCTCTTTCATAGACATTACTCTTATCGGGGAGGTAGAGGAGGGCAGGGTGCTGCGGCGTTCCACGGCACGAGCAGGGGATGCTATCTTGGTTACCGGATACCCGGGCCAGGCTGCTGCAGGGCTGGAACTCCTTTTAAAAGGTAACGGGAGGGGAGAGCTTGTAGAGCATCCCTTGGTTCAGTCATACATCAGGCCACGACATCGAGCAAGGGAAGGAAAGGCAATTGCAGATACGGGTTGCGCTAATGCAATGATTGATATTAGTGACGGCTTGCTTGGAGACCTGGCTCACATTTGCGAGAGAAGTAATGTGGGAGCATTGCTGATCCAGGAACAACTTCCTGTTAGCGATGAATTGCGCCGCGGGGCCGCATCGCTGGGAAAAAGCCCCTATGATTTCATGTTCCGGGCAAGCGATGACTATGAGTTGATTATTACATGTGATCCCGGGAACATCCACTCCATCCGAACGGCTGTTAGTAGCATTTGCGATGTGCCCCTCAAGGAGGTGGGAAGAATCATCGATGCCTCAGAAGGTATAAAACTCAAGCTCCCGGATGGTAGACTGGAACCCGTGCCACCTTGTGGCTGGGACAGCTTTGCCGGTTAAACTACCCCGCCGCAAGCGGACGGGGTATCAATCGAAAATTTTCTTAACGCCACGAGGGGCGGGAAACAACTCTCGTCCGCCTCTGGCGGAATTAACTACCCCGCCGCAAGCGGACGGAGTATCAATCGGAGATTTTCTTAGCGCCACAAGGGGCGGGAAACAAGTCTCGTCCGCCTCTGGCGGATTAAACATACTTGGTCTTTTTGGCACTGAGAGGGAGCTGATGTTTAACAAGTTAATGGCCGCCCAGGCGAGGAAAAATCTGAAGCTTTTGCGGGAGAAGAGCCCCCTCGTTCATTGTATAACAAACAGTGTGGTGATGAACTTTACTGCCAATACGCTGCTGGCATGCGGTGTTCACGCTGTTATGGCATATGCAGAGGAGGAAGTTGAGGAAGTGGTCACCAATGCTAGTGCGCTGCTCCTTAACATTGGAACACTTACTCTTTCAAGGTTTGATTCAATGAGGAAAGCAGGAAAGCGGGCTAATCAGCAACAGATACCCGTGGCTCTTGACCCGGTGGGTACGGGATCAACAAAGTTGCGAACCCGATGCTCGAGGAAAATCCTTAAAGACATCTCTTTTGCCGCAATTCGTGGAAACGCATCTGAAATCCTTTCCTTGAGCAACGAAACCCTTAACACAAAGGGGGTTGAATCATGCCATAGTGTTGAACAGGCAGCGGCCGCAGCCCAGTCTCTTGCCAGGGAGTTTAAAACAATCGTGGCCATCACAGGAGAGGTGGATTTAATTACAGATGGAGAGCACACTTCAAGGGTTTTCAACGGGGATAAACTGATGAGGAACGTGACTGGTATGGGATGCGCTGCGACAGCTGTAATAGCTGCTTTCCTTGCAGTTGACAGCAATCCCTTTAGTGCGGTGACTACTGGATTGGCTTTTTTTGGATTGGCAGGTGAAAGGGCGGCAGGAGTCTCAAAAGGCCCTGGGAGCTTCCAAGTTGCGATGATAGATACGCTCTATACTCTCGGGGAAACAGAGCTGGAGGAGGGGGCTAGGATTCAGGTCTAACATTCTTTGCAAATGTTCAATACCGGGCGCCAGGAGGCGATCGAGCAGCTGCACATTAGGTGGGTTGAAGGGTTTTTCTTTGTGCTCTGGACGATGCTAGAAAATTCACAATAGGATGATCAAAGATCTGGCTCAAAGCATTCAAGCCCAAAGGTATCGGCTACAGCCTTGCACATAACTTTCCCGTCATAGACGTTGAGGCCGAGCCGGAGTGCCGCATTTTCGGCCATAGCTTTTTTCCAACCCTTATCAGCTAGAGCAAGCACGTAGGCAAATGTCGCATTTGTAAGGGCAATTGTGGAGGTCCTGGGCACAGCCCCGGGCATGTTTGTTACGCAATAGTGGACGACCCCCTCCTCAGTGTAAATAGGGTCGTCAAGGGTCGTTGGTCTTGAAGTTTCCGCGCAGCCTCCCTGGTCGATCGAAATATCCACTATCGCGGATCCGAGTTTCATACGTTTTACCAGGGATCGGGAAATGAGCTTGGGGGCCTTGGCTCCCGGGATAAGCACGGTGCATATCACTAGGTCACTGTTCAGGCATTCTTCCTCTATGTTGGCCGGATTGGAGTTTATGGTTACCACTCTTCCGCTCATTACGTCGCGAATATAGCCCAATCTGGCATGATGGATATCCAAAATCGAAACCCGAGCCCCTATACCGGATGCCACAATGGCCGCTGCCATCCCGGCAACGCCTCCTCCTATTATCGTTATCCTGGCAGGTCTGACGCCAGGTACCCCAGAAAGCAATATCCCCATTCCTCCGTTTCTGGCTTCAAGGCAATAAGCCCCCATTTGAACCGACAGGGCGCCAGCCACCTCACTCATTGGCGCCAATAAGGGGAGAGTACCGTCTCGGAGCTGCACCGTCTCATATCCAATACCAATGACCCTGCGTTTCAGAAGCCTGTCAGTAAGTTCGCGGTCAGCGGCTAGGTGAAGGTAAGTGAAAATAATCTGGCCCGGTTTCATCCATTTGAACTCCGGCCCAATGGGCTCCTTGACTTTGAGTATCATTTCAGATTCTTCCCAGACTTGCTCCGGCGTATCAACCAGTTCTGCACCTGCCATAAGGTAGACTTCGTCAGTAAACCCTGCCCCGAGCCCGGCCCCCTTTTCGATTAGAACCTGATGGTTGTGCTCAGTGAGAACTCTAATACCGGAAGGGGTTATGGCCACTCTTTTCTCAGCCGGCTTGATCTCTTTTGGCACTCCGATTTTCATACTATCCCCCTGTTAATCTGCTCGTAGTTTTTTCTTTTCAAAACTCTTGATCTCAGAAGGTCAAAATCACAGCTCCGCCAGCTTAATACATTCACGCCGGGGCGCTATTGATCAGTCTGTCTCAGGTAGCAGGATCCACTTCCGCTTTGACTTCATAACCATGAAAGATTCACTTGAGCGGATGCCCCCTACACGGGGAAGATCTTGGGTTAAAAAACGGTAAAGTCCCTCTATTCCCTCAGGCGTCACAACTTCCGCTATAATATCAAAGCGCCCGGTTACCACCGCGGCCCAGTGGATGCGGCTCAGTTTAGATATTTGCTCGATTTTTTGATCAAGTTCCCTGTGGCTTTCCAGGCATATTCCAACCAAAGCAATGTTGAGCTCCCTGACTTTAGCCGCATTAAGCAGTCCCGAAATCCTCAAAACCCCGGAAGAGACAAGATTTTCTATTCTGGAGCGGACGGTTGGCGGCGTAATCTCAAGAAGATCCGCAGCCTTTCCGGCAGAAATGCGACCATCGCGCACAAGGAGCGCTGCCAATTTTTTGTCCAGAGCGTCAAGCTTATCATTTTTCATAGTTCAAGCTCCTTTCAAGGATATTAAGGTCGGTGCTTTCACGTGAACACCACCTGCAGCGCTTTGCCAACTCGGCCCGCATCCGCAGCTGCCTTCACACCAGGGGCGCCAAGCTGCTTTTTGCTTAATCTTTAAAAAGATGTGATACAAAAAATTCACATAAGAAAAAAAAAGTCAACCTTTTTTTCTTATTCTGTTGTGTGGCGATTATGCGTCGCTGGTTTTATGGTCGTTTTTGCTCCTCATTGGCTTTTAGCCGCCAAAGCTGAAACAGCCGAGCACGGCCCTGAGCCCAGGAAAGAGAAAAATGAGAGAGAAAGAGGGCAGGGTGGTTGCCTCCTTTTTAAGGATTCAACCAGCCCTCCCTTAGCCCTTGATAATTCTGGGAAGCATCATCTGATGGTGAGGGCAAATGGAGATTGGATTCTGGTATGCGCAGCCTGCAAATGCAGCAATATATTTGCGCATATCTGCAAAAGAGACAATCTCATCCACAAATCCCCTTCGAGCACAGTATAAAGGGCGTGATTTTTGATAGTATTCCTCTGCAAGCTTGTTCATCCTTTCAATAACAGGAGCAAGCGGTCTTCCTGCATCTTTTTCCTTAACAAGCCTTCTCGCAAAAGAGGCAACGGCGGCAGTCTCACCGTGCATCACGTAGATTTCGGTTGCAGGTGTGCCCAGAGTAAAGGCATTATGGTTGTTTGCAGTAGGCCCTCCCATAATGTAATGAGCTGCTGCAGTCCCCTTTCGGAGAACAATACACATCTGGGGAACGTCAGTTTGTTCAATTGAGTAGATTAGTGACTGGCCCAGACCAAGAAGCTCTGCTTTTTCAGCAATATCGCCCACGTCAATTCCTGTGGTATCCTGAAACCAGACAATCGGTATTCTGTCGCGGCCGCAAAGGGTAACAAATTCATTCATCTTGATCAGACCCTGCCGGTAGAGTTTACCGCCGATGCCTGGGTAGGGAGCATATTCAGGGTAGTTCTGCCCAAGGAAGCCCTGGATATTGCCAATGAATCCTACAAGAAAGCCGTCTATCTTGGCCAGCCCCGTGTAGACCTCAGGACCGTAACCCGGTCTGAACTCCATGTGCTCACTGTTGTCAAAGATCCGGGCCAGAACTTCCATGAAGTTGTAACTTCTTTTCTGGTTAAAGGAGATAAGGTAGTTTAGATCCTCGGCTGGTAGCTTAGGTTCCTTGGGTTCGGCAACCCTGAAGAAGTGAGGATCATAAGCAGGAGCCATGTCCATGTATTTCTTAAGAGCATCAAGAACCTCGAACTCGGTGTCATAGACTTCTTTGAAAAAGCCTGTTTCATTATAATGAATGGGTACGCTTCCGGGGGGCGCCTGCTTGAAGTGCCGCGTGGCTTCTATAATTTGCTCGGCACCTTCTTCATCAAAAAAGCCCTTGGGGCTCATACCACTGACAATCCCTCCGCCACCAACAGCAATATTGGCATCCTTGTGCGCAATCAGGACAGTAGGGCTGATCCCCTGATATCCTCCCCCTGCAGGGTTTGTACCGTATATGCCCGCAAGGACAGGTATACCTAGCTTTTCGAGTTCAGCGTGACGGAAGAAAGTAGTCCCGTTTCCCCTTCGGTTCGCATAGACTTCTTCCTGCTCTGTAAGCTTCACACCGCTGCAGTTGACTAACCACACAAGAGGGACGTGCAGTCTCTTGGCGATATCCGTTACCCTGAGCTGGTTATCAGCCTGGCCGGCTATCCAGGCCCCAGCCATGACCTTGTTGTCAAATCCTATTACAACCGCCCACTTTCCGTTGATTTTTGCCAGCCCGTCAACAACCCCCGTGGTGCTTTCCTGGTTAAAGAGGGGGTTGTAAAGAGTGTGAAGTGGGCACCAGGTACCCGAATCAACTAGGTACTCAATCCTTTCCCAAACTGTGGTTTGCCCCCTCTTTTTTATTACCTCGGCCGGAATACCTGCATTTTTTACAGCCTCCACGACTTCTGCGATCTCTTCTTCCACTTTCTTGATCTGCGCGACATTCTCCTGCGCATCTTGTTTCTGTTTCTCGGTAAGGCTTTTCCCAAAGGAAGTCATCCTTTCAAAATAAGGTCTCATTTTCTCCTCCTTAACTGTTTTGAGTATCAGTCAACCACACCAAGGGGCCCCGGCTCGCAAGCCAGTAGCTTTGTGCGAAGGCAGATAAACGAGAAAGACCACCACGAGATTGAGCACCAAGGCAGCTTTTCGTGGCAGCCTTTCAAAGATTTCAAGAATCTTTTTTCCTATCTGTTTGCCTTTCTGATATCCAGCTGATCGAGGGCTGTGATCCACTTGCAGATGTTGGTCGAGCCCTCCACAATTTGATATGCGGGTGCATCCCTGTAATACCTTGCCACAGGATACTCCGTAGAATAGCCGTAAGCACCCAGTATTCTCATGGCCACATGCGAACTTTTTGCTACAACCTCCCCGGCCAGATATTTTGCCTGCGCAACTTCAAGGGTATTGCCCAAATTGCCCTTGTCTTTCTGTACTGCCGCTTTGTACACCATAAGCCTGGCCGCCTCAATCTCACATGTTATCTGAGCTATTAGGTCCTGGTTCATTTGAAACTGGCTTATAGGCTTGCCGAACTGTTCTCTCTCTTTGCAGTAAGCCGTAGCAGCATCCAGGCATGCTTGAGCGAGTCCGACCGCCCCTGCAGCAGCAGAAAGACGCGTCTGATTGAGTGATCCAAATACAATTTTTGCGCCATCCCCAGGTCTTCCCAAGATATTTTCTTTTGGCACTTTTGTATCTTCAAGGTAGATTTCGCCAGTTGGGGTGCTGCGGGTGCCGATTTTATCAAGCTCAGTTGTGGTAATTCCGTTAAAGTTCTTTGGCTCAACGACAAATGCGGAAAGTCCCCTTCCCCTCGCCTCCCGGTCCGTGTAAGCATAGTATATTATGGCATCAGCCATAGTGGCATTCGAGATCCATGTCTTTGAACCATTGAGAAGCCAGTAGTCTCCCTTATCAACGGCAGTTGACTTCATTGCCATTACATCAGAGCCGGCATTTGGCTCGGTTATGGCAAATGCCCCAATATATTCTGCGCTCACAAGCTTCGGTATGTACTTTTTCTTTACTTCCTCTGAGCCGTATCTGAGAACCGTATAAGCGCAACCCAGGGTCTGCATGTTGATCTGGACCCTTAGCGAACTGGACGCCCGCGCAATTTCCTCTGTGAGAATCATAGCTGCAAGCCAACCCATTTCATTTCCACCGTATTCTTCGGGTATAACGGTTCCGAAGAACCCTAACTCGGCCATTGGTTTTATCGCTTCTTCGTAAGGGAAATAATGATTCTCGTCCCATTCATCTGCATATGGAGCAATTTTTTCCGCAGAAAAGTCCCGGGCCATATCACGCAGCATTTGAAGTTCTTCGCTTAACTCAAAGTCCATTGCTTTTCCTCCCTTTTCTTCTCTAAAAAGCGTTCAAGTTATGTTTTTCCGACTAAAAGATTCCCCCCAGGGCTTCTATGTAGGTAAAAACAGCAAGAGCCATTTTGATTTTGCAACGGGGGAAGATCCCTTCGAAATTTCAGGGGATTTATAAGTGATTGAAAGGCGAATAGCAACAAAAAAATTGGGATCTAGCGACATTGCAGTTACCACGCGACTTCCATGGCCCGCGGCTGAGAAAAAGGAAAAGATAGTCGGTCACCGCTAATCAGACAACGCGGAAGGCGGAATGATTTCATTAATGAGTTTGCCCTTGGAGCGCGAATTTCGGTTTGCCTAAATCCACCGTCAACTTTTGGTTTGTCTAGCAAAACCAAATGCTTTGGGGATAACTCCGTTCACCAGCAAGCATCAGATGCAAGGCTTGCGAAATCCCGAGAAGGGAGGCCTACATTCACGTACGCCGCAGGGACGAGGGATGAGCGTAACGCAGCCCTTCGGCTATGCTCAGGGCCGTGAGCCTGTCGAACGGCAGATGGTGTTTGATGGTGGATTTGGGGTTTGGGATCAGGGTTGACATTTAGATCAGCTCAGGCTACAAAGGGTCATCGCGAACTCAGTGCATTCAAAATATTCTAGGAGGCGTAAATGGAAGCGATAGCAATAAACCCTAAGGAAAGTAAGCTCAGAGTAGCGCCAGAATGGGCAGATGTCTGCTTTACGTGCGGAACCTGCGCCAGCGGGTGCCCTGTAACCGGTGTTGACGGTCTTGACCCCAGGAAGGCAATCCGCATGGCTGCTCTCGGGCTGGACCAGGAACTCATTGATTCCCGTTTTCCGTGGGTGTGCACCCTTTGCGGTCGTTGCGAATATGCGTGCCCGCAGGGAGTTGAACTTTTGAAGGTATTACGCAGGGCAAGGACACTTCGTGAAAGGGAAAAGGTTCCCGGGCCGATTCACAAAGGCGTGGTCATGTGCCTGGAAAGAGGTAACAATCTCGGAATACCACAGGACGATTTCCTTTTCCTCCTTGCTGATGTTGGCAAGGAACTGGAGGATGAAGGTTTTCCCGGCTTTTACGTGCCTGTGGATAAGAAAGGTGCCAATGTCCTGATCACAATCAATAGTAAGGAGCCCTTCGGAGAGCCGGATGACATGAAGTTTTGGTGGCGGATCTTTTATTGTGCGAAAGAGGACTGGACGGTGCCGTCCCAGAACTGGGAAGGCGTAAACTGGGGTCTTTTTTCGGGTGATGATGAATCTATGAAAAAGATCACGGGTCGCATAGTGGAAAACATGGAGCGGCTTGACTGCAAGACTCTCCTTTTGCCCGAGTGAGGGCACGCATACTATGCGACTAGGCTTAGTCTGCAAACTTGGTTTCCGGAAGTATTTGAGAAGTACAGAGTGGTTTCGGTTCATGATCTGCTCAAAGAGTACATCGAAACAGGAAGAATTAAACTGGATAAGTCCATCCATCAAGAACTGACCACGCTTCATGACCCTTGCAACTACGGGCGAAAAAGCCAAAAGGCTTTTGGGCACGGATATTTTGAAGAGCCTCGCTGGATCCTGCAGCAGTGCTGCGAAAACTTTGTCGAAATGCAACCTAATAGAATGAATAATTATTGTTGTGGGGCAGGGGGAGGTGCATGGGCCATGCCCTATGACCAGGAGAGGATTTACTACGGTAGGGTCAAGGCAAAACAGATAATGGATACTGGTGCAAAACTTGTTGTAGCTCCGTGCCATAATTGCCGTGACCAAATCATGAAATCTCTTACCAAGGAGTATGATCTGGGCATTGAAACAAAGTATCTATGGGAACTGGTCGCTGATTCTCTGGTTGTTGAACCATGGAGCGAGGAAGAGGTCAAGAAAGCTCATGAACTGAGAGATGCGCAGTTCGAAAGAGACGGCATAGAACTGGAGGAGGAAGAATAAAACTTAATTCTGCCCTTCAAGGCTGTTGAAAAACTGGATTCGTGGGAGGCGGCTGGATAACGCAGCGGATGGGCGTTTTCCAGCAGCCTCTTACTCTTTATTGATCACGGATGGCACATCAAAGCAACGCCGAATAGCATCAATACACGATGTCAGTTGGCGGGAATGAACCACTCCGGTCACAGAAGCAATAGTGCAGCTCAACGCGAGGAGATTTATTCCTTTTTCTTCAAGATTTGTTAAAAGCTCATTTGCTATTCCATATCTGTCCCCAAAATGGGGGCCGTTCATTGAAAAGACCGAAACTGGTGATAGGCTCTGCGTTAAAAAGCCCTGGGGTATCAGATCGCCGGTCAGTTGCCGGGATCTAGGCAGGCAGAAGGCTAACATCTCTTTACCCGGTTCTCGGTACGGAGCAGTGGCAATGAAAGTAAGGGTTAGCCCGAGCCGGGAGAGTTTCCTGAACGTTTTGCCAAAAGCACTGATTTCTTTCTTTTCCAGCCTTACACTTTCCAGTTCCTGTCCTTCATGGCAGAGCAAGCCGTACACCTTTGGCTTTTTTTCTTGATAGGAGGCGACAACTTCTTTGTAAAGCTGTTCCTTTCCCTTTTGAGCAAGTTTCCAATCAGCAGGACTTCTATATGAGCTGAAAGTAAAGGGCTCGAAAAGAGCTCTGCTGGCACTGGAGACCAACTTTTCTTTCAAAATTACAGATATGGCTGACGGGGAATTAGCCAGCCCATCCAGCTCCAGTTGGTGCTGATTAAATAACTCGAGAAGGCTGCTTGTAATTTCCAAGCTTTTTTTATGGGGGAAAATGG
>Ga0190359_1002898_pt1 | contig 10066 bp, 10 predicted proteins | sample 48721823_MG_FD_161269 | JGI IMG/M metagenome (GOLD analysis project Ga0190359, IMG submission 161269) | Hydrothermal vent microbial mat bacterial communities from Southern Trench, Guaymas Basin, Mexico - 4872-18-2-3_MG | ecosystem: Environmental > Aquatic > Marine > Hydrothermal vents >...
ATTCCAAGAAAGATTCCGAAATAAGTTTAAAATGATACAATCATGGAGGGGTAAGGCACATTCGCCTATTTTTTCCTCAAAGTGGTTAATATGTTCATACCTATCTATCGAATGTTGACATAACGGCTTAAATATTTTATTATAGATTGTCTCCGAGTTTCTTGTCCTTCGGGAGAGCCATGGACGGAAACCGATAGGGTATATCTGGAAACGGATATGCCTCCCGCATCAGGAAAGGGGACAAAAACAATCCTGATGTGGATTGTTTTTTAGTTTGGAGGTTAAAATGAAACGTTTACCATCCATTTCAGTAATTTTAATCGTTCTTGCTTTCATCGATCTTGCAGGTGAAAATCTCGTAATATTCCACGCAGGTAGTTTAACCGTTCCTTTGAAAAAGATGAAAATTGCTTTTGAAAAAGACCATCCGGGGATAAATATTCAACTGGAAGCATCGGGAAGCAGGCTTGCGGCAAGAAAAATAGCGGACTTACACAGGAAAGCCGACATTATGGCAAGTGCCGATTATCGAGTCATCAATAATCTTTTAATTCCTAAATATGCAAAATGGAATATACTTTTTGCCACTAATGCCATGGTTATAGCATACAATGACAAATCAAGGTATGCCGATTCAATAAATGCAGATAACTGGTCTCGCATTTTTATAACGAAAAAGGTAAATTACGCTCATGCGGATCCTAATATCGATCCTTGCGGATATAGAACCCTTATGGTATGGCAACTCGAAGGGATGAGACTAAAAGAACCCACATTATACGATAGATTGAATGCTCATTGTCCCCCAAAAAACATACGGCCAAAATCGGTTGAACTCCTAGCTCTACTTGAATCCGGAGAATTTGACTATATTTTCGAATATGAATCGGTAGCAAAACAACATAATTTGAAATATATCACATTGAATGATAGCGTAGATCTGAGCAGAAAATCACTTTCGGATTTTTATTCAAACGCAGCAGTGATGGTTTCGGGGAAAAAACCGGGGGAATACATATCGATCAAAGGTGCTCCCATTGTTTATGGAATAACAATACCAAATAACGCACCGCATAAGGAGATTGCCATTGAATTCCTTGAATTTATTCTTTCGGATAAAGGGAAAGCGATTCTGTCTTCATGTGGACAAACACCTCTTGGTTCTATTATAATTAAAGGGGATACATCCGATTTTACTGCAAATTTAAAACATTTAAAGTCAAATAATGATTGAGATTAAAAACCTCTCCCTCAATGTGGGCAATTTCAAACTGCAAGATATATCCTTCGTTATAGAAGGATATACAGTGCTTCTCGGACCTACGGGAGCCGGAAAAAGTTTGCTTTTGGATGCCATTTCCGGGTTAAGGGAAATTGACTCGGGAGAGATTCTTTCAAACGGTAAATCGATTGTAAATACGGATATTACAAAAAGAGGTATAGGTATTTTATTACAGGATGGTGCTCTATTCCCCCATTTAAACGTCATGAAAAATCTCGAATTTCCATATAGAATAAGAAAACAAAAACCCGATTATCAAATAATAAAATCATATGCAAAACAGTTCAGAATAGACAAACTCTTCAATCGCTCAATCGATACGCTTTCAGGCGGAGAAAAACAACGCATTGCACTACTCAGGTCAATCATTACAAACCCTCGGGTTTTACTTCTCGATGAACCGCTCTCGGCGATTGACCCCTCAATGCGACATGGTATGCAAAGGTTTCTGAAAGAGATGAAAAGAATTGTGAAAATTCCCGTTTTGCATGTTACTCATGATTTTGAAGAAGCATACTATCTGGCAGATTCAATAGTTGTTTTGAATAACGGCAAAATTGAACAAATAGGTCCTCCCGAAAAAATTTTCAGACAACCCGATTCCCTTTTTGTTGCGAATTTCACTGATATGGAAAATTTCCTTCCTTTGGAAGGAATTGATAAAAATGTGGGAATTATCGGAAAAACAAATATATATTGCGATATTGACAAGGGACAAAAGAAACTCTTTACCATAAGAGCGGATGAAATAATAGTTTCACGAAAAAAATTCAAAAGTAGTGCGAGAAATTTTCTCAATATGAAGGTTAAATCAATCAGAGATACGGGAAAAGCTATTTTGATAGAATTGATTAATGACGATATAAAATTAAAGTCCACAATCACAAAATTTTCCCTTGAGAGTATGAATTTAAAAGAAGGAGAAATGATTTTTGCCGTTTTTAAAGCGAAATCATTACATGAATTATCATGAAGAGATACCGTTTTTCAATAATACTAACGCTCGCTTTAATCGGATTATCATTTATAGCATTACCGATTATCGGTATTATTTTCGGTACCCCGCTTGCGTCTATAAAAACGGCATTCTTCGATAGAGAAATCATAAACTCCATTGTTCTTACAATCACAGCCGGTATTTTATCCACAGCGATTGGACTTTTAATAGGCATTCCACTTGCCTATCTCATCGTCTTTAAAAATTTCAAAGGTAAAAAGTTCATCGAATCCATTATTGATATTCCTGTTATGATACCGCATACGGCCGCAGGCATTGCTCTTCTTACAATTTTCGGAACGAGGGGATATCTCGGAAAGTTCTTTTCGATTTTCGGTGTGAGGTTTGTCGGGACAATGGCTGGAATCGTAATAGGAATGATGTTTGTTAGTATCACATTTTTGATTAATTCCGCAAAAGAGGGTTTCAGAAGCATCGATAAAAATTACATTAAAGTAGCAAAATCATTGGGAGCAAATGAATTCGGTACATTTTTTCATGTAATAATACCACTCTCTTTAAAGGACATTGTTTCCGGAACAATTATGAGTTGGGCTAGAGCCATATCGGAATTCGGAGCAATAATAATTCTGGCTTATCACCCCATGGTGGCTCCCGTTCTTGTTTATGAAAGATTCACTACCTACGGACTTTCATATTCCAAACCAATCGTTTTCCTGATTACAATCATAAGCCTCGTTTTTTTCCTTATTCTTCGTATTGTTTCAAGTAAAATGAAGGACTACAACAGGCATTAAATCCTATTTAAAAACAACGATCTTTTTTACGATTTCACTGCTTGCGGCTCTTGCAACCACAAAATATACACCTTTATCCAGTGTTGTTTTCATTGCTCCGGTCGCAATCTCTCTTTTTTGTCTTAAATTGCCCGCTACATCGTATATCTCGATTTTAACGGAAATCTTATCCGAGCTGTTTATTTTTATCGTTTGATTGACATATGAAATAGTAAACTTCTCCTCGGGTATGCCTTTCGCTCCTATTATACCTGTTACCGATTCGAAATCCGCATCATCTGCAATTCCCGCATAACCGTTATTCATATACCCTCTTATCTTTAAATCGGCAATTGCAGCGGTAGCCGGAGCTATAACAGTATCCGCAACATTTTCCCAAACAAGTGAATCCGAATTGTATTTTGTTGTTGAACTGCTTATATAACTGCCGTCTGACGTTCTCCAAGTGACGAGAATTCCCATCCCATTCGAGCCGGTGCCATTTCCCTTTAGCCATACGGAATATATATATTGTTCACCGGCTGTTATAGGGAGCTGCTGCCATACCCCTTTATTGGAAGTACTGGTTGTCGTAATCGCAATGGCATATAATCCGGAATGCACATCTGTCGATTCTTTAACGACATTCACGGCATCATCGATATTCCATACATCCAATGTGTCACCTGTCCAAGCTTCAAAACCGGGATTTTGAACCATATTTGCTGCATTTAGGGAAAAAACAAAAACTAACATCAACAACAAAGTGAATAATAAATATTTTTTCATATTGCCTCCTCGCATATATTTTATTTTATGTCAAATAAAATGCGATGTCAAATGACAAGGAAAAACAAAAAATAGATGGGTCCGCTTACACTACGAATAAGAGAAAATATCTTGCCATTGGTACATATGACATTTTGCTTTGAAATAGCACTCTATATAAGAATAAAGAAATTGCAAGTAAATAAAAAAGGAACGATACCGATCGTCCCTTTTAGCGTCCCCAACGGGAATCGAACCCGTGCCGCAGCCTTGAAAGAGCTGTGTCCTAACCGCTAGACGATGGGGACGTTGGTGAGCCGCGTGGGGTTCGAACCCACGACACCCGGCTTAAAAGGCCGGTGCTCTACCACCTGAGCTAGCGGCCCATCGAGAATAGCTTATATCATAATCCAAAAGCATTGTCAATAGCAATGTCTTCCGGTAAAAGTGCCGGAGGTCGGACTCGAACCGACATGGAGTTGCCCCCGGAGGATTTTGAGTCCTCTGCGTCTACCAATTTCACCACTCCGGCAAATGCTGTTGAAATATATAATATTTTTTACATTTTATCAAGTAGTTTTTCTTCAATTTTCAGAAATTTCCTACAAATTTCTTCTGTTTTTTCATTTTCCATATCTATGCCGGCTTCCTCTTTGTATAGTTTAATCAAATCGGAGAGATGAGAAATTCCTGTTTCATTTCCGTATTTTTCAAGATATGAAACTGCAACTTTCCTATTGTCTCTGATATCCTTAAAAATCGTCCTTACCCTACTCTCCTCTTTATCGTAAAGCTTGTTCTCGATTATATATTCGATACCGAGTTTCCCGTTGTAATAGCCATTTACCATACCCGGAGTAGAAACATACCCTAAATTTTCAAGAGCCTTACTTACAATCTCTTTTTTAGTTTTTTCAACTGCTGTCTCATTCAGAATTACAGCTATAAAGGGCCATGATGTTACTATTTTACTTCCCTTTGTCTCCTGATTAAAGAAGAGCCCGTAAAAATTGGATACATTTTCACCATATCCTGTTATTAGTCCCCAATTTTCCGTATAATCCAGATGAATTGCAATAACCGGTAATCCTCTGTTTATACTATCAACAATTTTCATTACAGTGAGAGGAGCACCCTCTTCATCTTCGGCTCCCATCCTCGTTTCCCACTTCATCCCCAAAACGTTTAAGAGGTATTCGGCCGTATTAAAACCGGTAAATGAGTCCATTGAGGATAAAGATAGATCCGGATAAATATTCGTCCTGAAAGCATGTAGGCTCGTACCGAGTAAAAATTCATAATTTAAATCGTACCCGATATATTTGATCAATGATTCAAAGGATAAAAAATAACTGTTTTTACAAAATTCCGAAGGGGCAATCTCAGGGATGTTAAACAGGATTCGTTCCACATTAATCCCCCGCAATATAGTGATAAAGCAATCTCGCAGACTCCTCGATTCCTTTAATATGAGTCCGCTCCATTGCATGTGAAGCGTCGATACCCGGTCCTATGAGCGCGTGCTTTGCATTTAGCCCTGCACTTATGGCGGCACTTGCGTCAGAGCCGTAATGAGGAAAAATGTCCATGGCATAATTGATATTATTTTTTATCGCAATATCTTTCAGTCGCATTGTCAATTCATAACTATACGGGCCTGAGGAATCCTTAATACAAATTGCTACATTGTCCTCCTTGGATGTCTGCCCTTTTCCAACAGCTCCCATATCCACTGCAAGAAATTCCGCCGTATCTTCGGGATAACCCGCTCTTGCACCGTGTCCTACCTCTTCGTTATTACTTATGAAATAATATGTATCGTATTCAGGATTTATCTTTTGCTCTTTCAACTTCAAAAGAGCCGAATAAAGAACGGCAACGCCCGCCTTGTCATCGAGATGACGGGACTTCACAAAACCGCTTTTCGTAACCTGTACTCGAGGGTCGAAATGGACATAATTACCCACGGATATCCCCATATTTTTAACATCCTTATCGTTTTTTACAACTTCATCTAGCCGTATAATCATATTTTTATCTGTTCTCTCCGTTGTCCCGACTTTATCGTAAACATGAACGGAGGTTTCGTTGTATAGTATCGTTCCCGTGTAAAATTTACCGTCGAATGTTTCGACTGTGCAATACTCCCCTTCCACCGAATTCATCGTATAACCACCGATTCTTGATAATGTTATACTGCCGTCACCCTTTATCTCCTTAACCATGGCTGCAAGTGTATCAACATGAGCCGAAACCGTTCTTTTAATCGATCCGTTTCTTCCTTTTATGAAACAGATAAGTGCTCCCTTAACGGTAACATCGCATTTCACATCGAGTTTCTCAAATTCATTTTTAACAAATTCAATAGCTCTTTCAGCATGCCCGGAAGGGCTTTTCGTATTCAATAAATCCACAAGGAAATTTGTAACTTTTTCCATTATTGCTCCTTTGCAAGGTAAATGGTTTGCGTATTGTAAGGAATATTAATCCCCTCCCTTTTAAAAGCCTTTAAAACTCTTTTGTTCAACTCTCTAATACTATTCCAATATACATCAGGCGATACCTTCATTATCCCTCTTATATAAACGGCTGAATCTCCTAACTCCGTAACACCTTGCACCGATGATTCACCAAGATATTTCCCCTTTATCTCATCGGCATACTTCTTTATTACTTCAGCCATTACATTCATCGCCTTATCGACATCATCGTCATAACCGATTCCAACTTTTACAATTACTCTTAAAAAATCCCTGTTCATGTTAACAATTCTTCTCACATCACCATTAGGAATGATGTGCAACTTACCCGTAAAATCCCTTATGTATGTATTGTGTAAATTTATCTTTTCGCATGTTCCGACCGTACCGTCAATTTCGATAACATCGCCGATATAGTACATTCCTTCCATGATAATAAATAACCCGGATATGACATTCTTCACCAATTCCTGAGCTCCAAAACCTACGGCAAGACCGAGAACGCCTGCGCTGGCAACGATTGCAGATGTATTTATACCAAATTTATTGAGGACAATTACCGTGGCAAAGAAATAGATTGTAATTTTGGCTATATTTATAAAAAGATGAGTAACGGTGATAAATTGCTCGGGTTTAATCTTTCTTACATTTGCATGTCTTACCAAGCCTCTGATCATCTTCTCCGTTAGATATACGGTAAAATACGCCGCCACTATAACAACAACGGCAAAAATTATTTTCGGCAACCAAATATGAACAAAATTAGATAGAAATACTTCCATAAAAACTCCTTTTGTGTTATTATACTTTTATAAAACATTTTGTCAATTAAACGGAGGATTTAATGAACAGTATCTCGAGACTTGTAAAAAGTGAAGACCTTAATCACCATGGGACTCTTTATGCGGGTAGAATGGCCGACTGGTTCGTAGAAGCCACGTTTATTGAAGCCAATATGCACTATGGTAATCCGGAAGAGCTTGTTTGTCTTAAAATCCACGGGCTTAAGTTTTCTGCGCCTGCAAAAAAGGGAGACATCATTAAAATTGACACTTCCCTGGCTTATACGGGCAAAACGAGTATCACCGTTTACGGGCATGTATCAAATGCTCTTCATGGTAATGAGACAATCGTAGAAGGTTTCGTAACATTCGTTTCCATTGATAAAAACGGCAGGAAAAAACCACATAACATCGTTTTTGCTCCGGAAACCGAAGAAGAAAAGAGAATCTATAATGAAGCAATCGAACTGAGAAAAAACGAACAAAGAAGTAGAAAATTATGAGGAACATCGTACTCGCTTCAAAATCACCCAGACGAATAGAACTCTTGAAAAGAGAGGGACTGGAATTTGATATAACACCCGCAAATATTAACGAGGATAAATTTTACGAAGATGATTCCGCTCCGGAATACAATGCAATGAAAATTGCCGTAGAAAAGGCAAAAACAGTTTCTCAAAAATACCAGGAGAGCTTTATTATCGCTGCTGATACTATGGTTGTTATAGGAGGAAAGATTCTCGGAAAACCCGTTAATCGAGATGAAGCACGGTATATGATTCAACTTCTATCCGGAAAAGTTCACCATGTTATAACGGGATTTTGCATACTTTACTCCAAAACAAACGAGTATGTTACCTCTTTTTCCAAAACTGCCGTCACATTCAAACCGTTATCCCTCAAAGAAATCGATGAATATCTTGATAAAATAGAATTCCTTGATAAGGCGGGGGCATACGCCATTCAGGATTACGGGGATACTATAATCAAAAAAATCGAGGGGAATCATGATAACGTAATGGGGTTACCTGTAAAACACGTTATCGAAATATTGAACAATTTCAAACCGGGAGTAGATTGATAATGCTGAAGCCCATATCTTACAAAAACGATAAAATAATCATACTTGATCAGACGAAAATACCCGAAGATGAAATCTATATTGAAGTTGATACCATAGAGGTACTTTATGAAGCTATAAAGATGTTGAAAATACGAGGTGCACCGTTACTTGGCATAGCCGCAGCTTACGGAATACGTCTTAGCTCAACAATAAATCTCAATAAAAACATCGATGACTATAAAAATTGCCTTTTGAATGATATTACCATACTCAAATCTTCACGCCCAACGGCTGTCAACCTTTTTAATGTTCTAAACAAAGCGGAAAAGAGCATAAACTCATATAACGATAAATTCCGCATTCACGAATCTCTTGTTTCCCTTGCCGTAAAAACGCACGAAGAAGATAGAGAAATGTGCGATAAAATTGCCGATAACGGAGTAAATCTAATCAAGAATAATGCAAAGATCCTTACCCACTGCAACACGGGTGTTCTGGCAACCGGTGGTATAGGCACAGCTCTGGGGATAATATATCGTTCATTTTGGAAAGGTAAAAAGCCGGATGTTTATGTGGGAGAGACAAGGCCTCTACTTCAAGGGGCAAGACTCACTGCATTCGAATTGACAAACGAAGGAATAAATGTACATATTATTCCCGATAGCGCAAGAGCTTACATAATGATGGAGAAAAAAATAGATATTGTCATCACAGGAGCAGACCGAATTGCAATGAACGGAGATACGGCAAATAAAATAGGAACATTTGATACTGCTATAAATGCAAGATATTTTAATATTCCGTTTTATATCGCTGCTCCCACTTCAACTTTCGATAAAAACGCTTCCGATATGAATGATATTCCCATAGAGCAGAGAAATCCTGAAGAATTATACAAAGTCGGATATCAGGGACTCACCAAAACAAAGGCAGACTTTATAAACCCCGCCTTCGATATAACCCCGAACAAATTGATTAACGGCATCATAACGGAAAAAGGAATTATATTACCACCCTATGAAAAGAATATACCTGATTTTATTTAGTTTGATATCTATTCTTTCTCTTTACGGAAGAGATCCGGACATCCCGTTGAAAATGGATGTCACACTTCCTTCGGTTGTCTACTTTAGCAGGGCGGATTCATTGTCTTCAATGCTTATTTACCCATATATCTATCCCGATACGATGAATAAGTTTTTCGTTAGAATCGAACCCTACCATTTCAACAAGCTTTATTCTTCCATATCCGTTTATAAAAAGGATTTAATCTATAAAGCATTCTATCTTTTTAACAGTGATTCCCTTCTCTATTCTATCGTAAATAACAAATTGGGATTCAGAGTTCACGACGTTTCCCGAAACAACTTTCTCTTATCGATTTACTCGGACAATAAATCCATAGGAGAAAAACATTACTCTCTTCTGGACTTTAACATATTCAAATCGTTATCATCCGAAAATTTCGCAGTATTAACGGATATTGATCAGTTAATCGTGAACAAACGCACCTCAGGTGCCGAGAGAATGCTTATAATTTCATCACAACTCGATTATAAGTTCAAAAATTCCAATGGATTTTTTTTCAACCTTAAATCATTTAATAATCATATTATCCCAACTCTCGGATATCTGAATAAAAGGGAACTCTATCATACAATTCGTCTCGGAGCCGAATTAATAAACAGGAAACCGTCTCCTTATGCAAAAATAAAATTCTATTTTTATAAAGGAAGTATCGATTTATTCTATGCCCCGACATTCAAGTCTTATAATTTTTATGATTTTACGGATTCTATTCCCGATGCCTTTTTACCAAAGGAGCTCTACCTATTCAATGTAAATTACTATACGGGTATCAATATTAAATTTGAAGGGTTTAACCTTTTCAGTACATACGGAAATTACAAAAATATTCCATTTTTCGACACACTTACGAACACAATAATGGTAAACG
>Ga0190359_1002899_pt1 | contig 10066 bp, 5 predicted proteins | sample 48721823_MG_FD_161269 | JGI IMG/M metagenome (GOLD analysis project Ga0190359, IMG submission 161269) | Hydrothermal vent microbial mat bacterial communities from Southern Trench, Guaymas Basin, Mexico - 4872-18-2-3_MG | ecosystem: Environmental > Aquatic > Marine > Hydrothermal vents > Microbial...
TAATTCCTGGGCAAAGGCTGTGCTGTCCCGATCATCGTCTTCTTCCACTTCAGCATGCGGGCCAAGTAATAAGACTCTACCTTCTCCATAAGTAAAATTGATGGCTGCAGGCAGATTATGGTAGGCGTCCCAGGTGCCAATGGTGTCAAAAGCAACATTGGGATTGCCCACAAAATAAGGCCCACCATGGTAAAGTAACCATTGATGATCCGGTTCAAACTGATTAATAGGATTGTTGGCATTCAGGTTTACACGGGTCATGGTGTAGTTATCCCATGCTGCAATGGAGTCAATGGCGCCAATGGCCAAACCATCAAACAGGTCAAGCGGGTAATCAAGCAAACCGTCCTCTTCCCAGATAATCGAATCACAGGCAAAGTAGGCGCCGGCGCAAATACCAAAGTAACCGCCACCGTTGCTTACCAGTTCACGAATATGGGCAATCCCTGAATCATTAATGGCCAGTTTGTAGTAATAGGCGTAACCACCAGGAAAACAAATGGCGTCAAATTGACGGCTTAAACGGTTTTGGTTAATAAAAGCAGCATCCACTTCCTGAAAAGAAATGCCCTTCCATTTTAAGAATTGCTCCAGAGCCGCCAGTCCCTCCGGCCATACGCCAATTCCGCCGTCGTTGTAGATGGCTATTTGGGCGGCCCTTATTTGAGTACTGGAAAAAAGCAGAGCAGTAAGAAGGCTTAATTGTAGAAATTTAATTTTGGCCATCAAAGTAAATTTCAGTGTTATTTAACATTTCAGTTATTAAAATAATTGGTTGGCTGGAAAAAGGATTTGTTCTATCGCACAAATGGTGCATGAACCAAGGAAGTAAAAACTATACCTAGAACTCGTAGCTTAACATTTTTTAAACTTTTATCGGCATTCGACTGGACTTCCGGCCTTTAACGAATATTTATCTTTATCGGGATAAATGACCAAAGAAGAAGCTTAGTCGGGCCGTTTAAAGCAACATCCTCGCCTTTTAGCCGGTCCATGCTTATTATTACTCAAATTCTATAACGTAAAATCAAAAAAGGAAAATTTTTTAATTAAAATGCTCCCAGGAAAGGTATCCTCTCTGTAATTAATGAAAATGCGTAACTTGGAGCGTTATTTTAATTTGATTAGGATTTTTCAGTGGTTTCTTCTTTTTCAATTGAATAATCATATTGTAAAGTTTCTTTAGGAGGAGTAACTTTTTGTATTTTAATATGTTCCAATTCTTTAGTAACTTTAGAAAACATTTCAAACATTTTATCTATCTGTTTATGAAAAAATTGAGAAATATGATTATCTAAAGTTGGATCGTTTTGAACCAATTTTACCATTTCTTTAGAAATTTTTTCAATTTGGTTTTTATGATAGATAAATTGTTCAACTAAATTAACTTTTTTACTAAATTGGATCGAAAAATTAGCCTTTAACGCCTTTGCATAATTTTTTAAATCCTGAATAGTAATTTTGTCGTCAGTTGAAGTTTCAAGCTTAAAAATATAATCTACAGAAACGCCCATTCTTTTTGCTATTTCTTCTTCGGACAAATTTTCATAATTTCTAACCAAAGATAGAAATTCAGCGCTTTTTCGATTATTTAATTCCGTAAGAATATCTTTTTTAATATTTCTATCTAAATCAGATTTTTGAATCAAATCGATTACATTCTTATATTCAGCCATTTTTTTTACCTAATTTATTTAATAAACTTACACATTCTTTAATGTCATTTTCTTGCGAATTTTTGTCACCTATAGTTAATAAATATAATATCTTCTTTTCTTCATCTGGATAAATATACAATCTACCTGCTTTTATTTTACTTAATTTTATTTCTTGGTGTCCACCTTTTTCGGTAATGGCTAAAATCCCTCTGGTTTCCTTATGTAGCCAGCCAAATTTAATTTCATTTATTCTTTTCCCATAATTCAAAATGTTTTCTAAACTTTTTAAATTTGCCAATAAGGCCTTTAATACTTACATTTCATTTTTTTTCTTTGTAAATCTTTTTTTTCTTCTTTCATATTTTTCGGTACTAATTAATTTCCACATTTAGTAAAACTTTCATATGAACAATTTTAATCCATAAATTGCCACAATTACACAATAAACATAAAAAATAAAAATGTCAACTGTCACACATTCTAACTTATTTTCCAGCCATTTTTACCAAAACTCATCGCAATTAACATGATTGTTTCTATTTTGTTTAAGCACCTTTCTCTTAGTTGATAAAAAATTTATCTAAGTCCTTTTTTTGTCTGTGGCTCCTTATTTGCTAAACCACTTTATTGTCAATATAATCAGGATAAGACATATGGGCTTTGTGAACTGACTGGCCCGGACGGATTAATAAGAACCAATCATTTTAATTCCTACATCCTTTACGAAAACAGTGGCACACAATTTAGTCCAGCCATTTGATCAGACGTGTGTCGTGTTTGTGTAGCAGTTTTGGATTGTTCGGCAGAACGCGACAGGAAAAACGGTAAGCACCGTCGCTTTTGGCTTTGATTTTTTTGCCATACTCATATTGCCCGTTACCCAACTCCTTTTTCAGGGGAAGCGTAATAGTTTCCATGTTTTGATGACTTTGCAGGGCGTCCTGTCTTTCCAGAACCAGCTCTACTTTTACTTCCTCAGGTTTTAATCCGTCCAGATAAACCACAATGTTTATTTCGCGTTCTTCACCGGCGCTGAAAATGCGGTTTTCCGCTCCATTGGCCAAAACATTAAAATGGATGGCAGACCATTTGGAACTAATATTTTTCAGCCAACGCACATGTTCTTTAAGCTGGGCATAATTGTCAGTAGCTAAATATTCGGCCTGTTTAATGCCAGGCAGGTAATATTTTTCCAGATATTCCCAAATCATGCGGTGTGTGCTGAACTGATGGATGATGGTCTTGAAAGATTCTTTGGCCATTTGGACCCATCGTTTGGGTACGCCGTTTTCATCGCGATCGTAAAAGTTTGGCACTACTTCTTTTTCCAGCAATTCGTAAAGTGATTGGCTGTCGTGTTGATCTTGCATTTCGGGATCGGCAAACTCTACGCCGTCACCAATAGCCCAGCCGTTATGTCCGTTGTACGCTTCCGGCCACCAGCCATCGAGAATGGACAGGTTAATGCCGCCGTTAATGGGCACTTTTTGACCGGAGGTACCGCTGGCTTCCAGAGGCCGGCGCGGATTGTTCAACCAAACATCACTGCCGGAAACCAGCGCTCGCGAAACCGCCATGGAATAACCTTCGATGAAAACGATCTTTCCCCGGTAGCCATCCTGCTGGGCAAAGTGATTAATCGTTCGGATCAATTCCTTGCCCGCATCATTTTGTGGATGCGCTTTTCCGGCAAATAAAATTTGTACCGGTCGTTCCGGATTGTTTAAAATCTTTTTCAACCTTTGCGGGTCTTTAAAAATTAAGGTTGCCCGTTTGTAAGGAGCAAAACGCCGGGCAAAACCGATCGTCAATGTTTCCGGATCCAGAATCTGTTCGGCTGGTGGAAAGTGATGATTGCCAGAGGCAAAGCGCTGTAAACGTTTGGCATATTCGCCGCGCAGGTAGTCAGTCATTTCACGGCGTAGTTGCTGCATGGTTTGCCAGAAAACTTCGTCCGGTACCTGATCGATCTTTTGCCAGTAATCGGCATCCTGTAAATGAGCTCGCCAGTCTTTACCCAGATATTTTTCGATCATTTGAATCATCAGCGGATGGAGCCAGGTTTCGGTGTGAACACCGTTGGTAATGTGTCCAATGGGAATTTCTTCTTCAGGAATACCCGGAAACGCCTGCTTCCACATGGCTCGCGAAACTCTTCCGTGAATGGCGCTAACGCCGTTAGACATGCTGGAAAGATTAAGCGCCAGAACTGTTAATGAAAAATTTTCATGATGGTGTTCGTTTATGTGACGCCCTAAATTGAAGAATTGCTCTTCATTTAATCCTAAATTTTCCCAGAATGTTTTAAAATAGGTTCGCATTAAATCAAATTCGAAAGCTTCGTTGCCGGCAGGAATGGGCGTGTGCGTGGTAAACAGAGCAGAATTGCGCACCATTTGCAGGGCTTCGTCAAAGGTTAGTCCCAATTCCAGTAGTTCCCGTAAGCGCTCCAGCCCGGAAAAAGCCGAATGCCCTTCGTTCATGTGGATGACCGTGGGGTCATAGCCCATAGCCCGCAGGGCGCGAATGCCGCCAATACCAAGAATGATTTCCTGCTGGATGCGCGTTTCGCGTGTTCCCCCGTACAGGGTACCGGTTATTTCACGATCTTCCGGACGATTTGCTTCTACATTGCTGTCCAGCAAAAACAATTTAATGCGTCCCACATCGGCCTGCCAGATATGGGCCTGTACCATTCGATCCTTTAAAAATACAGAGATTGTTAACGGTTGTCCCTGGGCATCGGTCACCAGCTGAAAGGGCAACTGTTCTGGATTTAAGGCTTTATATTTTTCGATTTGATTGCCATTCTCGTCCACTTCCTGGGTGAAATAGGCATATTTGTAAAATAGACCTACGCCCACCAACGGTAAACCAAGATCACTGGCCGATTTTAAATGATCGCCGGCCAGAATGCCTAAGCCGCCCGAATAATTGGGCAATGATTCATGTACGCCAAATTCAGCTGAAAAATAGGCGATGACTTTATCTTTAAATTGTGGGAATTTTTGTTCAAACACAGTGGGTTTGGTTTGCAAATAAGCCTGAAATTTTTGATTTACCTGTTGCAACTGATCCATAAACTGAGCATCTTGCGTCAGCTGTTGCATTCGTTCCGGCGAAAGCCTGCTTAGCAGGGCAACCGGATTGTGGCCTGTGGATTCCCACAGCCCCAGATCTATTTTTTTAAACAATTCGATGGCTTCGTAATTCCAGCTAAACCAGAGATTTTGACTTAAGCCTTCCAATGGCTTTAGCTCTTCCGGCAGCGATTTTAGAAAAGTCATAAACGTCTCCTTCGTTATTCACTCTAATTTGAGTTACTGATTGCCAAAATAGCAAATGGAATTAATTTCTGCAAATTAAAATGATCGAAATTTGTCGCTTAAATCTTAGCTGTTAAATTGGCACTGTTTGACAGATTGGCACGTTCAACCGTGAAATCTGACAGCCTTCATTTTCTTATAAAGCCACATAAAAACTGGTGTTATTTCAATATTTTTAACGCATTATCTATGTTTTGAAAATTTCTGGCGATTAATGGCACAAAAGTTGTAAATTGATTTGTGAATAAAATAAACAAAGGAGAATGAACGTGTCGGAAGTAAAAGTGGTTTCTGAGAGCGTAGAAGTATTACCGATCATGCCTTTGCGCAATACAGTGGTTTTTCCGCACCAGGTCATTCCACTGGCTGTGGGAAGGGAAAAATCACTGGCCCTGTTGAATAATCTGGATGAAGGATCGAAGGTTATTGGTTTGATTGCCCAGCGGGATGGTCGTATTGAGGACCCCACGGTTGATGATTTGTACGGCTGGGGTACGGCGGCCATGATTCTGAAAAAATTCAAGATGCCCGATGGCAGCGAACAGATTATTGTACAGGGGCTTTACCGTTTCCGTTTATTGGAAATGACGCAAACCGAGCCCTTTTTCATGGCTAAAGTGCAGCAAATGCCCGATGAATTTGTCAGCGATATGGAAGTGGAAGCGTTGATGAACAACATTAAAAATGTCTTCCAGAAAATTGTGGATTTTATTCCCTATCTCACCAATGAACACCGGGTCATGATTTTAAATACCGAAGAGCCTAACAAACTGGCTGACTTAGTAGCGGCTCAAATCAATTTTAGCGTTTCCGAAAAACAGCAGGTGCTGGAAATCCAGAATGTAAAAGATCGTCTGAAAAAGGTTAATTATTTAATCAATAAAGAACTGCAGATTTTAGAATTAGGCAATAAAATTCAAAGCGATGTTCAGGGCGAGCTGAACAAAACGCAGCGTCAGTACTTTTTACGTGAACAGTTGAAGGCCATTAAAAAAGAATTGGGCGAGTACGAAGATGAAAGTACCGAGATCGAAGAACTGCGGGAAAAACTGGCCAAGTTAAAAATGCCGGCCGAAGTGCGTAAAGTGGCTGAAAAAGAACTGAACCGCCTGGCTAAAATGTCGCCCATGGCCAGTGAGTACACGGTAACCCGCACCTATCTGGACTGGTTAATGGAAATGCCCTGGAAAAAAAGCACCCGTGACCGGCTGGATGTGAAAGAAGCAGAGCGCATCCTGAATGAAGATCACTATGGCCTGGAAAAAGTGAAGAAACGTATTTTGGAATATCTGGCCGTGCGGCAGTTGAAGTCGGACATGAAGGGGCCGATTCTCTGTTTTGTCGGGCCTCCGGGAGTTGGTAAAACCAGTTTAGGACGTTCCATTGCCCGTGCTTTGAATCGTAAGTTTTCGCGCATGTCATTGGGCGGTGTGCGCGACGAAGCTGAAATTCGCGGACATCGCAGAACCTACGTTGGGGCATTACCTGGGCGTATTATTCAGGAGATTAAAAAGGTAGGTTCCAACAATCCAGTAATCATGCTCGATGAAATCGATAAACTGGGTATGGATTTCCGTGGCGATCCTTCATCGGCATTGTTAGAGGTTTTAGATCCGGAACAGAATTTTTCCTTTACGGACCACTATCTTGAAGTGCCGTTCGATTTGTCGAAGGTGATGTTTATTGCCACGGCCAATATTAGGGACACCATTCCTGCGCCTCTGCTGGACCGTATGGAGGTGATCGAGATTAACGGTTACATTGACGAAGAAAAGCTGCACATCGCCGAACAATACCTGATTCCAAAGCAGCTTAAAAATCATGGATTGACCGAAGAACAGATTACCTTTACACGCAGCGCAATTTTGAAAATCATTAACCGTTACACACGCGAAGCAGGCGTACGTAATCTGGAACGTGAAATCGCTTCCATTGTGCGTGGCGTAGCCAAGGAGATTGTTGAGGGTAAAATAAAGAAACGGCGGATTACGCCTAAAATGGTGGAAAAATACCTGGGGCCGGAACGGTATTTTTCGGAAGTGGCCGAGCGCGTTTCGCGTCCTGGTGTAGCCACTGGACTGGCCTGGACACCAGTGGGCGGCGACATTCTGTTCATTGAAGCCACTAAAATGAAAGGTAAAGGGCAGTTGCAACTGACCGGAAAGCTAGGTGAGGTAATGAAGGAATCGGCCAGCGCGGCCATGAGTTACCTGCGTTCGAACGCGGAAAAGTATGGCATTGAAGATGACTTTTACGAAAAATACGATACGCATATTCACGTGCCGGCCGGCGCCATTCCTAAGGATGGTCCCAGCGCGGGGATTACCATATTTGCTGCTTTGTACTCATTGTACAGTAACAAATGCGTGAAGAGCAATCTGGCCATGACCGGTGAAATTACGCTGCGCGGTCTGGTGTTACCTGTAGGCGGTATTCGGGAGAAAGTGATCGCCGCCAAGCGGGCCGGCATTGACACTGTTATTTTGCCTGAAAAGAACAAAAAAGACCTGGCCGAAATTCCAAAACGACACATCGAAGGCATGAAGTTCCACTACATTAAAGAAGTGGACGAACTGATTGAACTGGCTTTTGATCAGAAAAAATAATCATAAAAGCCCGATTCATTGAGGATCGGGCTTTTTTAATTGGCGCAACAGGTTTCAACAACTGCCAGAGGGAACCATCTTGTACATCTCACATTTCAAATCTGAATATGCTATTTTGACTAAACTTGCATTCACCGCCACTGTTAACTAACAAATTAAGAAACCTCTGAAAAAATCATTAAGAATGTCATTCCCGCCCAGGCATGTCATTCCCGCGCAAGCGGGAATCTCTAAGTTGACAGCTTTGGAGAATCCCCGATTTTTTTTAAGGTTTCAAATGAGTGAATCCTATTCTCCGTTTTAAATTTTTCCCTGGTGCTTTTTTGCCGGATTTTTTAGTTAGCGGAGCGTTGGCCCATCATCGTGAATTCCCCCATGAAGGAGTTTGTCCACGATGTCTCGCTATTTGTCAGCCTAATAAGTAAAAAATCTTTTTGACTTACTGAGTTGCAATCGCAAAAAATTTTCCAAACTTGCCAAGCTAACTTCATTTATGGATTAGTGAAGCATCCTTTTTGGTTTTGCAAAAAAGAAAAAGTTAATTTCAAAATAGAAGATTTAAAAAGCGGGAGGTAGCCATGATATTATGGCAAATGTTTTTTGCGTTGTTTGTCGTTTCCTTTGCTTCTGCCCAGATGATGCCGCAACTGGTAATTGTGCATCAAATGAATAAAAACTTGAAGCCACTTCAATTAAGTAAATTGAAAATTGACATTAAAGTGACCGGCAATTTAGCCACGACGACCATGGATATTACCTACTTCAATCCAAATAACAGGCAATTAGAAGGTAAATTTTATTTACCATTGAATCGCAGGCAAACGGTATCGCGTTTTGCGTTGGAGGTGAATGGCTATTTGCGCGAAGGGGTGGTAGTTGAAAAAGCGCGCGCCACCCAGATTTTGGAAGATGTGGAACGAAGACAAATCGATCCCGGATTGCTGGAAATGGTCTCGGGCAATAATTTTAAGGCGCGTATTTATCCCATTCCGCCAAATGGCTTTAAACGGCTTGTCATTGCCTCCGAGCAGGAGTTGGAACAAACAGAACGGGGTTACCTCTACCGGCTTCCATTACAATTTGAACAAAAGGTGAGTGATTTTTCGATTCATGTTGAAGTTTTTAAACAAAAAATTAAGCCGTTGCTGTTTCAGTCTGAGCTCAATCAAATTGAATTTAAAAACTGGCACGAATCGTACCGGGCCGATTTTGTGCAAAAAGATTACCTTGCCAACCGTTCATTAGCTTTTGTAGTGCCTCAGGGTAAGACCAGTCGTCAATTTATTTATTCATGCCTGACCGATGGCCGCGATTATTTTTATCTGACTCTGACTCCCAAAATAAAAACTGAGTTAAAGAAATTGCCTGAAAACATTGTCCTTTTTTGGGATGTCTCTTCTTCTGCAGAAAAACGGGATTTGCAGAAAGAGTCGAAGATTTTGGATGGGTATTTTCAAAAAATTAAAGATGCTCGCCTGAAAATCGTAACCTTTAATTTTCAAATTTTAGAAGAAAAGGAATTTGTCATTAAGGATGGTAGCTGGCAAAATGCAAAGCAATATTTGCTCAAATTGCAGTATGACGGCGGTACGCAAATGGGCGCGCTGGATTTCAGTCGTTATCAGGCGGATGAGTTTATTCTGTGTAGTGACGGATTATCCAACATTGGTTCTGACAAACCTAAGCTTGGCAGCAGACCGATCGTTGTCATTAATTCAAGCCCCAATGCCAACCATGTTTTCTTGCAACAGCTGGCCAGTCAAAGCGGCGGGCGTTATTTCGATTTAAATACATTGACGATTGATCAAGCTCGGCAATTGCTTTTACAAAAGCCGTTTTTATTTATGAAAGCCAGAGTTGAGAAAGGAAAAGTAAAAGAATTGCTTCCTGCATAGGCAAGGGAAGTGATAAATCGGTTTTCAGTGGCCGGGCAGTTAGTTTCAGAACAGGTTGTCATCAATTTACAGTTTGGCGATGGAAAGCATGTTTTATTCAACAAACGAATAACCATCGATAAAGATAAAGATTTAATAGATGATCCCATTGTCCGGCGCATCTGGGCTCAAAAAAAATTGAACGAACTGTCCGTTAATTTTTCAGAAAATGAAGAAAAATTCGTCCAACTGGCCAAAGATTATGGTATTGTGACGCCTAAAACTTCATTGTTGGTACTTGATCGGATTGAAGATTATGTGCGCTACAAGGTAATCCCTCCGGAAAAAGAATTACGGGAGCAGTACTTTGTCCGTGTACAGCAACAGGAAAAGACTGAAGAGCAGCAAACTAAATCTCACCTGGAACAGGTGGTTAAAATGTTCAATAACCACTGCTTGTGGTGGCAGGATAGCAAGTATATTGGACCCATCCAAAGTGAGACAATGTAAAAGTGGAGAATTGAATCCCCTAAGCAGGGGGATGAGATTTCCGTAGGAAATCTCGCTTTTCGAGTTTTGATAATTTTTTTAAATTAAAGAAA
>Ga0190359_1002901_pt1 | contig 10056 bp, 8 predicted proteins | sample 48721823_MG_FD_161269 | JGI IMG/M metagenome (GOLD analysis project Ga0190359, IMG submission 161269) | Hydrothermal vent microbial mat bacterial communities from Southern Trench, Guaymas Basin, Mexico - 4872-18-2-3_MG | ecosystem: Environmental > Aquatic > Marine > Hydrothermal vents > Microbial...
AAGCTCATTGAAGACTTAATGCTGTGTGTAAGAGACGGCAGCCTTGCACGAAGGCTTCTTTATTATTCCAGGCTCCATCTTCTGGTAATTGACAAATGTTGAGTCTTCATTAATGTTGAGTTTTTCACTCACGTGTAGCGATACAAGGATAAGCGGAAGAATCTCTCCACATTAATATTCGATCATATTAGAATCTCCTGAATAAAACTTTGTTTGAAAGGAGGTTCAGTATGATCTCAACTATTCGCCCCAAATCGTATCAGAAGTATTTGGCATTTCCTGTTTTCGGTCCATTTCTTGATGATTTCACACAGTGGTCTTACCTGCATGGCTATGCGCTCGGCACTATTCGTAATCAGCTTAAAGATACGCGCCACATCATAGTTTTTCTACAAAAGCAAGGTTTACAATCCATCGGTGAGCTCACTCATTGCGATTTTGAAAAAGCCTATCAGCATTTTCGTCAGGATCATCCATCAATTGCAGGCACTGTTCGACGGTTGCAAAAGTTCCTTGAGGAAAAAGGCGAATTGCCACCGCCGCTTACTACGGCCAAAACCCGCTTGGATAAAGAACTGGAGTATTTTGCTGCATACCTGAAAAATGTAAGAGGGTTGTCCGACACTACGATTCGGTCGCATCATAGATATCTCAGCCGCTTTCTTAAACAAGTAGGCTTTAATACCAACGAACAGGCCTTGCTCCTTCTAACATTAAAGCAGGTAGAAGATTTTATCTGCGATTGCTCCAGGAACCTTAATCGATACTCATTACAACACGTTGTCGGGTATTTGCGTGCTTTCCTCAGATTCGAGTATGGCAAAGGAATGTTGCAGTCCGAGCTCCATAAAATGATCGACACGCCAAGAGTATACCGGCTTGAGAAAATTCCGCATTCTCTTCCCTGGCCTACAGTCAATGATCTTCTCAATTCGATTGACCGTACAGATACACAGGGCATTCGGAACTATGCAATGCTGCGTTTAATTGCCACCTACGGCCTGAGACCTTGTGAGGTAGTGTCCCTGACTTTAGATGATATCAACTGGCGTGCCAGCACTGTCCATATTTTGCAGGGTAAAACTGAGAATCACCTTGTTCTTCCATTAACGGATGATGTGGGCCAAGCATTGATTAATTATCTGACCCGCCGACCGGAACTTCCATACCGCGAGATCTTTCTCCGTATCCGGGCACCAAGTGGGCCTTTAAAGCCAACAGCTGTCACCGAAGTATTTCAGCGTCAGGTTCGTTTAAGTGGCCTGGATATTCCATACCAGGGTCCCTATTGTCTTCGACACTCCTATGCGGTCCATTTATTGCGGCATGGCACTTCCGTGAAAGTTATCGGCGACGTTTTAGGGCATCGTAACCCAGAGAGCACTTGTGTCTACTTGCGGTTGGCCACCGATGATCTGCGCGGTGTAGCACTCGAAGTGCCGGATTATACAGGTGACGGGATCTGCATCGACATCAAGGCGCTAAACGATTTGCCCAGTGTAAGATGCTGTAAAAGTAAGACATCAATGCCGTTACAAAGCTTTATCGCAGAAGATATCAAGTCATATCTGCACCTGCATCGCTCCCTCGGCAAAGAATACATGATCGAGGAAAACACTTTACATCTTCTGGATTCTTTCCTGACAACTCAGCGTCCTTGGATACAGAGGCTGGATGGAAAGATATTTGGCCAATGGTGTGATACCTTTGCTCACCTTTCACCCGCGGTCAGAAGAAATCGCATGCGGATCGTTCGCAACTTCTGCCTCTATCGGCGGCGAGGGCACCCGCATAGCTTTGTTCCTGATATCCTGACATTTCCAAAGGGCCATTCGCAATTTATTCCATACATCCTTTCATCTTTAGATATTGCCCGTCTACTTCGTGCAGCCCAGTTGCTTCCAGCCCTGCCGCAGAGCCCTCTCAGACCACAAACAATGAGATTAGCAATTGCTTTGTTTTATACCAGCGGGTTGCGCCGAGGCGAGCTCCTGCGCTTGACCTTAGGTGATTTCGATCCGGCCGAATCAACTTTGTTCATCCGCTCCACAAAATTCCACAAAGAACGTATCATCCCTCTGTCTGTCACCACCGACGCTGAACTACGTACATATCTCAACGAGCGTCAACAGTACGGATTCCCGATGAAAGAATCATCTCCAATAATCTGGAACAATGCAGGCGGTGCTGAGGGAAGGGCTTACACAGGGACCGGGCTGGCGCAAAATTGGAGACTTCTTTGTGCATCTCTTAAAATCCTTACCCCCAAAGGCATCCCACCCCGGATTCATGATATCCGTCATTCATTTGCCGTTAATGCACTGCTGCGTTGGTACCACAATGGCGAAAACGTATTGGCAAAGCTGCCTCAATTGTCCACCTATATGGGGCATGTCAGTGTCATTTCCACACAATGCTATTTGCCTTTTGCAGGATCTCTTCAGTCCGTAGCTAGTGCCCGTTTCGAGCAAAAATATGGGAATATTATCACAGATGATATCGAGGCTCCGGAGCTTTGTAGTCCTCGAATAGCCTCAACTGGAGGTGAATGATGAATAAAAAGAAATCAAATGAATTGGCAACGGCATTGCAGGGCTTTTTCCGTGACTATCTGCCCCGGCAAAAGGCTACGAGCCTTCACACCGTCCACAGTTATCGAGACAGCATCAAACTCCTGCTCCTTTTCCTTGCACGTGATAATGGTAATGGTTCAGTCAACAGCCTTTGCTTTGAAGATATGAACGTCAACAAAATCATCGCTTTCCTCAACCACCTCGAATCAGAAAGACATAACTCAATCGGCACTCGTAATATACGGCTTTCGGCAGTGCACAGCTTTTTCCGTTACGTGGCCGGCATGTTTCCTGAGTATCTGGACTTGTCTCAACAGATTTTGAGTGTTCCGTTTAAACGCATGTCCACCCGCACAGTTGAATATCTGGAGTTTGAGGAATTGTCAGCTGTTCTCAATCAGGTCGACCGTTCAAAATCAAATGGGCGGCGTGATTATGCGCTTTTGACCCTCATGTTCAACACTGGTGCCCGAGTACAGGAAATCGTCGACCTGAAGGCCGTTGATCTGCATTTGTCTGCTCCATTTACCGTGAATATCTTCGGTAAGGGACGTAAGGAACGTATCTGTCCTCTATGGGCGAATACCGCACGCATACTTCGTCAATACGTAGAAGAACAAGGTCTTGACCTGCGACAACCTGTTTCCCTGTTCACGAATCATCTGGGAACACCTCTCACCAGGTTTGGAGTCAGATACATTATGGCAAAGTACATACAAAAAGCAGCACAAATCCACCCGTCTCTTAAAATGAAGCGCCTCCATCCACATAGTATAAGGCACAGTACAGCTGTTCATCTTTTGAAATCCGGAGTCGATCTTGCCACTATTGCTAATTGGCTTGGACACGCCAGTATTAATACTACGAACAAATACGCCACTATCGATTTGGACATGAAGCGAGAGGCGATCGCAAAGGCTGCTTCGCCTCAATCTAAATCCGTCCCACATTTGTCGTGGCGCAGCGATCCTGATATCCTGAACTGGCTAGACTCGTTATGATCCATCTGTATAAAATTAATGTGGAGGTTTATGCTACTTTTATCATGTAACATCAATGGGATACATCTGAAACTCAACATTAATGAAGACTCAACATTTATCCATCACCTCGCTGTCTGTAGCAGCCTTAAACCGAACCCGCCCCGAATCCCTGAGTGAGCACAGTATTGGCGATACACCCACATAGTCAAGCCCTGCAGCCACACTATGGGTATGTTTCATCTGCCCATCATGGTCCTGTAGAAAAAAACCCTTGTAACCATGGGCCACCCCGGGACTACCCTCACCAGATGCAAGGCGGCTGGCATTTTGCCCCGGCCCCTTTCCACCTGCTTCCACGCCAATGAGCTCCACTGGGTCAGCAAGAAAGCCACTGAATATACCAAGGGCATTGGACCCTCCTCCAACACAGGCATAAATCCGGCTGGGCATCTTCCCCTCTTGGTCAAGTATCTGCGCTCGCGCCTCTTTGCCAATGATTGATTGAAAATAGCTCACCATCTCGGGAAAAGGATGCGGGCCGCAGGCGGTACCAAGCACATAGTGGGTGTCATCCATGTTTGCGGCCCAGTCCCGTAAGGCCTCGTTGATGGCATCCTTGAGGATCTTAGTGCCATCTTTTACAGGAACAACCTCTGCGCCCAGTCTTTCCATCCAAAAGACATTGGGCCTTTGCCTTTGAACGTCAACTTCACCCATGTAGATCGTGCACCGAAAGCCAAACCTTGCTGCCATTGTGGCAGTGGCAACCCCGTGCTGACCTGCTCCTGTCTCTGCAATAACCCTGGTCTTGCCCATCCTCTTGGCCAAAAGCCCCTGGCCAATAACGTTGTTCAGCTTATGGGCACCTGTGTGGTTGAGGTCTTCACGTTTTATATAGATACGGGCCGTTCCAAAATACTTCGTCAGGTTCTCGGCAAAGGTAAGGGGAGTCGGCCTGCAGGAATAGGTAGACAAAATTTGCCTATATTCCGCCCAAAACCCAGAGTCTTGTTTCGCCTCCTTGAAGGCCACCTCGAGCTCTTTGATCGTCGCATAAAGCACCTCAGGGATGAATGCCCCACCATAGTGCCCATAATATGGCCCCTTGAACATCGTCACTTCTTAGCCCCCGTACCCTCGAATTTCATTAAAAAATTGTTCTAACAGTGCCAGACTTTTTTTACCTGCTCTGGCCTCTACTCCACTGTTAACATCCACCGCAACCGGCTTCACCCGTGCAATTGCCTCCTTGATATTGGCCGGCTTAAGGCCCCCTGACAAAACTATGGGAATGCCAAATTGTTTAGCCTCAACAGCCAGGTCCCAATCAAATCCCCTCCCTGTGCCCCCACGGGCCTCGGCTGACCATGTGTCAAGCAGGATTGCCCTTACGTTTTCATTGTAATGCTGTATAGGTAGCAAACTGGTGCGGTCCTTTACCCTGATCACTTTTATAACTCTGGGCATCAGGCGGCTGCAAACCTCGACTGATTCATCGCCATGAAGTTGCACAAGATCAAGACCACATAAATCAACAATTTGCCTTATTACCTTTTCATCCTCATTGACAAAGACCCCCACTGTTTGAACAAAGGGCGGAAGCTGGCAAATGATCTCACGGGCCTTCTCAGGATTAATATTCCTTGGACTTTGGGCAAATATAAAACCCAGGGCATGGGCGCCAAGCTCTGCAGCCATAATTGCATCATCAATGTTTGTAATGCCGCATATCTTGACCTGGATCACGGCACATCTATCCCCACACTTATAAGTTCCTTTAGCTTTTCTCCCACATTCCTGGCCCTCATAAGAGCTGTTCCCACGAGCATCGCATTCACGCCGGCATCAAGCACCGTCTTTACATGTTCGGCATTGTTGATCCCGCTTTCGCTTACTACTGTGCAATGCTCAGGCACCAAGGGTGCAAGCCTGATGGTTGTGCTCAGTTTCACCTCGAAGGTGTCTAGATCACGATTATTGATCCCTATCAGTTCAGCCCCACAGTTTAGTGCCCGTTCAAGATCCTCCTCATCATGCACCTCTACCAGTGCACAAAGCCCTAGATCCTTACTCATCTCAAATAATGACCTCAGCTGCTCCTCACCCAGTATCCTCGCGATAAGTAAAATTGCATCAGCCCCATAAAGCACCGACTCGGTAACCTGGACCTGGTCAATAATAAAGTCTTTACGGAGCACGGGCACTCCCACCGCCTTCTTGATGAGAGGAAGTTGGCCTATATCCCCATCAAAGAAACGCCTCTCAGTTACATGGGAAATGGCGGCAGCCCCATTTCCCTCATATGCCCTAGCCAGCTCAATTGGATCTTCGGCCTCCCGGATTCTGCCTGCTGATGGGGATGCAAATTTGATCTCAGCTATGAGGTTTATCTTCCCCGGGGCTGAAATGGCCTCTTGAAAATTGCGGACACTGGGAATATCGCCACTGCCAGATACCTTAATCCCACTTTGTTTCAACTTTTGCACTTCCAGTCGTTTGTGTGCAAGTATGTCTTTCAAACGCTTGTGCATACCATAACCTATTTTACAGTTCGCCACGGACAAAGTGACCGCACTGCTGGGTAAATCGTACCAGTGAGCTGAGCTTCTCCTTTGCCTTTCCTGAATCCATGGAATCCTTTGCCCTTTCTATCCCTGCACTAAAGTCATTATCCAGACCCGCCGCCACAAAAGCGGCTGCAGCATTGAGAAGCACCATATTCCGTCTGGGTCCTGGCTGTCCATCCAATATCTCACGGATGATCAGGGCATTTTGCCGAGCATTTCCTCCCTTGATGGTCTCTGGGCTTGCCCGGGTAAACCCAAATTCCTCAGGAACCACTTCAAAGTTCTCCACATCTCCACCCTTAAGGTGTGACACCCGTGTTGGCCCGCATATACTGATCTCATCAAAAGTCCCCTCACCACAGACCACAAAGGCCTCCCTTATTCCCAATCTTCCTAGGACCCTGGCTATCTTTTCAGTAAGATCAGGTGAGTAAACCCCAAGGACCTGCACCGTGGCATCTGCAGGGTTAGTAAGAGGCCCGAGAAGATTGAATATGGTTCTCAAGCCGATCTCCCGCCGTGGGCCTGCTGCATACTTCATGGCTCCATGATAAAGGGGAGCATACAGGAACCCTATCCCTATCTCTTGAATGCATTGCTCTACAGCAGATACATTTATGTCCAGCTTAACACCTAGATGCTCTAACACATCTGCGCTGCCACATCTGCTTGAAACCGCCCGGTTGCCGTGCTTTGCTACCTTCACCCCACCTCCTGCCGCAACAAATGCTGTGGCAGTTGATACATTGAAGGTGTTGGTGCCATCCCCACCTGTACCGCATGTATCCAAAATCGTCTCGTCATCAATGTTAATCTCATCCCGATCAATACTGACCAAGCCGTTTCTGACCCTCACCTTCTTTGCCTTGGCCCTCATGACTCTGGCAGCCCCCGTAATCTCATCCACCGTCTCTCCCTTCATCCTGAGTGCCGTTATGAAGGCCCCAATTTGGGCAGGGCTTGCCCGTCCTGACATCATATCCTCCATAACTTGACTCATCTCGGCTTCGGTAAGGTCATTCCTCCTCACAACTTTTGAGATTGCTTCCTTTATTGTAATCATAGCCTCCCCTCCTCCACCTTGGGTTAGTGTGTTTATTGGGTTCGTTAAGTTTATTGAGTTCGTTGGGTTCATGGGCCTATTGGGTCTATTGGGTTTATTGAGTTCGTTGGGTTGTTGGGTTCGTTGGGTTATTGTGTCCTTACTACCGTGTTTAGTTCTTCTAAAAACGCTGCTTGCTGTCCTGATTATTTCGACTGTGTTTGAGCCCTTGTACTGATCGCCCTCAGCCAAGATTGTTGGCCTCCTTGTGATACATCCTGAAAAGCTCTCGCCCCATGATCGATCAAAGTCTCCTTCATATGTTGTTTTGCACAACAAAGTTTTTCAGCATCCATTCCCCTTCCCTTGTCAATATGGATTCAGGATGAAACTGCACACCATAGGTAGGGTACCGTGCATGCCTGATTCCCATAACCTCTCCATACTCGGTCCATGCGCTCATCACAAGTTCATAAGGGAGATAACGCCTGTCCACAATAAGGGAATGATACCGAACCGCTTCGAAGGGATCGGGCAGCCCTTCAAAGATACCTTCCCCATCGTGGCTGATAGCAGAGGTCTTACCATGCATGATACGGGGAGCCCTTACTACCTTGCCGCCAAAGGCGGTGGCTATGGCCTGGTGACCAAGGCACACCCCTAAGATAGGAATCTCTTGAGCAAAGCGCCTTATCACCTCTAAAGTTATCCCTGCCTTCTCAGCCCTGCCTGGACCTGGCGAAATTACTATGGCTGAAGGAGAAAGATCCTCAATATCTCTGATACTTATTTTGTCATTACGTCGTACCTGTACATCGCGCCCCAGTGCCTCAAGCATTTGTACAAGGTTAAACGTAAAGGAATCATAATTGTCGATCACAAGGATCATTCCCATTCAGGCTCCTCCATGGCCTTAATAAGCGCACCAGCTTTTTTAAGTGTTTCCTCATACTCCTTCGCAGGCACTGAATCGTAAACAATCCCCGCTCCTGCCTGAACCCATAGCAGCTCCCCCATCAAGACGATCGTCCTGATGGTGATACAGAAATCCATATCTCCATTAAAAGCAAAGTATCCTACTGCCCCTGCGTAGGGCCCCCGAGGACTTGGTTCAAGCTCACTTATGATCTCCATGGCCCTCACCTTAGGGGCCCCTGTAACAGTACCCGCAGGAAAGCTAGCTATGAACGCATCAAAGCAGTCTTTATCAGCTCTGAGCCTTCCCTCTATGTCTGAGACAAGGTGCATAACGTGTGAGAAGCGTTCCACCTCCATAAATCTATTGACCTTAACGCTGCCAGGCACTGCCACCTTTCCCACGTCATTTCTTCCTAAATCCACCAGCATTACATGCTCTGCCCGTTCCTTCTCATCTGCCAAAAGTTCTCGCTCCAAGAGTCTGTCTTCTTCCTCCGACCTTCCCCTTGGCCTGGTCCCTGCAATGGGACGAACTTTGATAGTATCGCCTTTAAGACCAACCAGCATCTCGGGTGAGGAGCCAATCAGCTTGGTCTCACCAAAATCGAGATAAAACATATAAGGAGAAGGATTAAGGCTTCTGAGCCTGCGATACAGAGTGAAGCTATCTCCCCTTGCATTGCCCGAGAGTCTTTGGGAGAGCACCACTTGAATCACTTCTCCCGCCTCTATATACCTTTTTGCCTGGCGGACAATTTGTTCAAACTGAGGCTTTTCCATATTGGGAAAAAGGGGAGATATCTCAATTCCAGCATCTTCATGTGCTAACAGGGATTGCTGAAGATCCCTTATGGTACCTGCGATGCTCTCAACCGCCACAACGTATTGGCTTTCAAGATCCTGGCCTTCCCTCAGATAAATCTGGTGCATGACCGTTATCTTGTGTGTGAGATGGTCAAATACCACAACCCTACCAGGAGCCATGAAAACTCCTTCTGGGAACCCCTCGTCATAAGGATAAACACCTGGAAGTCTCTCTATTCTCCGTACAAAATCATAACTGAAATAACCCACAAGGCCACCTTGAAACGGCAGCTCCACCCCCACCCCAACAGGGTCAATTCTACGGCTAAGTTGTCTTAAAACTCCAATTGGGTCTTGGCCCCTCAAATCGGCCTTGGAAGGACCATTGAACACCTCTGTCCTTTCCGAATAGATGAGGACCAACAAAAAGGGATCCCAGCCTATGAGGCTGTATCTCCCCCAGCTCTTTCCAAATTCTGCGCTTTCAAGGAGAAATGAAAACGAGTTAACATTCCTTCTTAACTTGAGATATGCAGAGACAGGGGTCTCTGTATCGGCCAGCAACTCACAGTAAAGTGAAATGAGGTTGCCCTGGCTTGCCAGTGCCCTAAACTCATCCAATGAAGGGCTTATTCTCATTGTTGTCTCCAGCAAAGAAAAAGGCCGTGAGGTTCTCTCTCACCCCACGGCCTTTGGTGATAATGAAAATAAAAGAACCGTGGGGCCTTGGGAGGCGATCCCACGGTTCCTTGGCTATATTGTTAAATTACACCGGTGGGATCACCTCGCTTCCGAGATAGCACCACCAGTAATATGATAATCCGTACTTCACAGGCTTTCCTTTGTCCAAAGTAATAATAGTATTGTTTGAAATGCAAAACTCAGTACAAATTGTCAAGGAAAAAATTCTTGGCTCACTTTCTCCGTCCCAGATAAACCATTGCCAGACTAATGTCTGGCATTGGTAAAGGAGGACTTGCCATGAAGAGAAAGGCGGCCTGTTGGAGGCTGTTGGCCCTTAAATGTGATCTACGTGGGATCCAAGGCCGACAGCCTAATGCGAGGCCAAACCGTTCAGCCCCCTCTGCAGAGGCATCATGCGCAAGTACTCCACGGCAACAAATTCTTTAAGTAGATGAGATATGCATGTCAAGTCCTTTTGGAAGGCT
>Ga0190359_1002902_pt1 | contig 10053 bp, 6 predicted proteins | sample 48721823_MG_FD_161269 | JGI IMG/M metagenome (GOLD analysis project Ga0190359, IMG submission 161269) | Hydrothermal vent microbial mat bacterial communities from Southern Trench, Guaymas Basin, Mexico - 4872-18-2-3_MG | ecosystem: Environmental > Aquatic > Marine > Hydrothermal vents > Microbial...
GTCACCGCATACTCTTAGGCATAGCTTTGCCACCCACCTGCTTGAGCAGGGCATTGATTTGAGGGTGATACAGAAGCTTCTGGGGCACTCGGACATCAAGACAACACAGATATATACTCAGGTATCGACACAGCTTATAAGGAATGTTAAAAGCCCTCTTGACGGATTGTGATGTTATGGACATGAAATGCAAATGCGGAAAGAATGCTATAATATTCAGAAAGTATGAGGGCAGGGCATTGTGCAGGCCCTGCTTCTGCAGATCCATAGAGAGGAAGTTCAAGAAGGTTGTTGGTAAATATAGAATGATAGAACATGGAGATAAAATAGCTGTTGCCCTGTCTGGCGGCAAGGATTCTGCTGCTGTTCTTTATCTCATGCACACGATACTGAAACCAAGAAGGGATGTTAAGCTTTTCGCAATATCTGTTGACGAGGGGATAAAAGGAAGCAGGGATCTTGCCCTTAAAAAGGCCAGGGAGATATGCAAGAAGCTCGGGATTGAACAACATGTTTTTTCCTTTAAAAAAGAGCTGGGAAAGACGCTGGATCAAAAGGTAAGGAAGGATAAAATTCCCATAGAGGAGATATGCGGTTTGTGCGGTATATGCAGAAGATGGATCTTGAATAAGGAGGCAAGGAAACTGGGTGCCACAAAGATATGCATGGGCATGAACCTCGATGATGAGGCAGAGAGTGTTATGATGAACTATATAAGAGGAGATATTCTCAGAGCCAGCAGGCTGGGCCCTGTAACGGATTATTCGAGAAGCAAAACAGGCGGTGAGCTTTTCATACCAAGGATAAAGCCTTTGAGATGGATACCTGAAAAAGAGATAGGCCTTTTTGCAAAACTAAAAAAGCTTCCTTATCATGCAAAACACTGCAAGTACAGGGGAGGTCTTAGAGTCGATGTAGAGGAAATTCTGAATATCCTGGAGAAAAAACACGTTGGTGTTGCATACACTGTGCTTAGTACATTTGATGCGATGCTCCCTGGAATAAGAAAGAGTATAGCCTATTCTGAACCAAATATCTATAAATGCAAAAAATGCGGAGAACCCAGTTCTCATTCTGTTTGTAAAGTGTGTTTGTTATGGAGATAACATGTTATATGCGACCATGCTTAAAGAAGAAAAGTCGGGTGAGGGATATGGTGGGATGGCTGATTAAGGTATTGTTTGGTTTTTGAGAGATTCATAATGATTATCCACCGGTGAACACATGATAGAATTAAGCATCTCAAACGGTTAACCAAGAACTTCTCATCCCACCACTCTTATTAACCAATTGCATGTGACTGGTGGTGAGGAGTTGAACAATTAACCGTTTGAGATATCAATTGCGTGTTTTGTGATTTCGATGTTGCAACTATGATGTTCTTTGCACCAGTTCTCACATCTTTCAGTCCATTGTTTTTCCTTGTAATTAAATCCGCATTTTTGGCAGATAAATACTTTTCCCATGCTGAGATTTTCCTCTTTTACCATATAACATGTACTGTCAATTCCTGCTTTTATACCTTCTTTTCATCTATTCCATATTTCCTACATTGACATAATCCCATTGTGCAGTGTCAAGCAGAGGCCGGGATTTTCAGCACGGCTGAATGCGCCTGTGAGCGCAGCGAGCATTGCGTTCGAACCCGGGTATACGGCTTTCCGTTGCCTGTTCTCTCAATAGTTCTTGTAAACCCATACGAAAGAGGGGCTTCTGCAGGCCGCCACATAGCCACTCTGTCACCTCTGCTCGGTTAATTATAATATATTTCCTATATAAATTAAATCTATTCCATGAAAGGGAAACAATATATTTATATGTGTAGCTATTATTATTATGCCAAAACAAAAATTCCCTGAAGCTGAAAAAAGGATATTTCAAAGAGTATTTATTTGTATGAAATGCGGAGCGAAGAACAGGGGTGATTTGCTTAAGGTTAGGGCAGGAAAGGTTAAATGCAGAAAATGCAAGTCAAAACAGCTGAGACAAATTCATAAAGAACATAAGGCATAGTTGATATAGATGGGTGGAAGAAAAAGATTCTATAAAAGGGGATGGCATCACACAAAAACCAGAGGCAAGGAAACGATGGTTATCTGTAGTTTTTGTGGTAGAAAGGTCCCAAAATACAAAACATTTTCTATTGTAAAAGGATTTAGGATAAATGACCCCCTCTTAAGAAAGCAGTTCAGATCAAGAAGAGGTTTATCCATACTGCAGAATAAAATGCAGGTTTGTCCTGCGTGCGCAAGACATCGAAACATAGTAAGAAGGAAAAGGTAATTTAAATTCAGAAACAAATATTATACTATGAGCGATAAAATATCAAGAGCTTATAAAAGACTATCTGTTACTATTTTTGGCGGACTTGTAGATCGTTGGATCGAGAATTTCAAGCCCCTAAAACATCATATAATGGCTGCTAATATCAGGATACTATTAAAGACATGGGTTTGCATGATCTTCTTAACATCTACCCTTGCCTTTCTTGGAGCTTTTATCGCAGCAATAATCCTGCATTCCCTGTTTGAATTTGATTGGTTGATGTCAGTGTATATCTGGATATTTGTTCCTGTGTTGTCAGGGTTGTTCACTTTTTTGATTTTTTATATCTATCCTATTCAAAAATCGAACAGCATAAAAAACTCAATAGAAAAAGACATCCCCTTTGCCTTGGCTAATATAAGTGCTATAGCCAGTTCTGGTATACCTCCAGAGGCAATGTTTGAACTTATAACAGAGTTTGAAGAATATGGGACCATAGCTGAACAGGCTAAAATCATAGTAAGGAATATAAAAACATTTGGTATGAGCTCTACCAAGGCCATAACAGATGTTGCCAACAGAACGCCATCTGAAGAATTTAAACAAATTTTAACAGGCATCACAACAACTATTGAAAAGGGAGGTAATCTTGTTGATTATTTGAATGAGATGTCTGACAGGGCTCTGTTTGATTACAGAATTAAAAGAGAGAAATATCTAAAAACATTATCAACATATGCAGATATATATACAGCCTTGCTGGTTGCTGCACCATTAATGATGCTTTCTGTTCTTGGCATAATGGCCATAATAGGCGGAACGGTTCTTGGTTTGGGTATACAAGAGCTCATCTTCTTAATAACATGGATTGTTCTTCCTGCATTGAATGTTGGGTTTATTTTATTTGTACACATGACATATCCTGGTCTATAAAACCCAGGCACCATTGTTTCCCTGACTGGATAATCATTAGGAATCTGCATCTCAAATGTGAAGCGGGTGCAGAAATGTCAGCAACTCGGTATCATCTTGACACTGAGACGTTTCGCGTCTTGCGAGACACGAATTTTCTAGAGAACCAGACAGTCACTGTATCAATTAGTCATCGCCACCCCCCTCACCTGACTTATTATGATCTGGTCTTTCCGCCAGATATGTTAATTGTTGTACCTGTTATATAGCTGGCTTTTTCCGAAGAAAGGTAAAGAATAAGATCTGAAACCTCAGCTATCTTTCCTACCCTTTTCAGGGGCACTGAAATATTCTCATAACTTCTTCTTAATTCATCTACTGTCATCCCCCTTCCATAGGCAAGTGCATCTTCATATGCATTGTTTCTAAGTGCAGTGGGCTCTAGAATGCCAGGAGCAATCCCAACCACTCTTATATTGTATTTTCCTAGTTCCTTTGCCCAAGATCGCGTGAAAGCATAAAGTGCTGCCTTGGTTCCAGCATAACAACTCTGCCCCTCAGAGCCCTCAAGTCCGCATTCTGATGTCACATTGATTATCACGCCTGATTTTCTTTTGATCATTTCTCTAGCAACAGCCTGCGAACAAAGAAATACCCCCTTTTGATTCACTGCTGTCATCATGTCAAATCTTTTTTCGTCGAGTTCGTATTTTCCCTTCGGCTGTTCTGGATCAACCAACAGGAGTGGATAGTGTATCCCCGCATTGTTGATTAATATATCTATCTTTCCGTGCTTCTCTATCACTGTCTTTACTGCTTCTTCAACACTTTGTCTGGATGTGACATCTGTTTTGACAAAAAGATGTTCTGCGCTTTCTTGTTTTGATAGTATTTTTGCTACTTCATGACCGGCATCACTTATATCTGCTATAACAACGCTTGCGTGTGATTCAGCAAATGCCTTTGCCGTTTCCCTGCCTATGCCTGATGCGGCACCTGTGATAAATACTACCTTATCTTTAAAAGAAATATGCATATTATTCCTTGGTAGAATAGTTTTAAATAAGAATTCCACCGGTCTCTGACCGGTGGTTCCAAACAAGGTAATCGCTAATAGTCACCAGTCACTATGCGGAATTACTCTCAAACAATTAACCAGGAGCTCTGCATCCCGCCAGTCTTATTAACCAATTGTGTGTGACCGGTGGTAAGGAGCTAATCAATTAACCGTTTGAGAAATTTATTCGATTGTTTTCAGGCCTGTTGATGATTGCCATATTTTTTCTATAATTTTTTTAGACTTTGTTTTATAGGGTGGGAGATTTTTCTCAACCCATTGCATTATAGTGTCCTTATCTTTATGATATAAATTGATTAATTTACAAACCTCATTGAACTGTACAACACCATATTTCTGCATCCATTCCAGAACTCTTTTTCTATTTTTTATCTCCTCTGATATTTTTGAATAGGGTATGCCTCTCTCAAAGGATAATCTTCTTAGTATCTCTGATGACTGGATATCATTTTTAAATCTGTCTGATGACGGAATCCATGCAAATGTTTTTATAATATGGGCCTTTCCTGTGTGGGTATCTATTGATTGTATTTCATTTATCTCCTTTACCCTTCTTGATGATTTTCCTTTTTCCTGCGCATTCACCATAACTATAACAGCATCTAATGATTCTATTAAGGAAGGTGATAATTCTATTGGCGGCGTTTCTAATCTTTTTATAACATCATCCACAGAACCTGCATGGATTGTTCCCAGGCTTGGATGTCCGCTCGTCATGCCCTGAAACATAACATATGCTTCTTTTCCCCTCACTTCACCTACAACAACGTAGTCTGGATTCTGCCTGAAAGATTCCTTTAGGAGGTCATAAAGTTCTATTTCTCCGTATCTTTTTCCACTAGCTTCTGGTATACCAAAACCCGTCCTCGAAACAGAAGGTATCCAATTCTCATGCGGGAGGTTGATCTCTCTTGTGTCCTCTATGCTTATAATTTTTTTTTCAGGAGATATGAACATGCTCAGAACATTGAGCATGGTGGTTTTTCCTGTGGATACCCCGCCACAAATAAGGAGTGATATATCATAATCGAGCAAGAACCATAGATAAGCCATCATATCTGCTGATGTTGTTTTTAGATTCAGCATATCTATTGGTGAGAACGGGTTCTTTCTGAATTTCCTTATAGAGAATGTGGGCCCCCTTGTAGTCACATCCTTTGCTAGTGATGCCTGGACCCTGGATCCATCTGGCAGGGTACCGTCCAGTAATGGTTTGGCATAGGATATGTATCTTCCGCAGCGTTCAGAGAGTTTAACAACAAAATTGCTTAAATATCCAAAATCATTATAAATTATGTTTGTTTCTATTGATCCGAATTTTCTGTGGATTATGAAAACGGGTGTGTTAAATCCGCTGCATCCTATATCCTCTATGTATGGGTCATGCATGAGGGGTTCTAATTCATTAAGACCGATAAAATCCCTGATAATGTAATACATAATTTTGGCATATTTGTCTGGAGAAAGTTTCATTCCTGTATCTTCTATTATTTCATTGACCTTGTCTTGTATGTATTTTATTGCTAGACTTCTTTTCTTTATAACAGAAAGTTTTATGTCTATAAGCTCTATCAAATCGTTCCTTATCTTTTTTAAATTCTTTTCTTCATATGGGGTCAGTGTTGGTTCTATAATATTATAAATAAGTTTTTTGTCTTTGGGTATCCATTTGATGTGCGCATAAACAAATGGCTCAAGCAACGGATACTTAACATTAACCTTTGATATTAATCTAAAAGAAGGCAGTTTTATCAGATGCCTGGGTTCCCTTATAGATATTTTTGGATAAGCTGGTCTTAGTCTTTTTAATTTTTTTCTGATCGCACCTTTAATTTTCTTGAGATTAATACTCTTCATACTCCTGACCTGTTTTATTATTGATTCCTATTATTTATAGAATTAATGTGAATCCACTTTAATAAACCACATTTGCTGATTCACAAACTACATCTTTGCAGCCAGTAACTAAAATGCAGAGATGTTTCTTGCCTCAAGAGACAAGAAACTACCTTTTAATAAATGCCTCTTCCGCAGGATAAACAGTGATACCCTTATTGCTAATATCATAGGGGTGAAGTTTTTGCGAATGGCGTGAGCCCCTTAGTTTCCATATCTGCACCGCCCTGGAGAATGTTGAGTCCAATCTCTCATAGTAGAGAACTATAACACTATCAGCAACAAACTCCTCAACACCGTATCTGGATATCCCAGGCCTTCCGTAAACCATTTCTGATACTATTATAGCTGTGCATTGAAGCCTCCTCAGTATCAGGGATAAATTATATATCATCCTTCTCAGCTCAGCATCATCCTTAACATAAAGACCCAGTGCAGATATAGAATCTATAACAACCCTCGGTGCCTTGACGTCTCTTATAGTCGATTCCAGAATCTCAAAAGCATCTTCAATTCTGTATGGATCATATCTTATAAATGCGAGTTTGCCTGATTTTTCTAATTGCCCCAAATCCCACCCAAACTGCTTTACATTTCCCTTTATATATTGTATTGGCTCCTCAAAGGACAGATAAACAGCATTTTGATTGTATTTTTTAATTCCATAATAAACGTACTGATTACAGAAAATTGTTTTTCCTGTTCCGCTTGTACCGGTTAATAAAACGAGCTGATTTTTTGGTATACCACCACCCATCAGGGTATCCAGCCCCGGCACACCTGTTTTTACTCTTTCCATACTCCATACCGCAACCTAAAATTTAAGTTTTTATAGTATTATTTTAACTCTTTATAATATAAATGATGGGGGGATACAATGGACGATTCAGAAAAAAAGAAGATAAATGCAGTCATATCGGAACTTGAAAGGATACGGGGAAGGCACACAGAGCTTGTATCTGTTTACGTGCCGGCCGGGTTTAATTTAGCCAAAGTTGTAAATCAGCTAAAGCAAGAACAGTCAACTGCCCAAAACATAAAGAGCAAAACAGTAAGGAAGAATGTTTCAGGCGCGCTTGAAAAAATACTGCAGCATCTGAAGTTATACAAACAAACACCTGAGAAAGGTTTGGCTATATTTTCGGGCAATGTGTCAGATAAAGAAGGTGTCGCTGACATAGAGATCTGGAGTATAGAACCACCTGAGAGCATAAAGGTCAGAATGTACAGATGCGACCAGAGCTTTATTCTGGACCCCCTAAGGGGGATGATAAAGGAAAAGGAAATATATGGTTTGATAGTTTTGGATAAGTCAGAAGCTGATATAGGCCTTCTAAAGGGAAAGAAGATCCAGGGCCTGAAACACATGGAGTCCATAGTTCCTGGTAAGACCAAGAAAGGGGGGTGGTGCATTCATGAGGATACTAATATAGAGACAAACAGCCATGAGCCTGTTAGAAACATGAAAGGGGGTGACAGGCTAAAGGCTTTTGATTTTAAAAATAAAAAAATAGTAAATGCTGTATGCAAAAGGATATTTTCAAGAAAGGCAGAAAGGGCTTATAACATCAGAACAAAAAACTCGGATATCACAGTCACACCCGAACATTTGTTTTTTGTATCACTAAATGAGGAGACAAAAGCGGCTGAGTATCTAAAGGTTGATGATTTTGTGCTGCTTTTCGACGGAAAAAACATTAAAAAAGAAAGAATTATCTCCAAAAAAGAAATAAGAAAGCCAAAGGGCCTTTTCTATGATATGGAGATTCCTGAATACCAGAATTTTATTGCAAACAATATAATTCTGCACAACTCCCAGGCCAGATATGCCCGGATCCGTGAGGGTTTATTAAATGACTTTCTTAAGAAGGTCGGGGAAATAGCTTCCGCACAGTTTAAGGAATACAAGGATCTTAAAGGTATTATAATAGGTGGACCAGGCCCGATCAAAGAACATTTTATGGATGGCGATTATCTGGATTATGATATAAAGAAAAAGATTCTTGGCGTCGTAAACACTTCTTATACAGCTGAACCCGGCCTGAAGGAAACAGTAGAGAGATCGGATGAACTAATATCACAGGCAAGTGTAATAAAGGAGAAACAGTTGTTAGAAAGGTTTTTTAATGAGTTTGCCAAGGATTCAGGACTTGCCATATATGGCTTAAATGAGGTTATGGATGCCCTTAAAGCAGGTAATATGGAGTTGCTTTTAATCTCAGAGGCCTTTGATTGGATTAAGGTTAAGATGAGATGCCCTAAATGTGATAAGCTTGTAGAGAAAACAATAAGACAAGAACAAGTGGATGATTTTAAATGTGAAGAGTGTAAGTCTCAAATGGAGATTATAGAAGAAAAGGAACTGGAGGAGAAGATAATTAAGACAGCCGAGGATATGGGAACGCAGATTGAAATAATATCTGTAGATACGCCAAAGGGGGAACAATTAAAAGAGCTTGGGGGGATAGCAGGCATTCTCAGGTACAGAAAAGAGTAATGGGTTTCAAACGGTAGTCGGTTAGCTCCTTGCCACCAGTCACATACAATTGGTTAACAAGACTGGGGGATGGGGAGTTCCTCTGTTCTGCAATGGGTGAAAGCAGCGCTTGCAGAAATTCTTAATATCAGGAAAGGGACCATGCCTCTGACCATCTGCTTCTAAGCTCTTCCCATGTTAGCTCTTTTCCCCTTAGTTTGAAAATTATAATCAGAATGAATAGTACCACTAATATGGCAATGCCAGCCATTACAAGGGTTGCTGGTATGCCAAAAAGTGAACATGGATTCTGACAGATTTCCCCACAATCCACACCCTCTTCAATACCATCCTGAACACCATTACTGCACATTATTTCAAAATATCTGGCACAATCAATATTCTCATCTATTTCGCCGTTGCAGTTATCATCCAACATATTGCATTTCTCCTCTGATGGGGCCACTGAACCAACACATTGGCCCCACCTTCCTCCGGAGCATGTCTGTATACCCTTTCTGCAAACACCAGTATCTGATCCGCATTCAATGGTTGAACCCTCTATACATGAACATTCCTCGTCTGTGCTTCCATCACAATCATTATCTATCCCATCACCACATATCTCTGTCTGTGGTTCTATTGCTCCAATACATGAACTCCATTGACCGTTTGTGCATATTTTTTTTCCTGATTTGCATATTCCATAATCTGTTCCGCATGTCTGGTTTATGCCATCCACAACACCGTCACAGTTATTGTCCAAGCCGTCGCAAATCTCTTCCTGTGGTTGCGGTTCATTAAGACACGGACCCCACTGGCCGTTTGTGCATGTTGTGGTTCCACCAGGAGCACAGATACCTTTGTTATTTCCGCAGTTCCTTGTATCACCATCTGTACAGTAGGACACAGTGAAATTGTGATGTTCTATTTTATTATTAAGATGTATATCAGTCACATTTAATGAGAAATTGTGTTTGCCGAAATCATGTTCTTCTATTACCCATTTTATATTCCACAATCCTGGATTTTTAATCTCGTCTGCTGGGTCAATCACTAAACCTTTGTATATGAAATCTGCACTCCTTATATCAAAATTATCCCTTATTATAGCATTTACTGTAAGACTATTACCTTCAATGACAACAGAATTATAATCTAAACTTATATCCGGTGGGTCAAGATCCACTTTTGTTATTGCAGCTTCAGACCAATTGCCTATGTTATTAGCCTTGTCTGTTGCCCTGCATCTAAAATAATACAAGCCATTAATAGCATCAAATGTGTATAAAGTTTCTGTTGTGTGATAACCTTCACTATCACCTAAATCCACCCAATTAAGATTGTTTGTGCTTATTTCAATATCATAGTATTGCACACCAGAGCCAGATTCATCACTTGACCAGCTGATATTGAAGGGATTTGC
>Ga0190359_1002903_pt1 | contig 10053 bp, 6 predicted proteins | sample 48721823_MG_FD_161269 | JGI IMG/M metagenome (GOLD analysis project Ga0190359, IMG submission 161269) | Hydrothermal vent microbial mat bacterial communities from Southern Trench, Guaymas Basin, Mexico - 4872-18-2-3_MG | ecosystem: Environmental > Aquatic > Marine > Hydrothermal vents > Microbial...
TAGCCCCCGAACCCTAGCTTTCCCGGTCTCTGGCCACACTTGAGCCAGCTGCCACTGGCCTTGCTCACGCAGGATGCAACCCAAGGAGCCGTCAGGTAGAAAGGCGTAGGTCGATAGGCCAAACACCCATTGTGCGACCCCGAATTCGGCCTGGCTCGGCGCCAGCGGCTGCGTGCCCCGCTCATAGGCCGCATAGAGGTTCCACCATCCTGTTCGGTCGGAGACAAAGTGCAAGACCCCCTGTGGGCTCCACTCCGGCTGGAAAATGGATTCCTTCGGTCCCCCGGCGATTTGCTGCACATCGATCAGCGCACTGCCCTCGAAGCGAGCCTGGAAGAGTTCGGTTCCATCCCAAGGCATGCGGGGATGGTCCCATGCGAGCCAGCAAACCTGCCGGCCAGAAGGGCTGAATCGCGGATTGCTGTAGAAATCGTGGCCGCCATGGACGACGCGCGGCGGCCCGTCGCCGGCGAGTGGAACGAGCACAAGCTCATTGATGACACCCTCGGAGGTGTGCGATTCGCGCACCGTCAAGATCCATCGCCCATCCGGAGACACTCGACCATCCGCATAGCGCAGGCTCCGGGGGGTGGAGGGCATGGGCGTGATGGCGACGGGCGGTCGCGAAGCCTCCTGTCTGTACAGGCGCTGATCCTCGTCGTTCGAGAAGATGATGGTTGAGCCGTGCAGACAATATGAGCCGCCTCCATATTCATGCACTCGTGAGCGCACGCTGTATCCATCCGGCGTGACTCTCTCGACCCTCCCATCCGGATGCCGGCGCATAATCACCGAGCGCCCGGCCTCTTGCGGCTGAGCCTCGATCCAGTAGACCGTACGCCTATCAATCTGGATCTCGCGTGGAAGCGCCGAGCTGCCGCGACCGCCCTCTGCAACCATCCGGGCGGAGATTGGCGATCTCCAACTGCCATAGGGCCTTGATTTCTTTGGGGGCATGCTTCACCTTTCCGCGAGTGCCGCGAGCGACCGGGCAATGTTCGAGAAGCGCATGCATCATGGCGCCAGGAACCGGGTTTGCCTAGGGACAAGCATTCTGGAGATGCTGCTCGTACGTCTCTGCGAATAAATGTCGCCCAGAGCCATCACATGCGGCTCGAAAGTAGAGTTCGGAGGTTGTGGCGGGAAAGGCCACCGCCTGCAGGGAGGCAAGACCCGGGTTGGCGATCGGGCCGGGGGGAAGCCCGGTAATCCGGTATGTGTTATAGGGTGATTCGACCTGCAAGTCGGCTGTGGTCAAGGGCGCTTTCCACCAGGAGCCATCCGCCTGCCGGCCAAGGGCATATTGGACTGTGGGATCTGCATCGAGTGTCATGCCCTGCCGCAGGCGGTTCAGGAAGACGGCTGCGATGCGCGGCCGCTCCTCGGTCACGACCGCTTCACGCTCAATGATCGAAGCCAGGGTCAATGCCTGGTAGAGTGTCAGGCCTTGTTGGGCGAAGCCCTCACGCAACTCAGGATTTACCTTGCGTTCGAAATTCTCGAGCATTCGGCGGACGAGTCCCGGAGCATCCTCGTGTGGGGCCAGCAAGTAGGTATCGGGGAATAAGAAGCCCTCTAGAGAGTATCCAGGGGGCACTTGGGCCGAGAAGCTGTAGCCGGGCAGGGAGAGCCGTGTGGCCTCCAAGAAGGCCTCAGGCGCGATGCTGGCGCCGACTGCCGCCAGAGCCTCAGCCATCTGCTCCCGGCGCCACCCCTCTGGGAAAGTAATCAGCAGAAGATTGGACTGCGCTGATTGCAGCGCCTCCGCGAGCTCGTGGATCGACATCTGGCCTGTGAGGCTGTAGGTGCCAGCCTGAATGCCGCGATCCAAGCCGCGGTAGCGCAGATAGGCCCGAAAGAGTGCGGGGTCTCGAACGATCCCCGCCTCGGACATGCGGCCGATCACCATATCTGCGCTTTCGCCCTCGGCGATGTGCAGTGCCAGGACCGCCTCGGGTAGGCCAGCGGGCCGCTCGAGGTCGCGGCTGCGAATGGCCAGATAGGCGCCGAGCAAGGTCTCCTGCGCTGCGGGCAAGTCGGAACCAGCCGGGCCGATCTGGTCCGAAAGACTTGGCAGGCCGAAGAGGAGCGATCCCGCAAGCCAAACCCCCAGACAGATCACCGAGGCGAGTGTTGCCAGCAGGAGGAGTGTAAGGCAGGTCCTAAGCGGTCTGGGCATCCAGATAATCCTGCAAGATCACCGCCGCGGCGCGAGCATCCAATTCGGCTCGGGCGCCGGGTAGCCGTATCGCCTCCGCCGTGGACCCGCTTTCATCCCAAGGCACGACGGGGATCTCGGTGGCTGCTCCGAGAGCCTTAAGGAGCCGCAGCGCTTTGCGGGCTTGGGGGCCAGCTTTTCCATCCATATCGTAGGGTATCCCTACCAGGATCATTGATGCTTCCTGCTCCTGGGCGATGCGCAAGATCTGCTTCACGTCTTCCCTTCTCGAACGATGCTGCAGCGTTCGCAGGGGCCTTGCCAGGGTGCGGGTGGGGTCGCTGACGGCCAAACCGATCCGGACATCCCCTGGGTCAATGGCGAGGATGCGGCTCACGCGCCTTCCACCTCCCATGGATACAGGATCGAGATGCGCTCCGCGTGCATCGGCATCCACGGCCACCAGGGCGGCCAAATGGAGACGTCCGGATCCACTTGAGTCTGGGTTGCACGCTCGAGGATTGGGGCGGTCTGGGTGGCCGGAGATGCGCGCAGGAGTTGGCGGGCCTGCTGCCGATCTATAGGCGAGTAGGCCCATGCCTTGGCCGAAATCGTCAATGTCGGAGCCTCCGTCTCAGTGCCGATTTCGGGCTCGTTGGCATCCGCCACGCTGAGGCTTCCGGGAATGATTTCCTCGCCGGGTTTGAGCTCTTGGCGCAAGCTGGCTTCCAGCGTGCTCAGGAGGTCCATCTCCCGATAGGACCAGCCCTCGACGCGAACCAGCATCTGAAGGCCGAGAGTGTCGGCAGGCTCGCCAAGGGGGCGGTCGTAGGCTTTCTGCAGCGTCTCTTGTATTGCGAGACTTGCTGGGAGCAGCCGCTCGCCTGACGCCAGCTTGGCCGAAAGCAGCTGGGCTGCCTGCTGAAGGAGCTGGGATTCGAGCAATTCCCGAGCGCGCGCTTGATCAGCAGTGGAGACGACATAGCCCAGCGTTTGGCTTCCGCCGGACGTCGGCGCTGGGTTGGTGACAGCGACCTTCAATCCCAGGGGGCCGTCGATGGCAGTGATGGCACCGGCGGGCAGGTTGCCGGCCGAACCTGGTACGGATGCCGCAATGGGCGCGCGTGATTCCGCGCCCTTTCGGGCCTCTAGATACGCCGGACGGCCGGTGACGAAGAAGATCTCCGGGGCTTCGAGGGAGCGGACTGTGGTTCCACGCGGAACGGTGATGGACTCGTCCGTAAGGTTCTGAAAGATGACCTCGCCCTGCGCAGATTCATGCGGGATCAGCGCCCGACCCGAGGTGGGAATGCGAGTTTGCCCCTCGACAGTCACGCTCACTCTCTCGGCCGGCAGTGTATCTTCGGGCACTTCGAGATCCGTTTCCGCTTCAACCAGCGCCAATACGACGGTGCGCTCCACAGGGCGCTGGTGCGGGTGGACCACGATCCTGGCCGCGGGCAGCCAGAATAAGGCGAGTGAAAGCAGGCTGATCCATGGCAGGGCGAATAGAAGAGCGCGTGCGGCGGGGGGCAATGGCTTGCTGGCAGGCCTAGGCGCGGGAAGTTCCAAAGCACGTCGCGTTGGCCGGATCGGGTTGCACGAAGGGACTCGCCGCGAGCGCCATCCAGCTTCGGGCATGGACTCGAGCGAATCGAACACCGGGATCCCCAAGTGATCCGCATGTGCACGCACATCCGGATCCAGGCAAATCAGCGCCAGTTGAGCCCCTTTATGTTCGGACGCGCGCTGTAGGAGCCGCAAGTCCAGGCGGCGCGTTAAAGCGCGGCCTCGCGCTGGCCATACCATCACAATGCGCGGGGCCTTGGCCCAGGCTATCTTATCCCGGGCAGATGCCTGGTCGTCTTCGGGATCGAGGTAAACAATTTGGATCTTCACAGCGGGGCGCGCTTACCTTAGGAGCCCTTCGCTTGCAGGCGGCTTCGGAACCATTCGGGGACGATTGCCAGCGCATCTTCAAGGCGCCCGGGATCCTTCCCCCCAGCCTGCGCCAGAGTAGGCTTACCGCCTCCGCCGCCTCCCATGATCTCGGCCATCGCTCGCGCCAGCTCCCCGGCGTGCAGGCCGCGGGCTGGTAGGTCCTCGCTCAAAGCCGTGACGACGATAGGACGCCCATCCACGCTTGTCGTCAGTGCTACGGCCCGTTTTCGATGGCCAGAGCGGAATCGATCGGCGAGCTCCCGCAGGATCTCGGGGTTCGCGCCGTCGATATGGCCGAAGAGAACTGCGATGTCCTCAATCTCGACCGGCTCGAGCCTCTCGAAAGCCGCAACGGCTGACTGCTTCGTCGCAGCTTGTAACTGCTTCTCAAGACGGAGTCGCTCCTCCAGGATGGCCTGAAGCCGGACCGCGACCTCTTCCGGAGGCGCGCCGAGAAGGTCGGCGGCCTTGTCAAGGACCGCCAGGCGGTCGTGGATGAGCCGCATGGCGCCGCGCCCTGTGAGCGCCTCGATCCTGCGGATGCCCGAGGCGACGCTGCTCTCGCTCACAATAACGAACGGACCGATGATCCCGGTCTCCGGCACGTGGGTGCCGCCGCATAGCTCGAAGGATAGCGTGCGCTCGTCTCCAATTCGGACGGTGCGAACCACATCCCCATAGGTCTCCCCAAAGAGCGCCATCGCCCCCTCGGCGACAGCTTGCTCACGGGGTTCGTGTTCGATCCGAAGCGGGTAGTTAGCAAGTATGGCGTGGTTAACCCAGGCCTCGATGCGGTCGAGCTGCTCGCGGGTGACCGCTTCGGGATGCGTGAAGTCAAACCGCAGGCGGTCAGGCGCGACAAGAGAGCCAGCTTGCCGGACATGATGGCCGAGCACTTCCCGCAGGGCGGCATGCAGCAGGTGGGTGGCAGTGTGGTTGCGCATGATGTCAAGCCGCCGCTCGGTGTCCAGCGCCGCCCGGGCAGGATCGCCGATGCGGGGGTTGCCTTCCACGACTTCGCCGACATGCAGGATGAGGCCTTCGACAGGCTTGCGCACGGTCTCGATCCGCACCTCCCAGGGTGATTCATTCCGTCCGCTGACAACGCCGGTGTCAGATACCTGGCCGCCGGCTTCCACATAGAAGGGGGTAGCGGGCAAGACGAGCTCCACCTTCTCGCCGGGGCTGGCGGATTCGACTTCCTGCCCATCCTTCAGAAGCGCAAGCACCTCACCGTCGGCCGCCATGGAGCCATAGGGGTCATATAGAACCCCGGTCTCCGGAAGAAGTCCCTTGGTGGTCAGGCGCTCCAGCAGAGCGCGATAGGCGAGGGCGTCTTCGGTAGCGAGCTCACCCATGGCCTCTCCGGCGCCAGAGGCGATGCGGTGCTTCTCCATGGCCTCGTGGAAGCCCGGCTCGTCGACCTCCATGCCGTGCTCGCGAAGGACGTCGCGTGTAATCTCGAGCGGCAGACCGTAGGTGGCATAGAGCTCGAAGGCCTTTTCTCCGGCGATGCGATTCTGGCCGTCGACGCGCGTCGAGGCGATCATCTCGTCAAGGTGAGCAAGACCGGTATCGATCGTGCGGTGAAATCGCCGTTCTTCATCGCTGATGGTCTGCAGAATGGCGCTGCGATTCTTGCGAAGCTCGGTATAGAAATCGCCATAGTGCTCGATGACGGTTTCCGCTACCTGCGCCAGAAAAGGCTCATCGAGGCCGATCATGGCCCCGAAGCGGCTCGCCCGCCGGATGATCATGCGGCAGACGTAGTTTCTGCCTATATTGCCTGGCACCACGCCATCAGCGATGAGAAAGGAGGCGGCACGGCCATGATCGGCGATCACGCGGTAGGGCGTGAAGTGCTCGTCTCGGGCGGCTTCATCATGGCCTGCCAAGGCCATGATAGTATCCATGATGGGCATGAAGAGATCGGTGCGGTAGTTGGAAGGGGTGTTCTGAAGCACGGATACGATGCGCTCGAAACCCATCCCCGTGTCCACGTGTTTCGCCGGGAGGGGATGAAGCTCCGTTGGGCTGGTTCGACTGTATTGGATGAAGACCAGATTCCAGAGCTCCAGAAAACGCTGGCAATCGCCGTTGACGCGGCAGACGTGCCCGGGCTGATCCTTGCGATCGCAGAACTCTTCGCCACGGTCGAGATGGATCTCGCTATCGGGGCCGCAAGGCCCCGTCTCGGCCATTTCCCAGAAATTCTCCTCCCGCCCAAAGAAGAGCAAATGGTCAGGATCGAAGCCTGGCTGGCGAAGCCAGATCTCGGCCGCTTCATCGTCGCGCGGGATCTCGCCGCGTTCGTCCTCGAAGCAAGTGGCCCATAGACGGTCCTTGGGTAGCCCCCAGACCTCGGTGAGCAATTCCCAAGCCCAGGAGATGGCTTCATCCTTGTAATAGTCGCCGAAGGACCAATTCCCAAGCATCTCGAAGAAGGTATGGTGTGTGTCGTCGCGACCGACATCATCGAGATCGTTGTGCTTTCCAGCAACGCGCATACATTTCTGCGCGTCGGCCACACGGGTATAGGGACGTTTGCCGGTTCCCAGGAACACATCCTTGAATTGCACCATCCCGGAGTTGGTGAAGAGCAGCGTTTGGTCGCCACCGGGGACCAACGACATGGATGGGACAATCGTGTGGTCTCGCTGTTTGAAGAAATCCAGGAAGGCCTGCCGTATCTCAGCGCTTTTCATTCTTTGCACCCTGGTTCACTGATCGCACCTGCGGGAAGAAAATCCGACTTCGATAGGGGCATTATACGCTACACAAACCGGCCCTTCAACCGCATAGGACCGCAAGCGATCCTTGACCGTCAGCGAAGCGTTATGATAGACTTCGATGCGTTACGGGGGTGTAGTGTAGTGGCCTAACACGCTGCCCTGTCAAGGCAGAGACCGCGGGTTCGAATCCCGTCATCCCCGCCAAGGCGCCCGAGGTTGCTCGGGCGCTGATCTTTTGCTCACCGCTCGGGCACGCGCGGGGCGCGAAGTAGGGCTATACTGCGGCAACTAAAGGGGAGTCACCCGGGCGCGAAGTCCGCTGCCTGTGCCGAGTGGTGGCCAGGCTAATCTGATACGAAGGGACGGGACGATGCAAGATCCACGCCTCCAAAGCCTAGCAAGCATTCTCATTCACTATTCCGCAAAAGTACAAGAAGGGCAGCAGTTGGCCGTTTTTGGGCCGCAGGGGGCCATCCCGCTGCTGAACGCAATTTATGAGGAAGCGATATCGGCGGGAGCTCATGCCTACACGTTCGTGCGCGATGCGTATGGGCGCCCTGGGCTCTCCGGACAGGACGCGCTTTTCTATCGCTTGGCCAGCGATGCGCAGCTCTCGCGCCCAGATCCTTTTATGAAGCTGATGCTCGAAACCTCGGACGCCTGGATTCGAATCGATGCGCCTGACAATACTCGTCGCCTTTCTGCCGTCGACCCAGCCAAGGAGATCCTGCGCAGCCATGGCAATCAACCTTTGCGGGAGATCTTCAGGAGAAGGCATGCCAGCGGTGAGCTGCGGTGGGTCTATACGCTCTTTCCGACGGCGGCGCTGGCGCAGGAAGCGGAGATGAGCCTGCGGGAATTCGAGGATTTCACCTACAGCGCCTGCTATGCTGACCGGCCTGATCCGATCGCGGAGTGGCAGAGGTTCCACTCGACGCAGCGACGCTGGGTTGATTGGCTGGAGGGAAAGCGCAGCGTGGAAGTGCGCGGGCCGGAGGTTGATTTGCGTTTTTCAATCGAGGGCAGGTCCTTCATCAATTGCGCGGGAGAGATCAACCTTCCTGATGGCGAAATCTATACCGGCCCAGTTGAGGACTCGGTGGAAGGCTGGATCCGCTTCAGCTATCCCGCAATCTACCATGGCCGCTCGGTGGAAGGGGTCGAGCTTCGGTTCGAGAAGGGCCGCGTGGTGCAGGCCAGCGCCACGAAGGGTCAGGACTTTCTGCACCAGATCATGGAGACAGATGCAGGTGCCCGCTATGTCGGCGAGTTCGCCATCGGGACCAACCAGCACATTCAGCGATTTTCCCGCAACATCCTGTTCGATGAGAAGATCGGCGGAACGATCCATCTTGCCCTGGGCTCGGGCTATCCGGAGACGGGCTCGCGCAATGAGAGCAGTGTGCATTGGGATATGATCTGCAATATGCGGAATGGGGGGCAGATCCTCGTTGACGGTGAAGTCTTCTACGATTCGGGCGAGTTCCAAATCTAGGCGTGCGGTGCGGGATGTAGACTGATCGCCATTCGGCTCGGCCTAGGAAGCTTCAGTGGGTGTTGCGCTTCCATGCAGTGGGCTTAGCTCGTTCTCCAACTCGCGCAGGAATTGCTCTGTATACAGCCGGTAGTATCGACCACGGGCACGGAGCAGGTCGGCATGGCTTCCTGCCTCCACGATCTTCCCCCCTTCGATGAACAATATGCGGTCGGCTCGCCGGATGGTCGAGAGACGGTGGGCGATGATGAAGCTGGTGCAGGCACGTGTGAGCGCCTCCATACCCTTCTGAATACGGGCCTCCGTCAAGGTATCGACCGAGCTGGTAGCCTCGTCCATAATAAAAATTTCGGGCTCTGCTAGAACTGCGCGCGCCAGGCTGATGAGTTGCTTCTGCCCGACTGAGAGCAAAATGCCGCCCTCACCGACCTCCGTGTCGTAGCCTTGCTTAAGCTCGCGAATGAAGTCATCCGCGCCGGCGATCCGCGCTGCCGCGATGATTTCATTATCGGTCGCGCTAAGGCGGCCGTAGCGAATATTCTCGCGGATGCTCCCCGAGAAGAGATGGGGTGTTTGGAGCACAACCCCGATGCGGGATTGGATCGCCTCCAGCGAGAATTGCGTATAGTCGCGACCACCGATGGTGATTCGCCCACCTTTGGGCTCATAGAAGCGGCACACCAGGTTGACGATCGTGGTCTTGCCGCCGCCCGTTGGGCCCACAAGGGCAATCGTTTCACCGCGGCGGACATGGAGGTTGAAGTCCTGGAGAATGGGTTTGCCATCACCATAGTGGAAGCTCACATGCTCGAAATGGATGTCTCCGCGCAGATGGCCGGGATCATAAGCTCCAGGGCGGTCTTGTACTTCTGGAACTGAATCGATGAGCGAGAAGACGCGCTCGGCTGAAGCAATGGCGCGCTGCATTTCTGCGTATACTCGCGCCAGATCCTGGATCGGCCAGAGCATCAGGGTGATATAGGTAATGAAGGCCTGCAATCCCCCGATCGTCAGCCCGCCAAGCTTGATTTGCAATCCGCCATACCAAGCGATGGCGCCCGTGGCGAATGAGCTCAAGAACAACACAACCGGCAGGAAGAGCGCGGAGAGCCATGCTGCACGATAGCCAGCGCGGTACATCTCGGAGGTTAGGTTCTGGAACTCTTCCAGGCTGCGGGCCTCGCGATTGAGCGATTTGATGACCCGAACGCCAGAGATATGCTCGTTATAGGCAGCCGTGATGAGCGAATTGGCCTTGCGCACGCGGCGGAAGTGAATCAGGATGCGGCGTTTGAATTGCGCGGCGACGACCACCAGAAGCGGGATGAGCGCCACTACGATCAAAGCCAGAGTCGTATGGATGCGCAGCATGAAGAAGATCGCCGTACCGATATTAAGGACTGCCCAGGTCACGTCGAGGAAACCCCAGGTCACGAGGTCTGCAATGCGCTCAGAATCGGAGGTCACGCGAGACATAATCCAACCAATGGGGGTGCGGTCGAAGTAGGAGAGGGATAGTTCCTGGAGGTGGTTGAAGGTGCGCTTGCGCAGGTCGTATTGCACGCGCTCGCCCAGGATTCCTGCCAGATAGATGAATCCGAAGACCCCACCGACCTGGATCATGGTCAGCGCTCCGTAGAGGATCATGATCCGGTATAGCGCAGGGACATCGGCAGGCAGGATCCCCTCGTCAATGATGCGTTTGCCGAGATACGTGAAATATGAAT
>Ga0190359_1002904_pt1 | contig 10053 bp, 16 predicted proteins | sample 48721823_MG_FD_161269 | JGI IMG/M metagenome (GOLD analysis project Ga0190359, IMG submission 161269) | Hydrothermal vent microbial mat bacterial communities from Southern Trench, Guaymas Basin, Mexico - 4872-18-2-3_MG | ecosystem: Environmental > Aquatic > Marine > Hydrothermal vents >...
ACAAGATTTATATATATGATATATATTATTATATATGTGATGTAACATGGTACAAGCTGTAATTAAAATTGATGATAGAACAAATAGGGTATTAAATATTGTAAAAGCTAAATTTGGTTTAAAGGATAAATCTCAGGCAATTAATTTAGTTGTTAATGAATATGAACAAAGTTTTTTAGAGCCTGAATTAAGACCTGAATATAAGAAAAAAATTGATAGTATAATTAGTGGAAAACACTTTAATAGAAAGCAATTAGAAGAGGCTCTTTGATGTATTCAGACTTCTATAGTGAAGAAATTGTAAAAAAGCTTGTTAAAATAAAAAAGAAAGACCCAAAACATTATGAGATAATAAGAAAAAAGATGGATGACATTTTGCGGAATCCGCAAAACAAATACAAGTTTCTTCACTATGATTTAAAAGGTATTAATAGAGTTCATATAGGTCATTTTGTTCTAATTTTTAGAATTGATCATCAAAACGAGACAGTCTTTTTTGAAGACTATGATCATCACGATAAAATATATAGATAACGACCCAAACCCTAACTCTTCGGTTTGCCTTTGGCACGTTGCACTAAACCTTGTTCCTATCGGAAGCGTATAACAGGCGTTAGCCGACTCCAAATTCTTGCAGAATTCTTCGTCCAAATTTCTCACTTTGTTCAGAACTTCGGCTAACGCCGATGTTAAACTCAATTTTTGTGTTGCCTTTCTCGTCTAGAAACGTAAACCAACGATTCTTTTTAGGGACTGCCTTCGTTTAGCTGAGGAGAGAGAAGAAACTTCTCAATTGCTTCGCAACTAAGTATAACATACGATAAACGGCACACTACGTTCTCCCAAATTTTCTGATACTTTGCTTTTAATGGGGGGTTCTGTTCTCTAAAAACTCTTCTAAACTATAAATACTACCAATAACTTGAAATCCTCTGTTGGACACATTAGAACTATCAACTAAAATACCTTTAAATCCATTTTCTACTGCTGGAAGAATATCTGTTGATAAGTTATCTCCAATTACACAAATCTCTTCAGCAGTAATTCCTAAATTACCTCTAATTAATTCATATGCTTCCGCTTTAGAATATGTTGGGGGATGTTCAATTGCAGAGATAGTTTTCTCAATTGAATCATAAACACCTAATCTCTGCTGCAATCTTTCAGAATAACCAAGTGAGGCAAGAGTTACAACAAATTTTGGTACTGGAATTCTTGAGAATAAAGTTACAAGTCTCTTGTCTTCAATTAAAAATAAAGCAGGATCAACTTTATCAAAAACTTCTCTATGATATTCTTCAGGAGAAAGACCTAAAGATAAAAATCCATGATAGGCGTGCGGAAATTCTTTAGGTAACTGTGCATAAATGGCATTTACCTCTTCTCTTGTTATACCAAGACTTTCCGATATCCATTCTTTTGTTCTTTCTCTAAGTGCATCAGTTAATTCACTATTCTTAGGATATAAGGTTCCGTCTTGGTCAAAGATATATGCTTTAATCATTCCAAATCACATGGTTTATAAATTACCCTAACAGATCTAGACTTATCTTTTTCATTCATGAATCTTACTCCTTCTAAGAATTGAGTAAGTGGAAGAACGTGAGTAATAATTTCAGAAGTGTTAAATCTTCCACTTTCAATTAATTCTAATGCAATACTAAATTCATCTCTCCCACTCCAATAACCATAAGAATTTGATCCTTGTAATAATACTTCTTTGTAGAATAAATCTCTAAATAAAAATTGACCTTTATATCTGCTCGCATAAACTCCTGCAACAACTATTTTTCCTTGAGGTCTAACTAAACGTATTGATTCTGATAATGTCTTGTTTTGTTCTCTACCTACCGTCTCGACAATTATATCATATGAATTATCTGGAAGATTTCTAATAACAGAAGCATCAATATATCTTCCTCCTAACTGTTCGACTTTATGCTTGTGATGTTTACCAACCAAATCAACATTATTTGCTTGACCATAAACTTGTAAACAAGAAAGACCAACAGCCCCATCTCCAAATATTAATATTTCTTTTCCTTTTGGAGAACCAGCTAAATGGTAATTATGAACTGCTACTGCCACTAAATCCGTAAGGGCTGCTTGTTCATAAGTAATATTATTAGATATTCTTCTAATATTTTTTGCTGGAACCAATACTTGTTCAGAAAAAGCACCTGGTAAAGTTCTCCCAATTGATTCAATGTTATAACATAATTGATAATGTCCTTCTTGACATGGCAAACACGAACTACAAGAAATTAAAGGGCTAGCTGTAACTCTATCCCCTAAACCTATTTCCTTAACTTGATGACCAATTTCTAAAATTTCACCTGAGAATTCATGACCTAATATATGTGTTTTCAAGTAGGCTGACGGATCAATGCTTGAGTTAATTTTTTGCATATCGCTGCCACATAAACCAACAGCTCTAACCTTTATTTTAACCCAATCTGGCTTATCCAAAACTAAATCTTCAAGTTCTTTAAGTTCTGGTTTTTGTGGTTTTGATAACATAATTGCTTTCATCTTAAATAACCCTCAATCATCCGTTTATCGCCTCCAGATGCATCAACAACTTCAATTAACTTTTCAAGAGGCTTTCCTGTTTTAACAACTTCTTTTGCTTTAAGATAACCTTCCTTCAAGTCTTCAGCCTTGCCCGCTAGATAAAGAACAGTTCCTGCATTTATGCAGATAATATCTTCTCGTGCTTTTTCTCCTTTCCCATTTAGAACATCAATACAGTATCTTATGTTCTGTTCTATTGATTCACCCTGTGCTATTTGCTCGGGTGTATATCTTGGCAAACCTAATTCTTCGGTTGGTCTGAAATAAATTGTTTTACCAACTCTCCCATTTTGTATACCTACTAATTTTGTAGTTCCATATACACCCATCTCATCCAAATAGTGAATATTATCATGAGTTGTTGAAACTACTATTGCATCACGAATGCCAAATCTCAGAAGTACTTCTATTGAAGTTTCTACATTTGGGTGAGCTAAGCCATAAATCAAATTATCAAATTGAACAGGAGATACCAAAGCAGCAAGACCAAAGCTTAGCACATGTGGAACATAAAATTTACCTCCATAGACCTCATCAAATTTTGGAATAATATTTTCAATACAAAAAGCCCCAAACTTGGTCTTTTTTATCACTTCTTCCATTTCATCAGTTGATAAGTCAATATTCATTCCCACCCTACGTAACAGATCAGCTGAACCAGTAAGAGAATTCGTTGATGAAGAAACTGGCTTTGCGGTATAAACATCCATAGATGCAGCAATAAGTAGAGCAGGAGTAGAAATGTTCATTGTCTTATAGCCTTTTTTTCCGCTTCCAATTGCACCCACTATTTTTTCTTGATTAGGAAGTTCAATTTTTCTTCTTTCATATGGAGAAAAACCATCCAAACTAAAAGACGATTCTAATAGTGTTACAATCTCATTAACAGTAGGTCCCTTTACCATTAATCCTGTTAAAAGGGAACCCAATTGAGTATCCCTTTCATTGGATTCATTATCCGTAAGAATAGTATCAAAAGCTCTGCGAAGAAGTTCTAAGTCAATCTCTGAGCCAACATTAAGTCTATACAAAACTTCATTAATTAAGTGATTATTTGGGTTTGCCATTTTAATGCCACTTAGCACAAATATCGACCAACATATCAATATATTCTCTTTTTGCTTTATCCCATTGATTGCCCCCTTCTAAACAAGCTTCATAATTCTTTTTAAGTTGTGCTGATGAGAGATTACTGGTTGCTGCCATCATTTGATAAACTACATTATTTTCAGGTTTATCATAGTGACCTTCTCCTTCTAAAATTCTCTTACGAATCTCATCTGGAGACATATCAACTGTAATACCTGATTGTGGAAAACTCTTTGACATTTTTGGAAAATCATAAAATCCTTTAATCATAGGGGAATACATTCCTGCTAGAACCATATCAAACCCCTTTATATTTCTGTTTTGTTTCATCCTCTCTACTACTTCTCTTCCAAACTGAACATATTGGTGTTCATCAATTCCTAGCATAACAAGAACTGATTTAAAACCTTTCTCAGTATGTAAATGAATAAAATCAGCAGTCATTAGATTAAGTGATAATTTTCTCCTGTAACTCATGTCTGCATCAACTTTTCCATTCTTGCTATACATCTCATGTAAATCTTCCTCTGCTCTACTGAACATTTCATCCTCCATATAATGTCCAATTAAATAGGCAGTCCTAAGAACATCTAAAGCATCGTATTGTGATCTAAGAATTGAAGGTGGATTTGGATCAAATCCTAAATTTTGAACAAGTTCCCTATATCTCTCTGCTAATTCTAATGTCTCTGAAAGTGGCTTTGCCTTTCCATTGTAAGCATCCAAATCTCCCAGGACCATATGAACTGGAATACCTGCTTTTTGTAATGTGATTGATCTTAGAATTTGAGAAAGTGTTCCTGCGTGAGGAGTTCCTGATAACCCAAAACCAGTAATTACAATTACTGGTTCGCCATCTGAAAAATCACTAGCAAATATATCTCCATCATGATGACAAAGCCATCTTCTTTGCAAATCTTCTTCAGAAAGATCACCTAATGAAAAGTTGATTTTTCCAAATTTTATAGGATCATATCCAAACTCGTTCATTACATTTTCATAATACTCCTGATTGAAAACTACATTTTTGGCCATTTTACATACAAAAATAAGCCATTATTTAAATAATTTATTACTAGTAAGTTAAAACACTTTTTGAGATATATTTTTAAAGATATACTAACTAATAAATCTATATGACACAAAATTGTATTTTTTGTCAGATAATCAACGGAAAAGAAGCATTGAAAATTTATGAAGATAAGAAAACAGTATGTTTACTAGATATTAATCCCATCTCATGTGGACATTGCCTAATCATTCCCAAGAAGCATTTTAAAAATATTTTTGATATTAATGATGATTATTTGAAAGACGTTATTTCAACTTCTAAAAAAGTTTCAGAATTACTAAAACAAAAATTAAATGCAACTGGAGTAAACATCCTTCATGCCAGTGGGAAATCTGCTCAGCAATCAGTTTTTCATTTTCATCTGCATGTAGTTCCTCGCTATAAAAATGATGGGCTGGATACATGGCCAAAGAGCGATTACAAAGAAAAATCATTAAAAGAAGTTTATCAAAAAATAAAGAAATGATGAAGTTATTCTTTCTTAAATTGTAACTCTCTAAAATATCTCTTACCAACTTGTAAGATTGTTCCATCTTCTGGTTTAAGAGAATAATCTAAGTCCTTAATTACATCTCCATCAATTCTAACTCCGCCTTGTTGTAATAACCTTCTTGCTTCACTATTTGAAGAAACACGACCAGATCTCCGCAAGATAGTAATAATATTTAAATCTTCTTCTGATGAATAAGGTATTTGAGTTTGTTCAATGAATTCAGGTAGTTCTTTTCTTCTATGAATCTTATTAAATTTTTTTTCAGCATCAACAGCAGCTTCTAATCCATGATATTTGATAACTATTTCTCTAGCTAACTGCTGTTTGTAGGTCATGGGGTTAGCAATTCCTTCTTCTATAGATCTTTTAATTGAATCAAGCTCATCAACAGATACATCAGAAAGCAATTCAAAATATTTTATCATCAATGTATCATTTATAGACATGATTTTTCCATACATATCAAATGGTTCATCAGTCACTCCAATAGCATTACCTAAGCTTTTACTCATTTTTCTTACACCATCAGTTCCTTCAAGAAGTGGAAGTGTAAGAACAACTTCGGGTTTTTGACCATAAGCTTCTTGAATAGCCCGACTTGCTAAAAAATTAAACAATTGATCAGTTCCACCAATTTCTATGTCCGTTTTTAAGTAAACAGAATCATATCCAACAAGCAATGGATATATCAATTCAGCTACAGAAAGAGGGCAATTCTCTTTTATCCTATTACTAAAATCTCTTCTCTGTAAAAGTTGTTGAACAGTATATTTTGATGTTAAATGAATCAAGTCGGTTGCAGAGAATTTCCCTAACCACTGGCTGTTGTATAATAGTTCAGTCCGATTAGGGTCTAAAAGTTTGAAAACCTGTGTAGCATAAGTGCGAACATTAGCAGCAATTTGCTCTGGAGTTAACATTGGTCGTGTATCAGAACGCCCACTTGGATCACCTATCATAGCGGTGTAATCTCCAATAATTAAGTGAATATTATGTCCCATCTCTTGAAATTGACGTAATTTTTGAAGTGGTACTGTATGACCTAAATGAATGTCTGGAGCAGTAGGATCAATTCCAAACTTTATGTTTAGCTTTCTTCCTTCTTTTAATAATTCGGGAACTCTTTCTCTCCCAATAATATCAACTGTTCCCCTTTCAATAGTCCTTATTTGATCTTCAAGATTCATTGTATATGCTTGAAAATAGGTTATTTATAAATATTGCTACCAAGTAGTTGAGAAAAACAAAACTAAGAACAGAACCCCCAAGACTTTAGTCTGCTTTCAGCAGAAATTAAATATTAACAAAGTATCAGAAAACTACGGCAACAACTAAATTTTCGGTACGAAAAAACTTTGCGGACGCAATTTTCCCACACTGCGTATGGGAAAAAAGTTTAACAGGAATTTAACGGTTCATTCGTCGTTCGCCAAGCTCACTCCTCATTCTCCCAAATCGTTCGCTACGCTCACGACTTCGTTAAATTCCGATGTTATGTGCAATGTTAATTTGTGCCTATTTGTATATGTTACTTCGATGACCTAGTTCAACAACAAAGATAAGAAGTTTATTTTCTCTAATATCTAAAATAACTCTATAGTTTCCTACTCTCAATCTGAAATAAGGACTACCCACAAGTTTTTTCACATGAGGATAGGGTCTTATTCGAATTCGTTCAAGTGTAGAAATAACCCTCTTTTGAATATCTTTTTCTAATTTGAGCAGTTGCTTTTCAGCACTTTTAGAAAATTCTATCTCGAACATTTATATTCCCAGTTTCTTTTTGACTTCAGAAAGAGAAACTGTTTCTCCGCGTTCGATTTCTAATCTAGATTGCTCTATACGTTTTTTTGTTTCTTCTGATAATTCCATAGTATCTTCTATGAGATCCCATATAAGGTCTTCATAACTTTCTTTGGAATATATCTTTCGATTCTTTAAAGCTTCTAATAGATCTTCACTTACTTGTATTGTTGTTGCCATAGTAACTATATAATTTGCTATGGTTTATAAATTTATCGTTTTTGTAATCAATAAAAGCACAAATTAATACTCTTCGCCAGCCTTTCTTTCAGAAAGGATGTTGCACTCTGGCTTTTTTCTAAAGAAAGCGTATAACAGGAATTAAAACTTCGTTCACTTGTAGTTCACTACGCCCTTGGGGGAAATATTACTCAGCACTTCGTGCCTGCGTCATACTTCTCTTAATCGCATATGTTATACGCAATTGAGAAAGCGGCACTGGTCTATTTTAGGCTATTGAATTCATCAACAGTAAGACCAGCATCTTTAATTATTCTATTTAAAGTACCTTTTTTTAACTCTTTATGAAGTGGCACTGTAATTTTAATAGTTGTATCTCTAGTTGATTTTTCTAATCGGACATGAGAACCTTTTTGTCTGGTTGCCACAAATCCAACTTTTTTAAGTCGTTTAATTACTTCAATTCCTGATACAATGGGTAAGCTCATACAGAAACAACTGCTTTTTCGCCAGAAAATGTTACTAATTCATTTGTATTAGCTTCTAAATATAATTCAATCGCCTCTTTAATATTTTTTAGTGCCTCTTCTTTTGTGTCTCCTTCAGAGATACATCCTGGTAAAGAAGGCACATATATTGTAAATCCGCCTTCTTCTTGTTTTTCTAATACAACGGTTAGTTTCATGTTAATACTGAATGTATTTAACCTATTTAAATGTGCCGTTTTCTCAACTCTTCGCCATTTTTTTGCTTCGCAAAAATCGTTGCACTATCCCTCGGTCTCCGTTTCACTCCGACGCAACTAACAGGAATTTAACGGTTACGAAACCTTGCAGGTTTCTCCACCCAAATCGCTCTTCGAGCGACTTCGTTAAATTCCGATGTTATATCCAATAAGGCTCAGAACTACTTTCTTTTGTAAATTCTGCTTCTATGGTCAAGATGCCTGATAAAGCAGATTTTTCTATCTTTGTCAACATCAATTAAAGCTCTGTAATCTCCGATTCTTAATTTATAGAAATCTTGGCCTTCAAAGTGTTCAAGAAATCTGAAAGGATCTTGCTTAAGGTCTCTTAATTTTTTCAGAATCCGTTCAGCTAACTCTTTATCTGCTTTTTTGATAAATTTATTTACTTTCGGATGTAATTTTACAGAATACGTCATTATATATCAACATATTCAGATTCAGGGGTATCTCTTGCTTCTTGAAGAGCTTTTTTGGCAAAATCAGTTAACTCAAAGTTTTCTGCAATTACACTTTTTATGTAATCCAGATCTCTTCTTATGATTGAGATCTCTTCATGTATCTTATCAATTGATGTTGTCATATAATTATAGATAAAAGAGGTTGTATATATATTTAACGTAGTTCTTCGCTTTACTCTTGGCACTCTCGTGCTTCATTCTCCTAAATTTTCTTCACTTTGTTCGAAACTTCGCCGTGCCCCTATGTTATATTCAATAAATTTGGAGTCCTAAAAATAGAAAGGGGCTTTGAAAAAAAGTATGTATAATAAAAACAAAACAATTTTATTATGATAATTCATAATTTTGCATAGATTCTTCTAAAGTTGATCCAGTACTTCCTCGCATTGGAAAAGAATTATGTATTATATGCACATTACCAGCTTCATCTACAGTTCTTTGAGGATTACAATATTGTTTTACCATTTCTTCAACACTTAATTGTTGGTAGGTTTCGTGCAATGGTATACCACTTTGTCTAAGCCATTGATTTACTCTTTCTGCTTCATGGTCTTTTAACTCAGTGCCTGAACCACCAATTTCCAATATGTTACTTAGCTCTTTAGCTCCATTTTGGTGGATAACTAAAGTTGCCAGTCGAATTCTATAGCTTGGATTTTCAGGTTTAATTTCAGGTGTAACATTACCAATAATTAAATAAGGTCTCTCTTGTTGAACAATACTTGTTAATTCTAATAAATTGACAGCATAAGCGAGTTGGTCTTGATAGTTGTCTAATTCACCCAAGACTATTGTTGTTTGATGTTGAGTGATGTCTGTCGCATATTCTACAGATGATAAGTCATCTATTTTAGGTTCAGGTTCGTCTACCGATTGATGTTTCGGACCACATGCTGCTAGTAACGTACCTGCACATCCTAAACTTAAAAGTTGTAGGAACTCTCTTCTATCCATTTTTGCACCTAGATTAATGTTATATTTAACAAGATAAAGTTCAAGTATTTAAATCTATTTATTTATTACTACTTCTAAAAGACAAAAGAGATTAAAAGTTCCTCTTCCCTTGATGTTGATGTTTAATTGGGCTTCGCCCTTGAAGACAGAAACCCCTTAAAATTTAGTCTGCTACGCAGGATTTATTGGAAATGAAAATTTTACTTTTCGGAACGAAATTTCCCAGAACTCCGCTCCCTTCGGTCGCTTGTAACTGGGAAAGTATTTAACAGGAATTTAACGGTTCATTTGTCGTTCGCCAAGCTCACTCCTCATTCTCCCAAATTTTTTGCTTCGCAAAAAACTTCTCTTAATCGCGATGTTATATTCAATTCCACCCTCAACAGATTCAATCTTCTTCGAAGATAAATACTTCTTCTATATTTGATTTTAGAACTTTTGCGATATTATAAGCTAATTTTAATGAGGGATTGTATTTCCCTTTTTCAAGAAATACAATTGTTTCTCTTCTAACTCCAACTTTTTTGGCAAGTTCTTCTTGGGTTAAATCATATCTTGCCCGAAGTTCTTTGATTCTGGTTTTCATTCTGCATAGCCTTTTTGCTTAAAATACACATTCATACCGAACATTGTCACAAGCATAACAAAGAACAACAGCCCAAGGACTTGCGAAACAGTTATT
>Ga0190359_1002905_pt1 | contig 10052 bp, 7 predicted proteins | sample 48721823_MG_FD_161269 | JGI IMG/M metagenome (GOLD analysis project Ga0190359, IMG submission 161269) | Hydrothermal vent microbial mat bacterial communities from Southern Trench, Guaymas Basin, Mexico - 4872-18-2-3_MG | ecosystem: Environmental > Aquatic > Marine > Hydrothermal vents > Microbial...
GAGAAATTAGAAATCCAGGTGGCGTACGCCATCGGCTGCGCGCATCCGGTGAGCATAAACGCGTGCGCGTTCGGCACCGAGACCGTGCCGGTGGAGCGCATTGAAGGGCTGCTGCGGTCGCGGGACGTGTTTGACTTCCGCCCCGCGGCGATAATCAAAAACCTGAACCTCATCGCGCCCATATACCGGCAGGTTTCCGCCTACGGGCACTTCGGGCGCTGGGACCTTGACTTGCCGTGGGAGCGGCTGGATAAAGTTGACGCGATACGCCAGGCGCTGAAGTAGCACCGGCAGTTCTGTCAGCCGAATCGCTGCCCGCTCGCCCGCCTACTTGGGCGCTAGCTGCAAGGACACGTCGCAGCCGCTGTCGGAGGTGATGGCAGACACAATAAAGGCTTTGTCGGCACCCTCAAACATCAGCGTGATGCCCTCAGGCGTCTCCATCTCAGTCTGCTTCTTATAACCCGCAGCCTCGGCCTTCCCGACGTAGAAATCTGCGACCTTGCGGGGCGGGTCGGACGTCTGGAGATAAACGCTGCTGGACCGGCCCTCCGGCGTCTCCGAACTCAACGAACTCTCCACCGTGCTGCCAGGATACTGCGGCAGGCTGGCGGGCCAGCCCTCGGGCATGCCCTGGCCGGTCTTGACGATGGTCTCCTCGCCGGTTTCGGTGTCGGTGATCTTCATGGTGTCGCCGCTTATATCGGCTGAGACCTTGCCGTCGGAAGACGCTTCGATCGCCCGCTCGGCCATGCCTTCGGCGGCCTTCTGCGCCGCCTGCTGGCATCCGGCCGCCAGAATAAGCAGCGCTAGCAGCAAAATTCCTATGCCAAATCGCATACGATAACCTCCAGTAGATATCCGGGCAGGGATTATACCATTGGGGGGCGCCATAGGCGCATCTGCGAGCAGCAGAGCTTCTTCACATGTCTTCCGCCCACGCAGCTATCACTCTTAAGGTAGTTGGAATACTCTAATAGAATGTGTCGGGGGATCAGAGACGAATAGCTTCTGCGTGACGGCGTCGTAATGAGTGAAAAGGTTCTGTCCACTTAACATGTGGATTTCAGTAACTTGGGCAGATGTCGTATCGACTTGCAGCAGCGCGCCGTCTCCTATCTCGCCACCGCCGATATAAATACCACGATCCACGGCCCAAACACAACCCGGTATGTCTGTTGGCTCAATAGTAAGTGGGTACCTGTCGGGCAATCCGCTTGAAGTACTCTGACATGTCAGGAAGTCGAAGCTCAGGATGTCTCCTTTATAAACGTCTCCGGCATCAGGGTCATGGTAACTCAGGACAATAAGCTTGCCGTCTTTATAAGCCGCGTCCGCCACACTGAATAGGCCGCCGTATGCACCTTGAAATGTAAGCGTTTGCTTGTCATACAGAAAGATCATTCCATCCGCTATACTCACAACACCGACAGTCGAGCCATTAGCGTCAGGAACACAGGCTGTTGGCATGTCACCCGTGCCGGCTTGTAGTGGGCTGACGCTTAGACTGCCACCGTTCCAGTTAAGCGCATGCGCCACTACAAGGTCAACTTCCAATAGTGGAATGAACAAGGTTGAACTCCCCGGGTCGAAAGCGGTTTTCTGCGGACTTGTTCCCGGCAAAGCATCTTCTCTAAGGAATATAAAAGGCTCTTCGCGGAAGTAGTGTACGGACGACAAATTAGTGACCATCAGAATCGCTTCACCGTCTACGAAGCCGTGCGTCATATGCATCGCCTCTTCAGAGAACTCGTAGGAGTCAGCCAGCGTGCCGTCAGTAGAGTCGAGCACGACGAGCGAGGGATGGTACCAGTTCATTACGAAGAGGTGTGAGCCTATTAGAGCGGGCAGAATGCCTCGAGGGAAAATGGGACCGCCATCAGAATGAGCGTCCGCCGCATAACTCCACAGCGTTTGCCCAGTCTGAGCATCAACACAGAGCACGCTGTCGCCGCTGCCATCATTGCCTACGTAAAGCCTCGTAGCCCCTTCATTCGAGCTGACGACCGTCGGAAAGACGTCCTCAGCTAAGTTTATGCTCGGTAGCTCCGACGCAGCCAGGGCAAGTCCGCCTGAGAGACCTAATGCAGCCAGCAATACGCCCAAGAAAGCAGTTCTCTTAATCATATTTCTTCACCACCTCGATTACTTCTCCTTCTTTGAGTTTATACAGCACAACAATCCCGTCCGGGATTCCATCAGGCTGTATTAGCCCGTCGTCATTATCCACCAGGTCCAGGCCTTGAATTCCCTCAAATCCATAGAACCAGAGCCAAGCTTCCTGAGGGTCCCCGTCAGTCATTTCAATGAAATCCCCCCGCTGGTACCCGAACTCTCCTCGCACGCGGAAACCGACCAGTGTGAACTCCAAGCGCGACTTCCGGCTGCGACGAAGCGCCTCAAATACGGGGGTCGGCAATGCCGAGAGGTAGAATTCCGTTTCTATATTACGGTGCCCATCTGTCCATGTCTTGCTTTCACCTCTATAACCTCCAGCACAGAAGAAACGAGACGGAAGCTGAGAGAAAGCACTCTCGTCCACGTACATCTCCTTATAGTACATAACCAGAGGGTCCTTCGGCGCGGATGCTAGGTTTCTGACTCTGACATAAGCCCTTGGGTCCTCCCTAGGTGGCGGAGGCTGCCACTCAAAGGCTGCGGACATAGGATAGCCATCTAGGTATCCGCCGGCAAGGAGCGGGTCGCCAATCTCATAGTCAGCCAATTCCTCCGTATGCTCTCCACCCAGAAGGTATGGTGGATACTCTCCCCTTTCTAGATAGTAATCGTTTAGCGCCTGAACGAGTATCCTTGCCTGCTTTCTCAGCGTAACTGACCGCGGTTCAAACCTTGTCTCCTTCAGCGACCTACTGATCGAACGCGATACGTCGCGTAGAAGCGTCCACCCCCGCACATTATTGACCTTGTCGATAGGCCACATTAGCACAACGCCGATGAGCAATATACTGCAAGTCATGACCACGCTAATTTTCATGACCTTTCGCATTGGCCAACTACCACTGGGTCTTCTCGAAGTTGTTTATGTTTCGGTCAGCATCTCCTGCAACCCGGTAGTCCAAGCCTGGATCAGAAAGCGGGATCCTGTGCCAAATCGCATACGATAACCCCCAGTAGATATCAGGGCAGGAATTATACCATTGGGGGGCGCCATAGGCGCATCTGCGAGCATCAGAGCCTTTTCACATATCCTCTGCGCGGGTGATATTGACCACTTCGCCGTCGCGGAGTTCGTAGAGGATGCAGATGCCGTCGGGGATGCCGTCCGGCACCAGCTCGCCGGTCTCCGCGTTTAGCACATCCAGCCCGACATGCCCTGTTGGGCCAGGATCATCAGGATCCGGGTGGTAGGTTTTTTCGGGAAGCATACCGTACATCCATAAAAATGCGCTCTTCTCATCTCCTCCCATACGTTCGCCCCTGACATAGCCGAAATTCCCCTGTATGCCTTCCGGGTCTTCACCGGCCAAGGCAAGCGTAAGGACGTCCCACACAACTTCGTTCACGGTATCGGGAAACGACACAAAAAGGACGTTCTTTGCCTGCTTTTCGACCGTGCTGGGAATTGCACTGTACAAGGAGCCATTTACCTCCCGCTCTACTCCACCAGCTACCAGTATTACAGGAAGCGTCGCTTTCAGTTCCTTCAATGCTTGCAGCTTTCCGCTCTCCTCAGCCATAAGTTCCGAGTTAGAGAAAACCCACTCAACGAAAGGGTCGTGCGGTGCAGATACCAAGTTCACTATTCCACCGCGCCTGGGGTCATGGTAAATGCCGGTACGCGAGGCATCGCAGCCCGGCTTCCTGGGATAGTGCTTGAGATAGCCTCCTTCAAGAAGCGGGTCTGCCCACTCAGGTAACGCATGTCTTCTCCCTCCGAGGAGGAACTCCGGGTACTCCCCCTTGTCAGCGAAATAGCGGTTGAGAGCATTGCTGATGATCCTAGCGTTGTTTTTAGCGATGAACCGCTCGTAGATGGCCGACTCCGTGATAATGTCCTGCGGCATCCCCATGAGACATAACGAGATGAAAAACGCAGTTATAGCGAGAACGAGAACCGTCAGGATGACTGCTCTTATGAGCTTGATGACCTTTGACCGCATGGCATCAATCCAGACGCATCAAGGTATGGCGTAGACCTCTATTTGATTCTCTGCTGGTTCAGATACAAACAGGCGATTTGAAGCAGAGTGGGCGACCGCGAACACATTCCTCCCGGCGAGCGGAATTGATTCAACGATCAGCGCAGTCTGCTCGTCAATGGCGAGTAGCGCACCGGGGCCTATTGTTCCTTCACCGCAATGCACTCCTCTATCCACTGCATACACAACTCCAGGTATGCAGGCCTTTACCAAGGAGACGGGTAGCCTGTCTTGCAGGTCCCCTTGCGTGCCTTGCCAAGTTGTCGTGTCAAGGAGCAGAATTCGACCGAAGTATCCATCGTGCCCGGGAACATGGTGGCTGAGAATCACAAGCTTATCTCCACAGAATGCATCTGCGACATTAGTAAGACCGCTGTGACTTGACAGTTCTTCAAGACTAGCAGTATCGTGAAGCCTAACCGTACCATCAGCCGAGCAAATAACCGCGCAAAGTCCGTTGAGCGGCACCAATGGGCAAATAAGCGGACCGTCTCCTGTATTAGCCTGCGATGGTTGGACACTCAGTCCGTTATTCCAAGTCAGGCTATGTGCAACTAACAGGTCGGTATCCGCAACGGGAATTAACAGGTTCTGCGTTGCTATATCGAACGAAGGCTCACCTGGGATCTCACCGGGAATGTCTACCTTAGTGATGAACTCGAAGGGATCCTCGCTGAAGTAATACGCCGAAGACTCCTCATGTGTAATAACTACAATTATATTGTGTGAGGAGACCACAACTTCAGATACACTGACAGGTTTGCCAGTCATTTGGTATTCGTAGATAAGAGTCCCGCTTTCTGAATCGTACAACTTAAGAACCCCGGTGAACCGTTCGATCGCAGCAACGTACGAGTCGTCGTATCTAAACAGCAATCCGTTGGGCGGAATCGGATTGCCTTGCGAGTCCTCTGCTAGAATCGCCTGCCAAATTAGCTGTCCATTAATCGCGTCATAACAAGAAAGGCTGAACCCCTCTGACCCAACGACTCCACAACTTATCTTATCCCCAGCATGACTAACCGCAAGTACTGTTGGCCTTGAACCAGTCGGCAGGTTAATGGTTGTTTCCAGTGTCGCACTAGAAGAAAGCTGAGATGGCAGAACCGCTATCACTACCGCCGTCCACACTAACGCAAACAAGCGTAGCGCTCTGAAGATGTTAGACATTATCATTCTCCTTTTTATCATAATCACCGGAAGCTTCATTTCGTTGTCTTCTCGAAGTCCTCGATAGTTACGGTAAAGTCGTTGGTACGTAAAAATGGATAGAAGTCGTCATAAGAGTATCTCCAACGACGGACTATATACGTGTAGTGCTTATCGGAACGGTCGCAGGCTTCGTCGTACGCATCAGCGATATTCAGAGGAGCACCGGATGAGTTCAGGAAAGCATCGTAGAATTCGTAAGCCCAAATATCTGCAACCCATGAATCCACATCCCCTACCCACCCGATGAATGAGTTCGTGTTGAATTGACCAAACTTATTGTCACTCTCACACGCATTGATGAATACGAGGTCCTTAGGTATGGGCTCTCCATAATCCTTAGTCCCCCATCCAGTACCATGACCGTCGTAGTGCAGGACACTCCCGTACTCCCTGAAGGTAAGCGTAGTATAGTATGCGAAGAGCTCTTCAGATGAGTAGTGTATTGATTGTATGTCCTTATTGCAGAGCCAAGTCTTTATCCGTTCAGAAGGCGCATGTCCTCCGAAGCTGTCCGTTGATAGCCCTCCCCAGACAAGATGCACAGTCCCAAGCTCTTTCTCGGCGACAAATGGCTCCGTTACCCGAATCTTGAGAACATATCTACCAGGTGGGTACATGGGAGGCTCTCCTTCAGCGGGGCCGTTCTCTGGTCCCACTTCGAACTCCCACTGTCTCCCGTCCCAGGCAACAGTGAATGCCATTTCTTCAGGATCATCATCTGCAGATGTCAGCCCTGTTACACGTCGGATATCGTCAACACCATCTGATTGGTCTGAGGAGTCGTTGTAGTAATGAGGCTCTAGCTCCGCCCTGCTCCAACTCCCCTGCCTGAAGAATACAGGAGGATTCCCCATTGTTATATACTGACGCCAACCAGTGGCTTCCTTATTCTCATCGTCGTAGTTGGGTAGATCCGACTCCTCATACGCATTGCCCACTCCCTGGCCTAATGAGTCCTCAATCGTGCTCCATTTGTCCATCTCTAAGAGTATCTCTACCGCTGTAGGTAGCTGGCAGAATTCCACTTTAGCTATATCGAATGGTGCAGGTCCATCATTCGCTCTGTTCGGACCATAGGTCTCAATAGCCCCTGAAACCGTGGGATTGCGCAGGACATCACCGAAGCTCTCGAGTACTATAATCCCATTTGGCCAGTCTGGAGCATCATCGTCCAGGACGATAGTCGGCCTTATCCAGTTGTGACAGACGAGCCACCAAGTCGACCAGTCCTGCACTACGATACCGTAGACTATGTCGCCATCGCATATCCACTCTCCATTGACCAATCGGCACTGCTCATCCATGTTCTGTGGCAGCAGGTAGTAGAATGTGTAGTCCTGCTTAGGACCGCTACTATCCTGGCAGGTCGGATATTCCCCGGTATTGTCGCAGACGTACGCCGCATTAGGCTGCAAGTCAACCATCCACCAGTGGACAGTATCGAAGTAGTCGTCAAAGACCTTCTTGGGCATGTCATAGCAGTGGGTTATGAGTGGCTGATGATCCCCATCGGGATCAGGATCGGTCTCCTCACCATGAAACCCAAAACACTTGTCTCTGACGCGAATCTTGAGTACCGGTCCACAACCAGATTCCCACAATTCCAGAAGCTCATCGAAGTTGCCGTTGTTTTCGTTAGGATGATACCGCTCACAGTTAAGATTTGCCTGAACTTCAGCGGCCATTTGGTCTCCCGGTATGACCTCAAGCACAAGCATTTCCGGATTCTCCAGGTCCCCCTCAACATTCATTGACCAGCTTGCGCACGGTTGCCAGTAATGACCGCGTTCGTCACTGTACGTGAATTGCCCCACCTGAACGGTATATTCAGCGGCGGTCATCGGGTCGCCTGTCCATGGATTGAAGTGGAAGACTTTGGTGATGGCTACGCCACCAGGGAGGCTACCCCACAAAGGATCATAACTGCAAGGAACAATCGGACGGTCATCTGCCGGAGCACCCAAGTAATCGAACTCTTGTATGCTGCACGGTCTGGATCTTCGGTAGCAGCCCTCTGTAAAGACGACATAATGGGTACATTCCCTGCATATGCCGAAGTGGATCTCCATTTTAGGAGCGCAGCACATGACGCTGTTGTATTCGACCATCCAGCGCATATCAACTTCGCAGCAGTCCTCCTCGGGTGGCACCGGAATCTCACCTTCTTCATCATACCAGTTCATTATCTCTACTTCAGCAGGAGGTGGATCTTCAGGATCTGGTGGAACATGATCTAGGCAATCGTCATCAGTGAGCGACATCCGTTTATTCCCTTTCTTGAACCGCCAGCCAGGGAGCTCCGGTAGTACTAGATCTACGTCGCCTTTCTTGCGTTTCCATCCCTCCCCAACTGGAAATACCTCGATCATATTGCCAAACCGCTCGTGCATTCGAACTCGTGCGACACGATGGTTAAATCCGTCTCCCTTCGTTTTGAAACGCCATAGCTCAGGCCTCGTAAGCAGAGGCGCAATGCGCGGTTTGACCGCGGAATCGAGATCTACGCGATAACCAGTATGATGGAGATGTCCATCGGGTCCCAGTTCGTAGACTGGCGAAATGCCCTGGTAGTGAGGAGGATCGTTGTCGAACTCGAATGACCAAGTCTTCACGAAGCGGTGATCTTTGTCGTCGTGGAGGGTCAGCTCAACATGGTACCAGCCTGTCTTCTGACACAAATATCCTGAATACTCGATTGAGAATCCCTTCCTGTGATGATCGACTGTTGCAGGCAAGTCAACGCCATTGACCTTAAACGTGTCAATACTCAGCTCTTTGACCCGATCGCCCACATCAAGGATTTCAAGCACCACCGATATATCGACCTCAGGTTGCCATACTAAGCCGTTTTGCTCCGGTCGAAAATCTGTAAACCGATACCGAACATTGTGAAAAATGCTCGATGCAACTCGCTCAACATCGATATCTCCCAGTGGAGCAGGCGATATCCCGTCAGCTGGTGAAGTGCCCTCTTGTTCCCCGATCGACGGTAGCACGTAAATCCCGCCGCTCCTTCGCTGTCCTCGCAGTTTCCCGCAGCTCACCAGGATTGCAGCTACCAGCAGCGCGAATAAAGCTGCGACGAGAATCGAAATGCAGAAGTACTTAGCAAACGACCTAAATGTCTTTAAGTTCCCGGACATTCTTTCCTCCTCAGCCGCTTACGGATACTATCACCGCTGGCGATACGGTAATGGCTTGCCCCAAAATCTTCTGCTGAAGCAAGCGACCTTTCAGCACCGCACGCTGCGGCGTAGCTTGATGATATAATACCACAAAATTAGAGAACCAACTACAAAGGTAGCCCTGTCAGATAAGAAAACAGCTCAATCCCGAGCGAAGCAGCGTGGGGGGCTATAATAGCCGGGCGCGATGGAGCAACCAGAGGACACGGCCGGCGCGGGCGGGGATTACCTCCCGCTGCCGGAAAAGAAGCTGACGCCGCTGTTTAAGCAGTACGTGGCAATCAAGCGGGAGCATCCGGACGCGGTGCTGCTCTACCGGCTGGGCGACTTTTACGAGATGTTCGGGCCGGACGCGGAGCGCGCGGCGAAGATTATCGGCGTCGTGCTGACGTCGCGCACTGCGGGCAAGGGCGTGCGCGTGCCGATGTGCGGCATCCCGCACCACGCGATGATGCGCTACGTGAAGAAGCTCGTGGACGCGGGCGAGAAGGTTGCGGTGTGCGACCAGATGGAAGAGCCGGGGCCGGGCAAGAAACTGGTGCACCGCGCGGTCACCCGCATCATCACCGCGGGCACGCTGGTTGAAGACGAGTTTTTGAGCGACGACAGCGGAGTGTTCCTGCTGACGCTCGCCGAGCACCGGGGGAAGCTCGGGTTTTGCCTGCTGGAATCGTCGGGCGGGCGCGTGGCGTTCACCGAACTTGACGCCAGGCGCGGGATGGCGCGCGCGGTCGCCGAGATTGAGCGCATCTGCCCCCAGGAAATCCTGCTGGACGAGGCGCTTTCCGGACGTAGCGAAATCGCGGACTTCAAGAAGCTGCATCCGATGGCGGTGGTGCACAGCTTCAAAAAGGAAGTGTCGGCGCAGGACGCGGAGTTTTTCGCCAAGAAGTTTTTCGGCACGGAGCACCTGGAGAGCTTCGGGCTTGCACAGACGCCGGCAGTGCAGATAGCGCTGTTTTACCTCGTGCGGTATCTCAAGGACGTGTTCAAGGTCGAGGAGCCGAAGCTTTTCGTGCAGCCGTTTGCATTAGACGAGAAGTTGCAGCTCGACGGGCGCGCCGTGCGGCACCTGGAGCTCTTGGGCTTGCAGGAGGGCGCGGGGCCGCCGGAGGTCGCCGGCGGGCTTTTAGGGATTCTCGGCCCGGCGCACACGCCGATGGGCCGGAGGCTGCTCAAGGAGCGGCTCACTGCGCCGTTTGCCACGCCTTCAGTTATCAATTCGCACCTCAATGCGGTTTCCGAGCTTGCCGATGACGAAGCTGCATCGCGCGCGCTTACCGAGCCGCTTGACGCAATTGACGATATCGAGCGCATCGCCAACCGCGCGAACCTCGACCGCACCAATCCGCTTGAACTGGTGAAACTCAGGGAAAGCCTTGCGCTTATCCCGCAGATAAAAGACGCATTGCGGGCGCGAACCGATCCGCTGCTTGCGCGCTTCAGCGAGAAGCTGCCCGACTGCGCGGAGGTATGCACACACTTAAGCGCTCTG
>Ga0190359_1002906_pt1 | contig 10052 bp, 12 predicted proteins | sample 48721823_MG_FD_161269 | JGI IMG/M metagenome (GOLD analysis project Ga0190359, IMG submission 161269) | Hydrothermal vent microbial mat bacterial communities from Southern Trench, Guaymas Basin, Mexico - 4872-18-2-3_MG | ecosystem: Environmental > Aquatic > Marine > Hydrothermal vents >...
TCGGGTAAAATGGATTGAAAGTTTTATGAGAAAAACATAAAATCCGTAATTACTTAATGTAAATAATCGTAGATCTTGTAAAGTTTCTCTTGGTATAATTTTATTACTACAATGGTTTATTCTGTCGAGAAATACGATAGATTCTTCATCTAAAAGCCGGCCTTTGGGCAAATAAAAAATCTGTGTATAATACTGCTTCCTTAACACCGACAGATGTTCCACCACCTTTGCCGGTTCAACACCAACAATTTCCATAAGAAACTTTTGATATTTTGATAGTTTAAAAATCGGCGCATAACAAATTTGTGCTGGAAAATAACGCTTATTTTCTAGAGAAATATCGCACGAGTTTGAAAGTACTAATGAAGGAGCCTTATCGATTCTATTATTTTTCATATCAACAACAAGCAGGTCCGACAGACCGTCTCCTTGAAAAATCGTCTCTTCCCTCATAAGAAAATCGGTATAAAATCGCTGATCTATATTGTCTGGAAACTGTTTTATCTCTTCGAAAAGTTTTTTTTCGGATTCTGTTGACAGGTATTTGGGAAGGTATATCTTGATATTATCAAACGAAATCATAGTAATTCCCAAAAATAGTCATCCAATGCATCTGCAATGTCTATATCCAAATCTCTGGATTCTTGTACTAATGTGGATACAAATTCATGGAGAGCAGCAACATATTCAAGGTCTTGACTTTGATTATCTAGGACAGAAGAATAGGAACCCCTGTCATTCTCGTTAATGCCTGTTACAATTTCCTGAGTGGGAGAATACATTCCAATATTGTTAAGGTCAGATACTCCTTCATCAATTTCAGGACAAAGAATTGCACCCATAGTGAGTGAAAATGGAATTATATAATTTACAACACCGGTAGAAGCATCAGACATTATTTTTAGTCCTTATAAACAGGATTAAGGGTATTAATGTATTCATCAGTAAGCAGACTGAAAAAAATCTCCTTCTCAACCAGATGGCCGGCATTAATAACTTTCTCTAAATCTGAGTATGGTATCCCATTCAAATTCTCTATATAATTGTCTGAATCAAGCACAGAACCCGTCTCTATCTGCCCTTTTACATTTACCTGGTTATTATTTACTAGCTGAAGATTAGATATAAACGGCGACTTGTCCATCAACGCTTTGAAAGTTTTTTGTTTGGCGGCGAATGGTTGATCATGAAAATTAATTTTTAAATTAATCTTATCGTATATATCTAAATCTTCAAAGAAATTTACATAACGAATGCCAATTCGAACTATCTTATCCATTATTTTAAGTGGTTCAATTTTTACAAGAACAGACTTAATTTTCTCAAAAAACTTGTCCCATCCTATATAGTCTCCGGTATTGATAACGGATAATACCCGAGAACCAACATTCATGAGAAATTTTTCACCTTTGAGTCGGTAGTGAGGTTTATATCTTAAATTAGGGTCTTGATCTCTCACAGCTTCCGGTAGTTGAAGAATAGGTAATTTCTCAGTAGTAGAAAAATCATCCTTAACAGCACTATATACCATTCCGAAAACAGCATCAAGAGGTAATGAAGGCTGGAATCGAATCTCTACAATTGCTTCGACAATCGGGCATGGCGATATTTTTTCCGGTAATTTCATGCTTATATTATACTTTTTGCGTATTTCTAAAGCCATATCAAATAAGAATACGCTCAACTTATTATTATATTCAATGACTTGTATCTATTCCTATAATAAAATATGAACTTTTTTATTTAAATATGATAATAACGCAGATACCATGATATAGTTATTTTTATCTGCTTCATCCATCTATCTGCGAATTTATACTTTCGACACCGCTCTGTAAAGTCTGCTGTCCTCACACTTTCTTGCTATTCACAAACCTCTTAAACTCCAGCTTCTTCGCGCCAAAATTAATCAGTAAACCAACTTTAAGATTGTACGCTTCCAGATAATTGATCGTCTGCGCCCAATGAACTTCTTCAATCTGTGTCAAAGCTTTCAATTCAACCATAACAACATTTTCAATAAAAAAACCCACTCGCCTCGTACCAATCTCATGCCCGTCATAAAAGATAGGCATCTCCTGTTCACGATGAAATGAGAGCCCATTCTTTTTCAGCTCAATAGCCAGTGCTCTCTGATATATTTTTTCTTGAAAGCCGTTGCCAAGCGTGTTGTGGACGGTCATTGCACAGCCGATTATTTTGTGGGTTAAGTCGGAATGTTTGTAGTCTGCCATTTTTTATAAATCTCCCTAACACACTGTCTGGACCGCAGATAAACGCTGATTATAGGATAACGCAGATAAAAAGAACACATCCATCCTTATTCTGCATCTGTGAAATCATTACTTCTTAAAGATAATTAAGACACGCATCGATAAATAAATAAAATGATTAGGCTGTTTAGAGAAAATCAAAAATTGACATCTTATTATAATTTGTTATATTATTAAACAAGGAAGCGTTTCCCTTGTTTCCAGTAAATAAATTGAATACATTTATATCGTTATATGAAACCAAAAACAACAACTCTTAAATTCAATAATTATAATCCCAGAAAAAATCTCCCCTTACATCTGAAAAGGAAAAGGGGTGAATCCAACTTTGCTCATTCTTTTCAACGGGAACTTTGTTCACAGGAACGAAATAAAGGAATTTGGGGTAAGGAATTTGCACTCTCCGGTTTTGGTATTGCCGATCTTATCTGGCTTTCACCGAAAAATAAAAATTCAAAATCATTGGAAAAATGGTCAATCACCGCATTCGAAACTAAATTGAAGGACTGGAGAAGGGCTTTGACCCAGGCGTTTCGCTATACATATTATGCCAATAGATCAATCGTTGTAATGCCGTATGAACAATATATTAATAAAAACGGTGAAGTGGAACTGTTTAAAAAATCAAATATCGGACTATGGTACTATAATGTCCGAAATGGCATGATTAAAAAGGTATTCACACCCCGATATAAAAAAGCAAGCCACAAGGAAATCCACAGGAAAGCGAAATCATTAATCCTTGGGAATATTGATCCCAGCTAATCGGGCAAATGCCCTTATACCTTCTTGAAGCGGTTCAATATGTTCAGAATTGGATTTTGGATCTAATTGTAGTGGTATTTTCTGATATAAATCATCAGCAGAATCAAGGGCCAGGAGACAACTTTTTAATTTTTCCGGTACTTTCGATTTCATATTAAATAAAGAATTATTTAATTCCTTTAACGCTTCCCAGCTCTGTTCTATTTCTTGATTAGATTCGGGAATTTTATCTTCATCCAAATCATCTGTTTTTAAATAATAAGCATCTGATGAAAGCCCATTTAATACATCAATTCCTATACTATTTATTTGATTTAATTCGGAAAATGTTATTCTATTAAGCAATTTTGTTGACAGGTATCTTTGTACAGGTCGTCTACCGCCAGAAGGTCTATACTGAAAACGTTCCAATGAAAATGTTCTCAAGTTTGACCACCAGCCTGTACATCCAGCATATGCTCCACTGGCGCCCAAGAATGGAGTAACAATATCTGAAAATCCATTAATAACTTTATATCCATTAATTGATAAGGAATAATTTAATAACAACCAGCCGGCAATAACATCTGCATTATAAATATCCGTTCTATAGCTGGTACTGCGAGCGCCAATGAGTAAATAAAAACCATCCGGCGGTTCATCTATAAGAGTAATCTCATTTAAAAATTCCAACAGTTCCTCTGAATTCATCAGTGCTTCACGAGACAGAGCAAGTGTTACATAAAGAGGTCTCTTATCCTTTAATTTTGAATATACTCCCCTGGCAAGACGTATAAAATTCTTAGCAATAACAGCTTCAATAGAATTTAATGTCCGCGGTATATAAATATTAGGAGCTATAACTGCACTCAATTCAGGCAACGATTTTTGAAACTTCATGGTTGCATATAAATCCTCTTCAACCTGTTTTTCTCTCTCTAAAGCATTTCTCCTTCGAGGTTGAAAATAACCATCGTAGTCAGAGAGGAGGTTTCCTAATTTGGCATCTTCTGCACCGGCAAAAAAGCAACCATAGAATTGTGGATCAAATAGAGCTTCAATATAATTAAAACGTTTTTTTAGCTCTTTTAATCTTTCAACAAGCTTAGTGTAGGTGACATCTCGCGGGCTGTATATAATACCATCAATGACTTTTTTTTCTATACCATTTTCAATCTTTTTCCCCTCTTGAAAACCATTTTGAGCAAATAGACGCATAATTACAACTCCAAACGGTTAATAATTAACGAAAAGTTAGACAGTCGTAAGGCCGGTCTTTTGTTCATCATATTGTCAACAAGTTCACAAAAATCATCAGACAGATCCGTACGCAAGTCTTTTAGTGGCGTTGGCAACTCATTAAGTGTTTTATAAAAAGTGTGTTCATACTGTTCTTTGATGCCAATCCGTAATGGGTGTTTTCCTGAGGCGTACATAAATACAGAAACAGCAGCAGAGTAGAAATCAGATCTGTAATCAATGTTATGCATTTGACTCGGAATTAATCTTTCAGGAGCCATATATCTATGAGTCCCGATTGGCATTCTGTTCAAAGGATTAAAAGTTAACCGGGTTCCCCTGGCAGAATATGCAATCCCCAAATCGAGTAATACAAACGGTCTTTTTGTATCCTTGGTTTTCATTACATTTGCCGGCTTTATGTCACGATGTACCCATTGTTTTAAATTCCATATCTCTTGAATAGCTTTAACCAGTGAAAGAAACAATATTTTCAATTCATCCTCTCCGGGAGTAATATTTTCCTCTTTAATAATATTATCAAGGTCTTTCCCTTCAAGGAATTCTTCTGAATATACGATATATCTATTTGCTCCTATTTCATAGTCGGTGGTGGTAATAGAACCCAATTTGACTATTTCAGGGCTTGAACAATCATTCAGTATATTTATTTCCCGTAATGCACGGCCAACAATTTCCTTTCTTACTTCTTCTGAATCGGGATGTTGAGACAGGTCCGGTATTTCAAAAATTTTCAATGCCTCTATTTTACCATTTACTTCAGCTTTATATACATGTTTAAAACCACCTGTTTTCACATATTGAACTGAAGAAATTATGCATGAAAAATCCGATTCGATCCTGCTCTGAATTTCTTGTAATACCTTTTTATTTAGTCCCATAACTGTCTTCTTTATGCAATTTTTAAAGTAAATTACTAAACTGCAATAATATAAATCATCATACTTTTTTGGAGTATCATTTATTATGTATAGTATTACATAGATTGTAGGTCAGCAAGCTCAAATGAAGAGTGTTTAAATAATTCAACAAGAAAAATTATACATAAAAACAGAAATATTTTCTTTATCTGAGCAATCCATCCATCTACGACTTCATACTTCCACACCGCTCAGTACAAGTCTGCGGTTCAGACATTTTTTTCCTCTTTCAGCTAGACTTGCATTTAAGCATGCACTTAGCTGGTCGAAGTGTTCAGGCCACACAGTCTTTTTTCTTCTTCCTTCTAGGTCACACTCATTCAGTGCACCCGTGCGTGCAAAAACCTTAGAGTTTCAAATCATGTATGTCTATTATAGAACAGGAAAAAGTCATACTTCGGCTCGCGATTATCCTCGGAAGGAGCTATTTTCACTACTATTTTTATGGGTCATCGATGACGCCGGTGAGAAGGAAGGTGGATGCAATCTCGAGAGATACAATCAAGCACTTCCCGTACGGTTCAATTCATAATAAATTACGAATGCCGTGCGGACAAACTCTAAATTACAGGAGGCAATGCAATGGAAGAAAAGTTCGACTTCGATGAATTTATAGCCGAGGTGGATGCCGAAGAACACTCTAAAAAACTGATTGAGGAATTCAAAACACACTGGAATGAAGTTGCATCGGATAACCCGGAATTGGCGCATGCTAAGGAACAGGTATTCGCCGGATGGGCGATACAGAAAATCGCGGGTCTTCAGCTATCCATATTGCACCTTGAACAAAAATTGAGGAACGTGGAAAATGTAATTAAGACGCTTTTATAAGTCACAGTGTTTTTAAGAATTATGAATCTCATTATGAAATTTTTTCAATATATAATAAATATTTTCCTGAAATATTGACTTTTAAAAAATGCGTTAATCGTAGGGACGGTAGAATTTTCTGCACCTTTTAAAATAATTTTTTATTTTGTACACCTATTTATCGTGGTTTGATTTACCATGGCAGGACGATTCATCTCCTGCCAACCTTATGAATAGTCTTACTTGTCTCCCGGCACTTTAAACCACAGGTATCCCAAAAGAAGGAAAATAAGCAAGCAGAAAAAAATGAGATCTTTAAAAGGATAGGAGGTAATTATAGTAGACTTGACCCTGCTTTTAAACAACCACCGATTATTCTTATGGGCATCTTCCATCCAGGTATGCAGACTGTCCGACCATATCACCGGATTATCCATGACCTTTTCCGCAACTTCCCTGTCGATATGCATGATAAGCGGCCCGGTAACATCTTCTGCATGTTCATCCATGAACCGTTTATAATACGAATGCAGAATTCTGTTTTCAAATACACAGTTTATGTAGGCACGGTAATATGAGCCGTTAGAGGCTTTAAAATCGTTGGTGAAATAAAACTCCCGCTGAAACAGATGGCGCAGCGCCTCGTTTTCGAAGATGGCCAGCTCCCGCTTTGTAACTTCGGAAGGGTGAGCGTTAATCCGCTTTAAAACATCGGCGCTGAATGACGTATACATCCTGCCGATATGCATATTTTCCACGCAATTACCAAAACCATGAATATAATAAAGAAACAGCGCAGTAAATATCGTTGTCAAACCAAAGAATATCAGTGCAGTTTTTATTATAGCAGGTTTTAATTCACCCATTATTCGGCTTGCCTCAGTGAGAAACCACCCGAACATAATTCCCAGCACACCGGAAAACAGATTGATCACACTGTCGCGTATTTCTCCTACCCTGCTCGGCAAAATCCCTTGAATAGCCTCATCACCCAGACCGATCCAGTATACCAGATGCAACGAAAGAATTACTGAGATCCAATGCTGTATATGGCGAGTGAATGCTATATAGATCAATACACCCATCAGGCCATACTCAAGGAAGTGGATGCGCTCAATAGCAAAAGTCATCCCGGATAAATAATAGGCATAGATTCCGGCAAAAACTGCGAATATTGCCAGTTTGACCAACAGCTGTTTGCCTCTGTATTTACTGAAACAGAAAAACAGCAGCCCAATCCCTATCACAACGAAAAGCCAGTAAATATGGTCAAAGACAGTGTCTCCGTATTTCTCAACAAGAAATTTTCGTATCTTTGAAACAATTGAGAGGGTCGCATAAATAATACCGGTATAGACAACAATAATTGACCAAAGGACGTAATCTTTTCCGGTAAATCTGCTGGACATATCAGTTATCCTTATATAAATCAAAGAAACATACTGTATTTTAATATCGATATATAACCCAGAATCGTCAAGTTAATTTAACAGAGATACTGACACATGCAATCCAGACGCTCATTTTTAAAACTTATCGCCAGTTCTGCAACCATACCTCTTTTAACATCTTGTGCGGGAAGCCGAAATATTTCACCACGGCGACACCGGCTGCTCTACTCGTTTCTGTTTGCAAACGACATTCACATCACCACCGATAAGCACGCGAAATACTTTGAAGAAAGTATTACCAACTGGAGCACCTTCCCGCAGTTATATGACTTTGTGGTTATCTGCGGGGATATGGGAAATTTCGGTATGGCCAAAGAGCTGGAAAAAGTAAGAAACCTTTGCGAAGAACTGGAGAAGCCGATGTATCCGGTAATCGGTAACCACGACGTTGCCGGTCCGGGTGAGGAAGGTAAAATCGGCTACCGTCGGGTATTCGGGACAAACCGGGAAAACTATACCATAAAGCATAAAGGAACAGTGCTGATGTTTCTCGACCTTACTGAGGGAATGCAGCCAAATGTTTCAATACAGCAGCATACGATAGATTGGGTCTCCCAAACCCTTCAGACTATCTCTGAAAAAACACCGATCATAGTATTTTCCCATTTCCCGCTCCATCCTGACACGCCGAAATACGGCGTAAAAAACACAGTCCCGTTATTCAAACTGCTTGATACCCGCCGGGTTATTGCTTACTTTTCCGGTCACTACCACGGTAACTGGCAATCTACACGAAACGGTGTGCCATTCTTTACCAACACCTGCCTCTCTCTCAAACGGGATAATCACGACAACACGCCCGATGAAGGGTATAAACTGGTGTTTGTATTTACCGATACTGTGGAGGCTCATTTTTTTAAGCGGGGGGCGTCACCGGTAGGTGGGTAATAGACTTTATAATACTGTTACTCGTAATGTGTCCACATACGAATTGTCTTTATTATTCGTTCCTTTTTCAATACCTGATAAACCAATCGATGCTGAATATTTATACGGCGGGAAAAGGCGCCTTCCAGATCGCCCAGTAATCTTTCATATCTTGGCGGGATTCGAAAAGGATTTTCTTTTAATAAATCCAGTAATTCTTCAACTTCATTTCGCAGACCGGATTTTGAAATTTTTTCAGCATCTCGCTGGGCCTGAGAGGTGTAAACGAGTTGCCACTTTACCATTTGAGTTCCTTGCTGCATTTAGAAACCGGCGTTTTCAGGCCTTTTATTATTGACTCCCGCATCTTTGGAATTGATAATAGATAAAGGGTTTCTTCAACACTGTGCCAGTCATCTTCGCCAATAAGGACGGCCCCGCCCCTTTTACCGGAAATATGTATCGGTTCATGCGATTTATTTGCTTCATCAAGCAAACGGTAGAGCTGTTTCCTTGCTTCAGTGGCCGTTATTGTAGTCATAATTGCATTCCTCCTCCTATAAATGTGCGTAAAAACGTACGGAATTTCAAGGTATTCTTTGATTTTTATTGTTAGGACCAGCTAAATCCGGCAATCTATATATTTCAGAAATATGCTATTATCAATATACATGATACTATGACAAATTTATGCAGGAACCCCACTAATTGGTGGGTAACTAAAAATGGCCACATCTAGCACATTTCATTTCGAAAAAATTATATAACAACCATTAGCACCCTGTTTACCAACCACCCTTTTTAATTGATTATAGGGTAAAAGCTTTCCGGAAAGGCTATAGCAGGATAAATTATCAGGTATAGCAGGCGTTTTTTTTATCAGTGATATTTGCCTATAGGTACATGTCCTGGAATGTATTCTTTGGTTGCAGTAAAATTGTATTAAGTGTTTTCTATAAGAAAACGCAGCACTTCACAGAACCCTACTCAAATATTAATACTATCCTTTAACTCAATTTATTTATCAGCAATTAATAAAACAATCATTATTCATCGTGTTAATAGAGCGTCTCAACTTCTTTAACTTCCTTTATCCTCCACTTCCCTTCAACCTTCTCCCACTCCATCTCAAACTCCCGGGCATCAATACCTTCATCGCCTTCAAAACACTCAGCACATTTCACTTTAGCAGTCATATAGGTATTTGCCGTTTTACGGTTATCCCCAATAGTAACCGAAATATCATGAAAGGTTACTTTTATATCACTGATTGATCGCATGGCCATGGTATACATGCCAACGACTTCTTCGATACCGAGCATATCCGGAACAAATTCACCCATGTCACGAATTCCGGGCACATATTCACCCAATGAAACCGAGCAGTCTCTGGCAAACAACTTCTTCAAAGCTGCGGCACGTGCTATAAGAGCCAACCCTTTCTCATCAACACCTTTTGATTTGGTTACCAGAGCAGCGAGTGATTTCAGTTTTTTCTTTATTCGGTATTCATCACGGCTCCTTACAATAATAACAATGGAAACTACCACTAAGGCGACAACGAGTATCAGAAGTATCTTTTTCAAAACAACGGCCCTCCCAGAATTTTATGTTTCTTTACCCGTCCCATAGCATGGGTCTGTATCGGCATGTTGCGGTTATCCCCGGCAACGAAATATTCATGCGCTTTAACAGTAACCGGTTCCATATTCCAGGCTCCCTGAAAC
>Ga0190359_1002908_pt1 | contig 10047 bp, 7 predicted proteins | sample 48721823_MG_FD_161269 | JGI IMG/M metagenome (GOLD analysis project Ga0190359, IMG submission 161269) | Hydrothermal vent microbial mat bacterial communities from Southern Trench, Guaymas Basin, Mexico - 4872-18-2-3_MG | ecosystem: Environmental > Aquatic > Marine > Hydrothermal vents > Microbial...
AATGAACGGCCTACGATTCCCGGCAGGAAAGCCACGTTGGCAACCTGCTCCGGAGCCTGGTCCTGGCGGATCTTTTCTAATAAATTCGAAGAAGCATAAATCAAGCCGGGGACTCTCATCCCGGAATGATAGCTCTTAGGAATCTCCCAGCGATATTCATCGATTTTATTTAAAGGTCCTTCCCATGATTGTTTCATTTTAATCCCCTCCTTTGTAGGGATGATTATACAGATAAAATTCAGATTTAAGTATAATTACACAGATTAAAGATATATCCTTTTTAATAAATCCTACTTCCGTAGGAATGTAGGGGTCGGATTTATCCGACCCGAGTTATATTGATATTTTTCATTAGCGGGTTCGATGAATCGAACCCCTACATTTGACTCCTGCGTGCTGTCTTATTTAATCCTAATTTTTTACCTATCATATATTACTCATTACTCGTTACTTTTTACATGTATTTAAATATCAAAAATTATTTGGGCTCTCCAGAGGCCACTTTCCTTATCTTCTTTAATTTCTAAACGATGGTAAGTTACGGCCTTTATCTCTCTTTTTATTTTAGTGGAAGGAGGGTTGATATTCATCCCCTCAACTTCTGCCTCAATCTGAAAATCAGATAATTTCTTTATCTGAAATTTATTAAGAATTACCAATCTGGTTTCACTGATATATAGAAGTTCATTAAGCCAGGCGAAGAGTAAGCCTTCCAGATTATCAGCCTCCAGTTCTATTTTATCATAAAAATTTTCCTTAAGGTCTTTGGTCTCCTCTGCGATAATTTCAAACATTCCTTTGGCGGCATTGATAAAAACTTCTTTTCTGGTTTTACCATAGGCCGCTATTCCGATATCGGCAGTATGTTCGAGGATTTCAAATTCTTTCATAAATATTTATTGCCTTTTTAAATTTTAAGTTTTACGCTGTCATATGAGATTGCTTCGCTTTGCTCGCAATGACATTTAAACAAAAAACTCTCATCGCTTAGTAATATCTACTACTAGGGACGAGAGTTCAATCACGTGGTGCCACCCTGATTCAATAGGAAAATATCCTATCCTTCATTGGCTGATTGTTTAACACATCTTAAGATGTGTTTCCGGATATTTTGATTTCACCGGAAATATTAAAAAAGGGGCGGAATTCGATAAAGCCAATACTGATTTTCACCAACCACCAGTTCTCTAAAATTGGCTGCTTACCTACTTTTCCCTTTTATTTTTTTTCTTTTATTATATTTTGTTACCAATATTATAAGTTTTAAATACTCTTCTTGTCAAGCTTTAAAAGAAAGTATCGAGTATGTAGTATCGGGTATCGAGTTAAGAAAGAGAAGGAAAAGGAAAAGATAGAAAATATAGTATTGCGTATATCGTATATCGTATTGAAATACAGTAATAAGTAATGAGTGATGAGTAATAAGCAAAAAGTTATCTAATTAGTTAGTTACCTGGTTAACTAGTTAAGAAAATAGAGTAAAGGAACTGGAAGATAAGATAGTATCGAGTATTGCGTGTTGAAATGCAGTAATAAGTAATGAGTGATGAGTAATGGGTTTCGCAATGAAAGAAATGGGCAGAAAAATAATTACCCGAAAATAATTATTGTTCCTGCCCAATATTAAAAACTAATTTCTATTTGTGAATTTACTTTTTAAGTTCTACAATACTATTCAGTTCGGTCTGGAAGAATTCATTGGCATTCCCCCAGTTTATGGCAATTTCGAGAACATCATTGCAGGCAATAAAACACACCCAATCTCCCTCGGGGACATCTCCATAAGTTGTTCCGACTTTAATCTTTTGAGTTTTGTCACCTATTTTTACATTTACATCATCTCCAAGTTTGATGCCCAGTGCATCAAAGTCATCCTGGGTAATATTCACTATTATATTTCCATACTGATTAATATAAACCACATAACCGATTGCTGTCTTATTTTCAACCTTGGATTTCTTAATGGGCAACATTACCAGATCTTTCGGATTAAGCTCCGGACCTACTTCGGGAACTGAATCCCCCGAAGCTATATGAGCAGCCACGGGAGAAAAGATATCTCTTCCGTGAAAGTCTTTAGAAATTTTTCCGGGTCTGAAATATTTATTATTCTTAATTTCATAAACCTTTTTTATTCCCATCTCGTTTATTACCAGGGTTAATATTCCATTATCCGGTGCAATAAAATATCTATCATTTTGGGTCACAACTAAAAGAGGTTTTCTTTCTGTGCCCACTCCTGGGTCTACAATTGCCAAAAATACGGTACCTTCCGGAAACTCCCGAGCAGCATAGAGAAGTGTGTTTGCGCCTTCTTGAATATCAAAAGGAGTTACACCATGAGAAATATCTACCAGTTTTAAATCAGGCTCTACGGTGAGCATCACCCCTTTACAGGCACCGACAAAGTAATCTGTCTCTCCCCAATCAGTTAAAAATCCAATAATTCCATTAGGAGCAGTTTCAGCAAGGGATGAAAAAGTTAGCACTAAGATAAATAGAGTAGCCAAAATCAAGCAATTTAGAAATTTTAAATCCTTCTTGTTCTTCATAATTCTTCCTCCTCCTTCTTTATTTGATAAATTTATTATATAGGACTTTTAATAAACGTTCAAATAAAACGATAAAATAGTATCGAGTATTGAAATAGAGTGATGAGTGATGAGTAATAAGCAAAAAGTTATCTGGTTAGTTGGTTACCTGGTTAACCGGTTAAGAAAACAAAATACGGAATCCAAAAGTAGTAGGGGTTCAATTTATCGACTCCCTACTACATCATATACACTACCCATTGCTATACTTTACATGACATTTAATTTTCTTCTGGATTTTATATTCTGACTTCCACCTTATTTGCTATATATTACACTGGTTTAATTGGTGAATTGGTAGATTGGCTAATTGGTGAATTAATAATTATTTTTTCCTTGACTTTCGACTGACCAGTCAGTTATAATATAAAACAATTAATAATTTCGAGAGGAGCAAGAAGTAGATGATGCAAAAACTCGCCAATTTCATTACTAAACATGCCTGGCCCATATTTATTTTAATAATTCTGATTACTATTTTCGCCGCAATGCAAGCAAAAAATCTTAAAATTGAAGATGATATTACTAAATATATTTCTGAAGACGACCCGGATATTAAATTTTATGGTGAGGTTATCGATAAGTTTGGTGTTTCTCAGATGAGTGTATCAATGATTTCCCTTGAATATGAGGACCTTTTTACCTTAGAAAATCTCAAGAGGATAAAAAGCATAACCGAAAAATTAGAAACAGCTCCTTTTGTTAAATCAGTGAATTCTTTTCTGAATATGCCTAAAATAATTTCTACAGATGTAGGTCTCGAGGTAAAAGATTTAGTTGAAGTATTCCCGGAAAATGATGAAGAAGCTAAGGAGCTTAAACTTTCTCTCTTAAATGATAAACTGGTAAAAGGTAAATTTATCTCAGAAGATGGAAATGTGGCTTTATTAATGATTGAAACGGTAAAAGATATAGAAGATGAAAAGCTTAAAGCAGAACTGGAGAATATAATAGAACCTTTAAAAGGTCAAACCTTGCAGGTTCATTATTTTGGAATGCCTTTTATAATGGCAGAAATGTCTGAAAGTTCATGGAAGACAATGAGATTGGGTATTATTGCTGCAGTAACTGTATTATTAATCCTTTTCTTTTGCTTTAGAAGTGTTCGTGGCGTGCTTTTACCACTTGCAGTTGCTTTATTATCTTCCGTCTGGGTTATGGGGTTTGTTGCTTCTATCGGCAGAAGTGCTACTATGATGATTTCTGCCATACCAGTATTGATGATATCTTTAGCAACAGCCTATGGCATCCATTTTATTAGCAGATATTACGAGGAAAGACATAATCTTGACCCTGTCAAGGCAGTCAATATGACTATTCGGGATATATTTGTCCCCATACTCATGAGTGCACTTACTACTATGGCGGGATTTCTATCCCTTACCGCTGCAATCGTCAGACCCATGACTGAATTCGGATTTTTTACTACTATGGGAATATTCTTTGCCTTTGTGCTGGCAACTTTTTTATTAGGTTCATTTTTTACTATCTTTCCACCACCTAAAATACATAAGAAATTTTCACATAAATCTAATGATGTGGCAACCAGACTTTTAAGACTGCTTAGCCGATTGATATTAAAAGAAAAGAAAATAGTTTTAATCGCAGTATTAATAATTGTAATAATTTCTGTAGCCTTCAGCACAAGAGTCAAGACTGAATCATCAATTGAATCAAGAATGGGAGCAGGCAGCAAGATAGTAAAAATTATGAATTATTTTAACGAAAAATTTGGTGGCACAGATTTCCTTTATGTCTACACTGAAGCAAATAATGTAAAAAATCCATATGTTTTAAGACAGATGAAAAAGATCGGAGATTATTCAAAGCAGTTCGATACTTTCGGCGAACCATCATCAATCACGGATTTTTTAACTCAGCTTAATGATGCTATGGAAAATAAAAATATAATTCCTGCAAGTGAGCAGAAGATTGATAATTTATGGTTCTTTGCCGGAGACAATGAATATATTTCCACAATGATCGGTGACAATAATGAAGACACTTTATTACAGATAAGCACAAAGGAGATGACTTCTTCCTCCCTTGATTACGCAATAACCGAGATGTACAAATTTATAGAAAAAATTCCCAAAAAAGTCAGAACCATCGAGCTCTCCGAAATAGAGGAAGATGAACAATCGGAATATTACCAAAAGTTAGTTGAAGAAATTATATCTTCTCTTGTAGCAAAAAATATTGAAATTGAAAATCCCGAAAGATTAAAAGAAGAGCTCATAAAAATTGCGGGGACTCCTAACTCTGAATTTGAAAAAGATACTAAAGATTTTGTGGAGGAAATTTTAAAAGTATCTTCTCTGGAAATTGAAGATTTGGGCATAGCAAGTACAGATTTGTTCCCCATACTTGCTAATTATATAAAAGAGAAGAGATCTCAGGATGATTTGTTAAAAGAATTAATGGAAAATTTAACATTGTCAGAGGATGATGCAATCTATCTCCTGGAAGGATTAGAAGTATCTAAAAAAATTGTTCAGGACCGCGAAAAAGTAAGATTTGCCCAGTCTGAAACAGAAAGACTGATAGGAAAAAATTTGACCGATGAAGAAAAAGATATTTTATGGTATCTGATGGATGAAGAGATTTATGTACCTGATGATAATGGAGATATCGAGGTTTCATTTACCCTTACCGGAATCCCGGTAATCAGTGATAAGATAAATACCAGTCTTTTCAGGGGACAGGTAAAGAGTATAATTACAGCATTTATTGCAGTATCTATCATGCTTATGATTCAGTTCGGCTCTCTTATTTTAGGATTATTTGCTATGATACCTATTACTCTGACCATAGTCACTGCCTTTGGTGTAATGGGCCTTCTAAACATCGATTTAAATATTGGAACCATAATGGTTGCCAGCATTGCTATAGGAGCAGGAATTGATTATACCATCCACTATATTTCTCGCTATAAAAATGAATTAAAAAGAAAACCAAAAATTGAAGCGATGAAAACTACTTTAACCGGAACAGGACGGGCAATTGTATTTAATTCTGTTTCAGTGGCTGCTGGTGTCTTTGTGCTTGGCTTTTCAGAAATTCAAATGATGGCTGTATTTGGAAAACTTATTGGGAGTGTAATGTTATTAAGTGTAATTTATACTCTGACTTTACTCCCCATTCTGTTAAATAGTATAAAACTTAAAGAGGAGGGAAATAAATGAAATTAAAACTTAGTTTCTTAATATTTGCGATTTTTATCTTGTTGTTTTTTACTGGCACAGTATTTGCCCTAACCGTTGATGAAATTATGGATAAAATGGAGGAGACAGCACCTGATTTTACTACTCAAAAAACTATTTCCGAAATGATTTTAATTGATAAAGACGGGAAAGAAGAAATAAGGGAAATGGTGATGTTCTCTCAAAAAGGAGAAAATGAAAAAACCAGCACCCTTATGAGATTTCTCTCTCCTAAATCGGTAAAAGGTGTAACTCTTCTAAATATCGATGATGGAGAAAAAATATATTTGTATATGCCTGCCTATGATAAAGCAAGGAGAATCGCCGGGTCTTCAAAAGGTGACGAATTTATGGGAACTGGTCTTTCTTATGAAGATATGAGTATGGATTACAAAGATAAGGATTATGAAAAAAATCTTTTGGAAGAAACAGACAACGAATATATCATAGAAGTTTTACCGACTGAAGAAGATGTGTCTTATGAAAAAATTATCATTCATGTAGATAAAGAAAAATTTTATGCCACAAAAGTGGAATTTTATGAAGCGGACAACGAATTAACCAAAACTTTAACTATCAACAAAATAAAGGTTGACGATAATGGCAAGGTTACCCCGATGGAGATAGTGTTTACTGATACAGAAGAGAATAAAAAAACTAAGATTGTAATAAAAGAAATAGAATATAATGTAGAATTATCATCCAGTTTCTTTAGCATCAGGACATTAAAGAAGCCGAGACTTTGAAATAGTCGTTAGTCGTTAGTGAATAGTATATAGTAAAAAAAGAGCGTGGAACGTTTAGCGTATAATTATAAAAGAGGGAATCAGAATTCAGGAGTTAAGTTGTAGGGGCAGACCTTGTGTCTGCCCGAGATAGGAACCGTATAGTGACAGGCGTCTCGCCTGTCACTATAAGCTAAATACTATACGCTGTAGCATCGCAATACGCGATACAGTTAAAAGAATAAAGGAGAAAAAACATAATTATGAAAAGAAATATTTTTTTGGTAACATTTATGATTTTGTTATTTTCGGCTTCGGTTTATGCCGGAGATTTTTCTGGAAGTTTAACCTATTCGGGGGGATACAATTTTACAGAGAATGATCTAAGTAATACTCTAAACTTAGACCTTAATTATATTCATAATTTTACTGATGAAATTTTTGCGGAAGGAGATCTCTTAATTAAATATTCAGGTAATTCTCTTACCGGTATTCCAGTTATGGTAATTCCTAATGAACTTTATATTGGCACCTATGACCTTATTCCTAATTTAGATTTAAGAGCAGGTAAGCTAATTATAACTTGGGGTTCAGCGGATATGTTTAGCCCCTTGGATAATTTTAATCCCCTACCACCCGGAATGTCTTTTACATCTATGTCCCAGAAAAACGGAGTATTAGCCGTTGATGCAACTTACTATTTTAATGATATTACTTATTTGCAGGCAATAGTCCTGCCTTCTTTTATTCCTTCTTATATGCCGGAAAAATACGAAGAGCAAATGTATCTTTCTATGTTTACCCCCCAATTCCAGGCCCAAGGAATAGAAATAAATTCTGTTAATATAACCCATACCTTTCCGGAAAATTCGGCTTGGGGAATAAAATTAGGAAGAAGCTTTACCTCCTTTGACGCGGCGATTAGTTATTATAACGGATATTACTTTAATGGCTATCCGGAAACTATGCAACCTGTTCCCGGGGATTCCGGAATGGTTTTAGATTTAGGTTTGGGATACCCTAAAAAAGATGTTTTTGGCTTTGAATTCCAGGGAGATTTCCCGGGAATTGAAGGGGCTACCCTCAGAGGTGACCTGGCCTATATCATTCCCCAGTCCTGGGAAGTGCAGGGTGAAGATATGCTAAAAGATCCTTATATAAAAGCAGTAATCGGTGCAGATTATACTACCTCTTTTGACCTTTATTTAAATTTAAGCTTTATCTGGGGATTTGTCTTTGAAGAAGGAGACCAATGCTCTCCTTATATTTCTTTAAATGCCAGAAAAGAATTAGAAGACAGTAAGCTTACTCCTAATTATTTAGGCATAATCAGCCTTCAGGATGGAAGTATGATAAATTCTATTGGGGCTAGCTATGATTTCACTGATGATTTTTCAGTTAATATTTCCTACGTTTCTGTTTTTGGTGATCAAAATTCAAAATTGGGACAAATGGGAAGTGCTGAAGGTTTATATCTAGTAGGAGAGTGGTCATTCTAATGGATATGGAAAATATTGATAAAAAAGAAATAATTTTAGAAGCTGCCCGGGATATCTTTTTTAAAAAGAGTTTTTACGAAGCCACCATGGATGACATCGCTCAGCTTTCGGGAATAAAAAAACCTACTATCTATTATTATTTCCCTTCCAAAATAGATTTAGCTTCACAACTTTTGGAAGTAAATATAAAAAAGATTTTTGAAAAGATTAACGAAATAATTTCTAAAACAAATAATATTAAACAACGGATTAAAATGATAGTAAATTTTTATATAAATCTTTTGGAAGAAAATTCTAAAATTTTTATTATTATGCAAAGAATTGGCTATGATTTTATGCAAAAAGAAGACAGCAAGAAAAAGATAAATGAACTCTTCGAAAAATTAAGGAGAAAGCAGGAGAAAGCAGGAGACCTATTCGGGGAAATCACTTTATGTTCAGGTAAAAAAGTAAGTGGAGATCTATTTTTGTATTCTGTAATTGCTGCCTTAGGAAGAGCTATTTTTGAAAATGTATCTCAAGGAAGAAAACCAAAAAAAGAAAATCTCTTGGCTATTGGGGATATTTTTATCGCCTCAGTAAAATAATACAGGGGACGGTTCTCTGTGTTAGGCAATGACTACTAAAAAGAAACCTATGAACATTATTAAAGAAGCAATTATTCTTCTCTTTCCGTGCTCCTCTTTCAATAAAAAGATTCCAAACATGACTCCAAACACAATACTCAACTGCCGTAAGGAAACTATATAGCTGACCTTATCGATAGCAAAAGCAAATAAAATCAATAAATAAGAAAAAATAAGCAAACATCCGGATATTAAAATCGGTTTATTATTCACCTTCCATTCAATTTTTATTGCACGAAAATAATCTTTCCTAATAATTATGGGAAAATATAAAAAGCTCGTTAAGGCAATGGACAAATAAATAAAGCAAAAAGGGTAAACATAGGAAACACCAAGTTTATCATTAACCGAATAAAAAGCTGAAAATATTGCAGTTAATAAAGCATACATTATGGCTTTCTTTGCATTTTTAGATAGTTTTAAGTTAAAAGAGTTAAAATTTAGCAAGTAAATTCCGATTAATATCACTGCTATTCCTAAAATACCTATCAATGATAATTTTTCGTTAAGAAATATATATGCTAAAAAGGGGACAAAAAGAGGTGAAGATCTGGCTATAGGGTAAGTTATTGACAAATCACCGTAACTATATGATTTTCCTAAAAAATAAAAATAAAACATATGAAATACCGAGCTTAGAGCTATCAATTGCCATCCTGTAGATTGAATCTGGATTTTATTGGTAAAGATATAATATGAAAAAAGTGGTAGATATAAAATTGTTCCAGCCGATATCATTAGCCAATTAAATACAATTTTATTTCTACTTTTTTTAGACATAAAATTCCAAAGGGAATGAATAAAAGCAGATATTATAACGAGTACTACAGCTTTTGGTTCCATTATTTATAACCTTAATATATTATTGTAATATTGGCGTTTCTTGCCTTTAATCTTACTTGAAACAGTATACCACAATAATGTGCATATAAAACAGTCATAAAAGAAAGTATCGAGTATTGAAATACGGTGATGAGTGATGAGTGATGAGTAATAAGAGGGAAGAGTTAGTTAGTTACTTGGTTAATTAGTTTAGGATGGAGAAGAAAGGATACAAAAAAAGAGTATTCTTCTTTTTATCTAACTAACCCACTTAAGTTTACACTAACTTAAAGAAAAAGCAAGAAAAGGCAGTTAACCTCTTGGGAAAATTAGTTTTACCTTAATGAAAACTATTTTTCTATTTTTGGGATCTCAAAATCCTCTCCATTTAATTTTAAAATACATTTTAAAACTACGCCGTGGGGACCTACTTCCATATAACATTCTTTCCCTGCTAATTCTAATGATTTTAGTAAATCCAAGTCATACCCTTCTTTTCCTTCACCCGCTAATTGAAATCTTGCGTTAATGCTCTTTCCTCCAAAACTTTCATCGGTTTTAATTTCAACTATATTTTCATA
>Ga0190359_1002911_pt1 | contig 10043 bp, 7 predicted proteins | sample 48721823_MG_FD_161269 | JGI IMG/M metagenome (GOLD analysis project Ga0190359, IMG submission 161269) | Hydrothermal vent microbial mat bacterial communities from Southern Trench, Guaymas Basin, Mexico - 4872-18-2-3_MG | ecosystem: Environmental > Aquatic > Marine > Hydrothermal vents > Microbial...
TTATTATTTCGGGATTCCTTACAGTAATGATATGGACAGAATCAAGGGTACAAACTATCATGAGGCATGTATGAACCCGAAAATTGAGTACTTTCAGGTTCCCCTGATGCGAAATAATAAAATTATAGAGCGCCCTGCCAACCAGAAAACATTAACGTCCCGTTACACCAGGGAATCGATAAAATTTATCAAAGAAAACAAACACAAACCTTTCTTTTTATATCTGGCACATAACATGCCACATGTACCATTGTTCTGTTCAGATCGTTTTGCCGGAAAAAGCAAACGTGGAATTTATGGGGATGTGGTAGAAGAAATTGACTGGAGTATAGGAGAAATTATAAAAACACTCCGTGAAACGGGTCTTGATAATAAAACGCTGATTGTTTTTACTTCTGATAACGGACCCTGGTTAATTTTCGACCAGCATGGAGGCACCGCAGGTTTGTTACGAGATGGAAAAGGTTCAACATTTGACGGCGGTATACGCGAACCGACGATCTTTTACTGGAAAGGGACAATCAAACCCGGGGTAATTACGGACTTAGGAGCTACGCTTGATTTTTTCCCTACTTTTTGCCATCTGGCTGGAGTAAAGATCCCTTCCGACCGTGTATATGACGGGTATGACCTCTCCTCCGTTTTACTGAGGAATGAAAAAAGCCCCCGGCACGTCGTGTGGTATTACCGGGGGCAGACCTTATATGCTGTCAGAAAAGATCAGTACAAAGCTCATTTCATAACTCAATCGGCATATGGAGGACAACCTGCCGTTAAACATAACCCTCCGTTACTGTATAATATTAACGTTGATCCTTCAGAAAAATTCAATATAGCCGATCAGTATCCGGCAGTAATTGAGGAGATCAATGCATTAATAATAAAACACAAAAAATCAGTAAAACCCGTTGTGAATCAGCTCGAATTAAGATAATTTTTTTAGACTTTACAACGCCTTGTTCAGCACCTATTCATTCAGTATGGGGCGATCTTTTCCGGGATTGGTGATCAACAGGAGGAAATACCGGCCTGTTACCGGTTCAAAGTATTGGGAATGTCCGGTACCCCTGGTGGCCCCTTTCATAACCGTCACCCATTGATCTTCTTGGTAGTGTCCGTGTGTATTTGATTTTATCCCAAGTTTTATGAATTTAAAATTCAGAATACTTGGGTTTATTCTTTCTGCCTGCTAAATTTAGAGAGTTTAAACTATTTTGTGTAAACGCTCAAAATTATATTCTGCATCTTTCTTCAAATTTAATCAAAGATTGTTGGAGGATCAGGTCCGCTGCATTGTGAGACATACACCTCGATCCTTAAGGTAACGCTCCACGCTTTTCCAGCATCCGGGAACACGGCCCAAAAACTCGGGTGGACTGATCCCCCTATGGGAATATGCACCTTCAAGCACCAGCCTGGTGACAGCATTACAGGTGTAACCAGTGGTCCTGGCCATAGATGGGGTTTCGCTTACGGGATCGTATTCATCGTACATGTCGTAGGTGTAGGTGGCTGGTATTCCGTCCTCTACGCCTGATATTACAAGCCTCATGACCGTGAGATCGGCCTCGCCCGGTTCATATTTCCAAAGCGGTGTGAGCAGCGATGCGGTCACATCTATCGGCCGTACCGAAGCGCCCTCCACCTGGATGGGAGTCATGTTGAGCAATCCGATATTTTTGAAGATGCGCATCTGGTCTACATGTTCGGGATAGCGCAGGGTCTTTTCGAACATATAGGGGATGTTGGTGGTGCGGATCAGGGTTCTGAGCCCGTTGGAGTTGAGGCATGCCAAGGTGCCGACTTTATCGAGATCGATGGTCATGGTTTCTTCAAGCATGGGCTTGACGACCAGCTTTCCATCTTTGACCATAGTACCGGATTCAGCGTATTCCTCCAGCACCTCCAGGACAGGAAAGGGCGACTTGTACGCCAGAGGTACGTTTTTATCCTTTGGAATCCCACCAACATAGCATTCGTAGCGACTTACCTCCATTTTCTGCATATGATTGCCGAGAATGATATTGGCCATCCCCGGGGTAACACCGCAGTCCACAACTGCAGTAACTCCCTTTGCCTTCGCCAGCTCGTCCAGTCCGAAGGGATCCTCCATAAAGTAAGAGATATCCACAATGTTCTTGCCTGCACGGATAACCCTTTCGAGCATAGTATATCCTACGTTGTAAGGCACCGAACCGATGACAATGTCTGCATCTTCAACGGCGCTTTTGACCCCATCTTCCGTAGAGAGATCCGCTACGCGGGTCCGGATGGGATGTTTACGGGCCAGCTGATCCAGGACTTCCCTGTTCAGGTCCACTGAAACGACCTCATATTCTCTGTTCTTACACAGATCGATGGCCATGTGTTTGCCTACGGCACCACAGCCCAGAACTACTATTCTATTCATAATTTTCTCATATTTTTTTTGATAATATGCGGTACACCGGCCAGGATACGGTTACCATAATTGCGGCATACATTGCAGTTTCGATCTCAGTACCTGTCTGGAAAAGAGTGAAAAATATCCAGCCCAGCAAACAGATCAGTGTACTCCAGGGGTGTCCCCAGGCCTTGTAAGGACGATACTCGTCCGGTTGAAGTTTGCGCAGGATAAAAACACCGGCGAACAGCAATACATATACGACAAGGTGAAAAAATACTGAGAGGTAGAGCAGAAATTCGAAACCGCCGATAATGATCAATGCTACTGAAAGTGCCCAGGATATAAGCACGGCAAAGACCGGGTTGCCGCCCTTGGAGATTTCTCCGGCGCGTTTGACAGCCAGTCCATCTACTGCCATGGCCTGGAGGATTCTGGGCGTACTCATATACAGCACGTTCTGGTAAGACAGGGTCATGATGATAGCCGCAATCAGCACGATGGTTGATGCCAGTGGGGAGACTACTATTTCCAAGGCTTTGGCCAGAGCCAATTCGTTTCCGGCCAATTTTTCCAGGGGAACTTTCCAGGCCAATGCAGCAGCCAGAAATACATAAAGTGCAATGACAATGATTACACCTTTAATGGCTGCGCGAGTCAGTGCCTTACCTCCGCCCTTGATTTCACCGGTGAAATAGGCTGCATACAGCCAGCCATCGTATGTATAAATAAGAGCTGCGATCACAATGCTCCATGAACTGAGTCCCTTTGATGTAACAGGGGCCATCGCTGCAGGACCGGCCATCTTCGATCCGGCAAATACCAGTGCCAGTGTAAATCCCACAACGATCAGTGCCATGGCAGCAGCAGCAAATTTCTGGATTTTGGCACTCATGGCGATGCTCCGCAATTGCAGGGCTGCGAACACTGTTGAGACCATGATGGCCAGGGGTAATTGCCATTGACCCACTTTTGGGAAAAGCAATGTGGCAAATTCGGTTGCCACCACTGCTTTCAGGGCTATGTCGGCAACAAAGCTTAGCCAATCAACCCAGCCAATAACAAAACCAAGGAATGGCCCGTAAGCCCTTCTTACCAGGGAATAGCTTCCACCTGACCGGGGTGTCATGCCTACCAGTTCGGTTGCCACGACTGTACTCAATAGTGCAAACAGGCCGCCAAGCAACCACAGAGATACAAACAACCAGGGATTAGGTGCAACCAGAGCTATCTCCCCGGGTGTACGCAAGATACCCAGACCAATGATACCTCCTATGGTAACGGCCAGAGTGAATCCGCTGCTTAGTACGCGTCTCGGGTAGTGCTTTGCGTCATTGGTGCTCACAGATGTGTCTTCCATCATGGTATTCTCCTCATTTTTTTGTTAAAATCAAATTGAATGAGGCCGAATACCATGAATTTATTATGTTTAAATACTATTACTGATCAGGTTTATCTTAAAAGATAAGAGATATTTTCTACAATTCAGCTGTTATTTTCTGTTTTTTTTGCCATTAACCATCCAACCGCTTCAGAGAAGCAGCTGGTATTTTTCAATAATTTTTGTAATTTTTACATTGTGTTAAACATAGCGAAGAACGATAAATTTGTTTTTCAATTATGCCTTGAAGATAATAATTTCAATGTATTTTTATAATTTCAAGGTATTTTTATAATCTTTTTCACTTTTTTTACCCGACTTCGTGGTCCGCTATAGCGGACGAGAACAAATGGTTTAATTTCCAAGCCCTCTGGGTCGGAAACAAATAATTCCCTGTGATACCTCGGAGCTGCCCCGCCCGGACGACACCGTTCAGGCGGGCCCGCCCCGGGGTAGTTCATTCACTTGATTCATTTTATTGAATTATAAAAAATTTATATAGTGCTATTTCGTCATCCAACGCCAGGAGATATTTTCGTAATTGTATTTACTTTTATTAAGCGGCTTTGACTTCCCAATCAATTTGCCATTTTTTTTTCTCTCGACCCGTAATTCTGTCAGCGAATATTCGCCGTTTTCATAATCATAGCTTTCGCCATCATCATTATATAAAAGGTAAGTGTTTTCTTTTATGCCATAATGTCTAACTTCAAGTGATCCACTATTTTCTTGATTGGCCCCATTGGTTTCGCTTAACATTGGAATTATTGCTCCGTCTTTTACAAACAGAGGTATCTGATCAAGTCTGGTTTTAAAGGTTATTGTTTCACCATTTCCCGCATATTTCCCTGTATAGAAATCATACCAATTTCCATTGGGAAAAACAATATTTCGCTCTGTTTGTCCGGTAAATACCGGGGCTACAAGAATCGAAGGTCCCATCATATACTGGTTTGTAACCTCTATCCTTTTTTGCTCTTCATAAGGATTTTTTATATCATCCAGTTCTCCACCAGTCATTTTTTCTTGCGACACATAACCTTTTTCCAATACCATTGCTCTGAAAGGCGGTATTCCTTTTTGATCGTAATTATAAAAGGCCGTATAAATATAAGGCAAAAGATTTTTTCTAAGTTGAATTACATCTCGCACCATATCTGTCACTTCAGGAAAACTCCAGGGTTTTGTGCCTGAAGCCCATGCATTTAACATCATCATAGGAGAGAAGCAAACGGTTTGAAAACGCCTGATCCATTCCTCTGCTGACTTTGCGCTGCGTATCTCAGGAGTCCACAAAACACCTGCCAGTGAAGAGTTAACCAATGCTGTAACATACCCTTTATGATCATAATAATCACTATAAATCACAAAACTTTTATTGCTTGCACCGATATATGATGATCTCACCAAACCATAAGTTCTTTTGTTTTGCTTTTTCAAGTAATCACAAATCATATCTTGCATTATCAGACCATAAAGTTGCCGTATTTCCACGGCATCATTACCTGATGGAAAAGTCGCATGATCAGGCCATAACCAAAAATCATAACCATCCACCTCGTCAAATTTATAACCACTAACACCTATGTCCAGGTGATTTTTTTGATGATGTCTTAACATTATCTGCTGAGCTTCGGGTATGGTATAATCAGGTACTTCTCCCAACCAAACCGTATGACTGCCTGTAAATGGGTGTATATCATAATACATGGTTGAAGTTGGCGCAACATAAGGATTCTCCCAGAGATTCACTTTTATCCCTTGATTATTTACTCGCAAATATTACGTGGCAATAATATCATTTACAATAAACTGCCGGAGATGGTGTCCCGGAAACTCGTTTTGCATATTCAGCGTTTCCTGTGATGAAAAAAACAAACCTACTACAGCGGTTTTCAAAAAAGTTTGTCCTCCTGCGCGAAAAAAAAACCGCATAAGTGCGGTTCTTTTTGTAATGTGGGATATGCAGGAGTACTCCCCCCTTACAGCGGGTCGTGATCCTGGTCCGGAAACCCTGACAACCCCAAAAAGCCCATGCCTGCGGCATACGTTTTTTTATTCCCTTCGCACAACTCAAACCCGTTTGGCACTGCTCCGGGAATAAAAAAACCCACTTCACAGCGGGCTTTTTGGAGTTGTGGGATATGCAGGATTTGAACCTGCGACCTCATGTCTGTGAAACATGCGCTCTAAACCAACTGAGCTAATATCCCAAAAATGGTCTTAACAATAATCTCAAAATACATGTGCTCTATAGCCCGGAACGAGTTGCAAATTTATAGTAATCCATGAGAAATTGCAAGCCGGGAGAAGATTTATTATTTTTGGGACATGGCAAAAGCAATAAATACGCTCTCAGTCATCATTCCGGCCTATAACGAGGGACGGACCATTCATCACATCCTTGACAAGGTCGCTGCGGTGGAACTTGATGACGGCACGCAAAAGGAAATTATTATTGTTAATGATTGTTCTATCGATCATACGGAAGATGCAATACTGACCTATATAAAAAATCACCCGGATCTCAATATACGCTATTTCAAACATGAAAAGAATATGGGCAAAGGGGCTGCCCTGCATACGGGTATCTCTAAAGCCACCGGGGAATACCTCATCATCCAGGATGCAGACCTGGAGTATGACCCGCAGGAATATAACGATCTGCTGGCTCCTGTAAAGAAAGGTTTTGCCGATGTGGTGTACGGCTCACGCTTTGTCGGCAGCAATCCGCATCGTATCCTTTTTTTCTGGCATACCATCGGAAACAATATGCTGACGTTTCTCTCCAATCTCTTTACCAACCTCAACCTGACAGATATGGAGACCTGTTACAAACTGTTTGATACAAAAACAATACAAAAACTCAACCTGAAGGAAAAAAGATTCGGCTTTGAGCCTGAGGTCACTGCCAAAATATCGAGGGTCCCGGGAATACGTATATACGAAGTCGGCATCTCATACTACGGCCGCACATACCAGGAAGGAAAAAAGATCAACTGGAAAGACGGCTTCCGGGCTATTTACTGTATTTTTAAGTACAATCTTTTCTCTAAAAATATTTACAAATAGCCACTGCTCACGTTATTGATCCGTAGGAAATCCCCCGTTTTTCACGGAAAGCTTTATCCGGTAAAAATACTCCGCCGGGTTTTCAAACTTATGTAGTAATACCTTCTGAAATTCTGTTTCCGGCATCTCCTCTTTCAATCTCTTCATGATGGCATCCATATCCCCCTCCTTTCCTTCCCCGATATAGACATAGATTGTTTTCTTCCCATCAACAAGCTGCTGTGATTTGAGGTAATCCCCCCAAAAAAAGAATTTATCCGTCCAGGGAAAATAAAAATAGGTGGACGGAAATTTCTTCTTCAACGCCAGCGTGAAAGCATTTCTCAGTTTTCCGGTGATATTGAACGCATTCACATGGGCCCAGGAAATAAAAGGACTGCCATAATATGCAGAGCTGATAATAACCGTGGTGTCCGGACTAAAGTACGTTTTCAATGTGTAATATTTTTCTTCACTGTTTCTTTCCGCAACAGCAATATCTGCCATTCTTTTTTTTAAGGTACGCACCTGGGGCACCACAAGAACAAGCGCGACAATCAGGGTCAAGGCAGGCAACCACCTTTTCATTCGCTTGTCACGTATCACACGCACCAGTAACTCTGTCATAAGATAGAGAAAGAAAACCTTAACCGCCAGCGCAGGGAAAAGGTAATAAAAAGCAAAATGCTTCAATACCAGGAAAACATACAGCAAAACGGATAGGATCAGACCTGTGAAAACCCGTAGTATAACACGGCCCGAGGAGTTTTTTCGCAATGACGGAATGATCAGAAAAATAAGATATTGTAAAGTTGCCAACCCTGAAATCACAAAAAACTGTTTGTCAACATACAGATACAGGCTTTTAATTCTGTCCGGAGCCTGACTGAGATTTATGAAAGATTTGCTTCCTCCTCCCCATTTTCCGCTATGGGTAAACATGTTACCAAACCATTCCCGGGATTTGTGCAAATGAACAACCAGCGGAAAAGCAAAGACCGCTATCGCCAGAGCAGTATAAAGAAGAAACCGTATCCGGTATTTTTTTTCTGAAATCAGGACCAGCGGCAATAATACAAACGGGAAAAAACTAATCTTTCCGGCGATACCCAATCCGCTGATCACGGCAAAAGCGATGCTGTAAAAGTTCATATTCTTATCCCGGGAAGAATCATATATGTATTTCACCGTCAGCATAATCATTAGTATAACCGGGACCAGTTCAACAGACTCTGCAATCAGACGTGCTGAAACAGTCAGTAAATAATGACTGGAGAAAGGAATGAGCTGTAGAAGAAAGGCATATCCGTAATTTCCGGAACACCTGTATGTGTAAAACCCCAGAAAAAACAAAACGAAAGCATTGATAATATTCAGCAAAATATTGGTGCCGTGGATGTACTGTTCAGGGTTACTGATTAAGTTGGTGATCAGGTCAGAGGTCGGTTGCAGCAGATCAACTATACGCGCAGATATAGCAAACAATATCTGAAGTGTGGTACCGGGATGGGCAATGTATTCAACACTCAGGCTCAACCGGGAAAGACATATGCCGCTGTATAAATGAAAATATTCGGGATCAATATGATGCATGAAAAACGGACCGTAACTGAAATGAATCAGCAGAACGATCATCAAAAAAGCCACGGGTAACGCCAGAAACAGCAATCGTGATTCTAACGTGGAAGAGAATATCTTCCTCGTTTTTCCCTTTTTTTGAAAGACAGGATCTTCCGAATCCTTATGTGTCATTTAGTAAAAAAGATAAATAATTATAAAATCCAATCCGCCTCAAACAATGCAATAAAGATAAACCGAATAATCCCTACCGAAAAATTTTCCTGCCGGCAGATCCCTCATTCTTTCCCTGTTTTCAAAGAGCTCTGATAATCCGGATGTTTCAGCAACTGCTTATAGTTTTCCGGCCATTTATTGCTCAGGAAAATCTTCCGGTAAAGCGCTTTGCTTGTACTGTCCCAGTGCAGCATGCTGATGCGGTATTGCCTTATCTGAAAAAGGTTCAGATAAATAAAAAATCCCAAAATCATCAGTCCGGGAATACGCAACCATAACCGGGCCTGTAGAATTTTTCCAATACAGGCTGCCAGGGGAATAGCCAGCAGGGCATAGGTCTCGATCAGGGGACGCGCCCCGAAACTGCCGCCATACCACCAGCACCACCAGCTGAAAACGACGTACAAATTTATCAGAATATAGATGGATATTGCCCAAAACAAAGTGGCGCTTTTTTTATACAGAAAGATAAATCCTGTCAGAGCAAAGATCATCACCGGGGTATAAACCAGCCATCCCTTACGGAAGCTGAACAGTCCTTTCAGGACATGCGGATGATTGAAAAAAAACCGCTCTTCTCCGTAAGAATAAAATATCCATTTACCGGTAGAATATTTCCAATAGAGCAATTGTATTAAGACCACAGCAAAAAATACCGGCAACATCACCAGCAACCGGGCCCGGTTTTTCCATAAAAATACAAACCATGCAGACCGGGCACTGACCAGACCGTATAATACGGGAACCAGAAATACCACAGCATTGGAAGGCCGGACAATCAGGATCAATCCGCCAAACAATGCCAGCAGGATTGTATTCCCGTATCCCGGTGACTCATACCATCGGATGGTATACCTCAATAAACCGGAGAAAAGAAAGAAGCTGTACACATGCGACATGCCCGGTTCTACCGAAACATAGTAAAATAAATTTGTGGCCAGTCCGATCAACAACAGTGTTATGGCTGTTACCGGATCATTAAACCATCGGCGGAGTATCTTTCTCAGAATACCCAATGCAAATGTGAGATAAAATATTCCCGCTATCAATACAAAAAATTGATATACCGGGCCATATCCGTCTGCCGGCATCCCCGCCAGCAATGCAATGATATGCGCAATCAGAAAAAAAGGCAGAATCAACAATGAAACCCCTACGGGCATCTTCAGGGTTCTTTTACCGTCAGGAGAGATCATGGTGCTTATTTTCCCCCTGAGTCTCTCCGGAAGATCCTGAATAAAGGAAAAGGAGAGATCATGGTATATAAACACAGCCGGCAGCGGCGCATAATAGACCAAGGCATCATGGACAATGATATTATCATGCATATACCTTTTTTGTTCAAATACCTGAATAAATACCAACAAAAGGACAATTCCGATGGCAATCAAAGAGAATGGTATTTTTTTATCATATTGATATTTATTCATATTC
>Ga0190359_1002912_pt1 | contig 10039 bp, 8 predicted proteins | sample 48721823_MG_FD_161269 | JGI IMG/M metagenome (GOLD analysis project Ga0190359, IMG submission 161269) | Hydrothermal vent microbial mat bacterial communities from Southern Trench, Guaymas Basin, Mexico - 4872-18-2-3_MG | ecosystem: Environmental > Aquatic > Marine > Hydrothermal vents > Microbial...
ATTTATGGTTTTAATAATCTAAATAGTGACAAGGAAACCCTGGAGTTTGCGGTAGCAGCCTCTTGTCTTGCCCACTCCATTCCAGGTGATTTACCTTTGCTTTCAGTAGAGGAGGTAAAAAGCTTGGCTGGAGGAAAAGGGTCAGGTAGAGTACAAAGGTAATCCCATTACTAAAGATTAAAGGGAGAAGAAATAGATGACAGAGAGAAAAAAGAGAATAGTTAGATTGAGACAATCATTTTTAAATAGCGAACGCATGATAGATGTTGAAAGAGCTGTGATTGTTACAGAAGCTTATCAAAAACATGAAGCTGATCCGCAAGTAGTGAGAAAAGCTCTTGCCTTAGATGAAATTTTACAAAGGATGAGCATTGAAATAAGAGATGATGAATTAATTGTGGGGAACCAATCCAAAAACCGTCGAGGGGTACCTTTATTTCCCGAATACGCTATAGATTGGATTAAGAACGATATGGATACTTTCTCTACAAGAAAAGGCGATCAATTCCAGATTACCGAAGAACAAAAAGAAACCTTAAGAAAGATTTTTTCTTACTGGGAAGGTAGAACGTTACGAGCTAAAATTAAAGCGGCTCTTCCTAACGATCTTAGCGAAATATTAGAATACGGTGTTTTTACAAACGAAAATTATTCAATGTCAGGGCCTGGGCATATGATTCCGAATTATGAATTTGTCATACAAAATGGTTTAATTATTATAAAGAAAGAATGTGAAAATTATATAGAAGAATTAGAATTAGATGACGAGGATTATGAAAATAAATATCATCTGTATAAGGCTTGTTTCATAGTATGTAATGCTTTAATTAAATGGGCTAAGAGATATGCTCAGGAAGCCAAAAAAATGGCTGAAGAAGAGGGTAATGAAGGAAGAAAAAAAGAACTTCTGCGTATATCAGAGATTTGTTCTCATGTTCCAGCCAAACCGGCTTGCAATTTCTGGGAAGCACTGCAATGTATTTATTTTTTACAGGTAGCTATTCAAATAGAATCCAATGGATTGGCTATTGCCTTGGGCCGTCTTGATCAGATACTTTTTCCATATTATAAAAAAGACATTGAAGAGAAAAGAATAACTAAAGAAGATACCTTAGAGTTAATTCAGTGTTTCTTTTTAAAAATATCAGAAATAGATAAAGTCTATTCTAATGCTGCCACCAGATTTTTACAAGGACCAGCACAAGGTCAGACTATAACCTTGGGAGGATGTACCCCTGATGGTAGAGATAGTATTAACGAACTCTCTTATCTATTTATAGAAGCTGATCGGGATATTCGCTTAATTCAGCCTGATTTAGCTGTCAGGATAACTCGTACTACTCCAGATAATTTCCTAAGAGAAGTATGTATTAATATAAGAGAGAGGTTAACAAAACCAAAGTTATTTAATGATGAACTTATTATTCAGTCTAATTTAAATTTAGGAATGTCATTAGAGGATGCAAGGAACTGGGGTGCCCTTGGTTGTAGCGAATCAGTTGTGTGTGGAAATCAAAATAGTTGGGGAAATTCTGGCCTTATCTGTTTAGCTAAATGCTTGGAATTAGCTCTTAATGATGGGAAATGTATGCTTACAGGTAAACAAATGGGACCACATACTGGGAGACCGAATGAATTTAAGACATTTGAGGAAATATTAACTGCCTTTAAGATACAAGTAGAACATTTTATTAAGTACTTAGCTCTCTATGATAATATAATAGAGCATGTCCAGATGCAAGTTGTTCCTTTACCACTTTATTCGATACTAACTCGCGATTGTTTAAAGACAGGAATTGAATTTAATAGAGGTGGAGCAAAATATAATACTACTTCTCCCTTAGGAGTTGGACCGATTACAACCGGAGATTCATTGGCAGCAATTAAAAAATTAGTATTTAAAGAAAAATTAATCACTATAAAAGAACTAAACAAGGTTTTAATCAATAATTTTGAGGTGAAAGAAAACATTCGCCAAATGTTATTAAATCGTGCCCCCAAGTTTGGTAATGATGAAGATATAGCCGATGATTTATGTAATGAAGTATTGAATATTTATTGTGATGAATTAGCTAAGTATAAAAATGCAAGAAGCGGTCCTTTTATAGCTGGGCTATATTATTTATCAGCTAATATACCTTTCGGGTTACATACAGCAGCCACACCAGATGGTAGAAAAGCTAGAGCAGCATTAAATGACGGAGGAATATCTCCATCTCAAGGACGAGATAAAAAAGGTATTACAGCGGTAGCAAAATCAGTAGGGAAATTAGATTTGGTAAGAGTACATCATGGAGCTATCCTAAATCAAAGATTCCATCCAAGCTTGCTCGAAAGAGAAGATAAGTTAAAATTATTTATACAGTATATACGTGCCTTTATGGACTTAGGAGGATGGCATGTTCAATTTAATCTACTTACAACAGATATCTTAAGAGATGCTCAGAATAATCCTGAAAATTATCGGGATTTAGTAATTCGTGTAGCTGGTTATAGTGCATTTTTTACTGATTTAGAAAGTGAGCTGCAGGAAGATATCATTAAAAGGACAGAAAAAGTTGCTTATTAAGATCTAATACCCATTCTTTTACTTTTTAGTAAATCTTTTATTGAAATAACTATATAGTCACAAAAAAATATTTTAAAAAAAGGAAAATAATATGAGCGAAAAGGGTATGGTTTTTGATATCCAGCGGTTTTCAATTCATGACGGTTTAGGCATACGTACTTTAGTGTTTTTGAAGGGCTGTAATTTAAGGTGTCAGTGGTGTTTTAACCCTGAATCTCAACGATTTAAGCCAGATCTATTTTTTCAGCCGGAAAAGTGTATTGGCTGCCAAGCATGTATAAAGGTTTGTCCGCAGAAAGCAATTATTATTAAAAAAAGCCATATATTTTTTCGCAGAGAGCTTTGTAAAAATTGTGGCAAGTGTGCTGAGGTTTGTTATGCTGAAGCACGAGTAATAAAAGGCAAAGAAATGAGCACAGATGAAGTAATTAAGGAAGTAATTAAAGATAACGCTTTTTATTCAAAAACTAAGGGAGGAATAACCTTAGGAGGTGGCGAACCTCTTCAGCAGTCTAATTTTGCACTTTCAATTCTTAAAAAATGCAAGGAAAATGGATTAAGTACTGCCATAGAAACTAGTGGATATGTTCCATGGGAAAATATAGAAAGTGTCATTCCTTATACTGATTTCTTTCTTTATGATATAAAACATATGGATCCAAAGGTTCATAAACAATATATCGGAGTAGATAATCAATTGATATTGTTAAATTTAGAAAGACTTATAAAAAAAGCAATGATCATAATATATACACCAATAATTCCTGGTTTTAATAATACAGAAACTGATATAAATGATATTGCTCAGTATGTGGCAAAGCTTGGTATTAATGAACTTAATCTTTTGCCTTACCAGAATTATGGAAGATATAAATATAATATATTGGGGCGGGATTATCCATTTAAAAATGATAAAATAATAAACGAAGAAGAGGTCGAGAAGCTTAGACTAGTAGCCCTTAAACAAGGATTAGAAGTAAAAATCGGTGGTTAACCTACGATATTTATTACTAACAAGAAAAGGTTTATTTGTTTATAATGAAAAGAAGATATTTTTTGAAGATTAATTCTAAAGATAATGTTGCTTTTGCTTTATATCCTATCAATAAAGGCACTAAAATAAATATGGATGATCGGGAATTAGTAGTACAGGAAGATATACCAAAAGGTTATAAAATTGCTTTAGAATCAATAGATAAAAAAGAAGAAATAATAAAATATGGATATGGAATAGGGCGAGCTATTCAGCTTATAAAAAAAGGTACTTGCGTTCATATTCATAATTTAAAAACAGGTTTAAAAGGAAAAATAGAATATCGTTATCAACCTAATTTAAAAGAAATAAAATCTCTAAATGATATGTTATATTTCCGTGGGTATGAACGAGATAATGGTCAGGTAGGAATAAGAAATGAAATTTGGGTTATAAACACTGTAGGGTGTGTTAATAAACCAGCTGAAAAGATAGTACTATCTGCTAAACAAAAGTATAAAAATGAAATCAAAAATAGTAAGATAGATGGGATTTTTAATTTTTCCCACCCCTTTGGCTGTTCTCAATTAGGTGATGATTTAGTAAATACTCAGAAGATTTTGGCAGGTCTGGTTAAACACCCAAATGCAGCTGGGGTATTAGTAGTAGGTCTTGGATGTGAAAATAATTTAATTAGTGAATTTAAAAAAGTAATCGGAGATTACAATAATAGTAGGGTTAAGTTTATCAATCTTCAGGATGTAAAGGATGAAATTAAAGAGGGTTTAAATAAAATGGATATGCTAGTAAAATATGCTAAAAAATTTAAAGTAAAAGATATACCGGTATCTAAATTAAAGATAGGACTTAAGTGTGGAGCTTCAGATAGTTTTTCTGGCATTACCGCAAACCCTTTAGTAGGAAAAATATCGGATAGAATAGTATCATTTGGCGGAACGGTTATTTTAACTGAAGTTCCGGAAATGTTTGGTGCCGAAAAAATTTTAATGAGTAGGGCTCAAGACAAAAAGACCTTTCAGAAAATAGTAGATTTAATTAATGGATTTAAAGATTATTTTCTCTCAAATGGGCAGACTATTTATGAAAATCCATCTCCAGGAAATATAAAAGGTGGCATTACTACTTTAGAGGAAAAATCTTTAGGAAGCATAAAAAAAGGTGGAACAAGCATAATAAGAGATGTGATTTTTTATGGTAATCAATCAAATGGAAATGGCTTACAATTGCTTGAAGGGCCAGGAAATGATCTTGTTTCTATTACTGCATTAACAGCTGCTGGATCTCATATAATTTTATTTACAACTGGAAGGGGGAATCCTTTGGGTAGTCCGGTTCCTACAGTAAAGGTTTCTACAAATAGTGAACTTTATAAAAAGAAAAATAATTGGATTGATTTTAATGCTGGGCAGTTGATCGATGGAGTTGATATGAATAAACTTGCTGAAGATTTAATGGTATATATACTAAAGGTAGCTTCAGGAATAGTAAGAACGAAAAATGAAATAAATAATTATAGAGATATAGGTATTTTTAAAAATGGAGTTACATTATAAGTAGTAAATTTTTCCAGATATGAATTTACTTTAAAAGCAGGGCTTATAGTCAATTACTTCAATAAAAATTGGTGTAAGAGACGGTAAAAATAAGGGCTATTAAAAATATATTATTCAAAAGAATTATTAGGGGAAAAATTTATTGGCTTATTTAAAAGAATTAAAGGGTTAGTATTTAAAATAAAATTTGATTTTAAAAAATGAAAGGAAAGTTTTAAAAATGGATATAAAAGAAAAGACTATTAATGATATAAAACTAGGAGATTTTATTGAATTTACTAAAACTATTACTGAAACAGATGTTTATTTATTCGCCGGCATAACCTGTGATTATGCCCCACATCATATCAATGAAGAATTTGCTAAAACTACTATGTTTGGTGAAAGAATTGTTCATGGTTTCTTAACAGCATCATTAACATCAAGTTGTACTTCACAAATTGTCGCTCCAGGAGGATTATCACTCGGTAATTCTTTTAAATTTTTAAAACCAGTTAGATTTGGTGATACAATTACAGCCAAGGCTGAAGTTACAGAAATTATTCCTAAGAAAAAAATTGTTAAAATCAGGACTACCTGTACCAATCAAAAGGGTGAATTAGTACTGGATGGAGAAACTGTTCAACTTATGAGAGTGAGATAAGTTTTGTTAAATTGGGGAGATAAATATGAGATTAAAAAATAAAATTGCACTTGTCACTGGTTCCAGTCGGGGGATAGGAAAATCTATTGCTTTACAATATGCTATGGAAGGAGCTAAGGTTATTGTTAGTGCAACTACATTAAAATCTGCGGAAAAAACTGTAAATGAAATTAAACAAAGTGGAGGAGAGGCTTTTGCTATCGCAGTTGATATTGCTAATAAGGATAATGTTTTTGCAATGTATGAGGAAATTTTAAGTCAATATGATCGACTGGACATTGTGGTTAATAATGCCGGGATATCTATGACAAAATCTACTATAGAGCTTACAGAAGATGACTGGGATAGGACAATAAATATTAATTTAAAAGGTACCTTTCTCTCCTGTCAAATTGCAGCAAAAAAAATGTTTGTTCAAGGAGGGGGTTGCATAATAAATATTTCTTCAATTTGGGGTTCAGCAGCTGCTCCGGAGAGAGCTGCATATTGTGCCAGCAAATGGGGCGTTGAGGGATTAAGTAAAGTATTAGCTATTGAATGGGCAAGCAAAGGTATTAGAGTTAATTGTATTGCTCCAGGTTATACTTATACTGATCAGGTAAAAGAACTTATAGAAAGAGGAATAGTTAAAGAAGAAATATTTAAGAAAAGAATCCCACTGCGAAGGTTCGCTACAGTTAAAGATATAGGGAATGTAGCCATTTTTCTAGCAAGCGAGGAGGCAAGTTATATAAATGGAGAAATAATAAGAGTTGATGGCGGATTTAATGCTTTTGGTTACCTCGTAGAATAGGGGTGATAAATCAATTTTTTTGGAGGGATAATATTGAGTAGTAAGATTGTTTCTGTAGAAGAAGCTATTTTAAAAATAAAAGACAATAGTACTGTTGCTATTGGGAGTTCTGGGGGTGGATTTCTTGAACCTGCTTTATTACTAAAAAGTTTAGGTGAAAGATATAAGAAAACGGCTGAACCTAAAAACTTAACTTTACTGCATTCAACTGGTATAGGTGATAACAAAGATGGAGGTTTATGCCATTTAGCCTTAAAAGGATTAGTTAAAAGGGATATTGGTGGTCATTGGGGTATGGCTCCAAAGATGGTTGAATTAGCTCTAAATAATGATATTGAAGCATATAATCTACCTCAGGGAGTATTATCTCAATTATTTAGAGAAATTGCTGCAAATAGGCCGGGTTTAATTACCAAGGTTGGGTTGAGAACCTTTATTGACCCAAGAATTGAGGGGGGTAAATTAAATTCAGTTACAACAGAGGATATTGTTAATCTAATTGAATTAAATGGTGAGGAATTCCTATTTTATCCGGTAATAAAAATTGATGCTGCACTTATAAGAGGAACTACCGCTGACTTAGATGGTAATATTACTTTAGAAAAGGAAGGTACTTTTTTAGAAAATCTATCCATTGCCCAAGCAGCCCATAACAGTAGTGGAATAGTAATAGCTCAAGTTGAAAGAATTGCCCAAAGAGGTGCATTAAATCCCCAAAATGTGAAAATTCCTGGTATTTTAGTTGATTATATTGTTGTTGATAAAAAACAACAACAAACTTGTATTACCCATTATAATCCAGGTTATAGTGGAGAAATAAAAGTTCCAGTAGAAAGTTTAAAACCCATGCCTTTAAACCATAGAAAGATAATTGCTAGAAGAGCTACAGAGGAATTAAAAAAGAATTGTGTAATCAATCTTGGTGTGGGGATGGCAGACGGAGTAGCTTTAGTAGCTGCAGAAGAAGGAATAGAAAATCAATTTACCTTTGTAGTTGAACAGGGTCTAATTGGCGGTGTCCCTGCTCCAGGAGTAGAATTTGGCGCTTCTTTAAATCCCATTGCTATTATAGATGCTCCATATCAATTTGATTTCTTTGATGGTGGTGGTGTCGATGTAGCATTTTTAGGAGCTGCAGAGATAGATAGACATGGTAATGTGAACGTTAGTAAATTTGGTTCACATATTGCTGGATGTGGAGGCTTTATTAATATATCACAAAATGCTAAAAAAGTCGTTTTTTGTTGTACATTTACTACAGGAGGATTGAAAACAAAGATTGAAAATGGAAAATTAAATATAATTCAAGAAGGTAAAATTAAAAAATTTGTTAAGGATGTTGAGCAAATTACCTTTAGCGGAGAGTATGCAAGACAGATTAATAATCAGGAAATTTTATATATTACTGAAAGAGCTGTCTTTAGATTGAATTCAACAGGTCTAAAACTCATTGAAGTTGCACCGGGTGTTGACATAGAAAATGATATATTGAATCTAATGGATTTTGAAGTTGAAATAGCTGATAAGATTCATAAAATGGATTCAAAAATATTTAATGCAAATTTAATGAATTTAAAAATTAGTTAATAGTACTAATCTTAAATATTTTTTAAGATTTAATTCAAAAAATACTAAATCATATTGCTTCTCTTATAAAATATTAATAATATAAAGAAAAAATTTTTAAATCATTGTTATTTGATATGAAGGTGATCTTTTATGAATGAAACAGTAAAAGTTGATTATCACGGCTCAATTGCTACAATTACAATTAATCGCCCAGAAAAGAGAAATGCAATTAATAATGATGTTATAGAAGGTGTTATTGAAGCAGCAAAAATAGTTGATAAATCAGATGATGTTAAAGTTGTAATTTTGACAGGAGCAGGGGAAAAGGCTTTTTCTGCTGGTGCTGATATTGAAGAACTTTCAAATGAGGATGGTTTAAAACGACAGAGAAAGATAGAAGTATCACATATTATTTATGGTATTCGTAAACCTGTTATCGCAATGGTTAGAGGCTATGCTGTAGGTGGTGGTTGCGAATTAGCCCTAGCTTGTGATTTTAGAATTGCTTCTGAGAATGCTAAATTTGGATTTCCTGAAATAAAAATGGGGTGGATACCTGGCGGAGGCGGGACTCAATTATTACCAAAAATAATTTCGCAAGGGATTGCTATGGAGTTGCTTCTAAGTGGAGATTTTATTGATGCTGAAAAGGCAAAGGAAATTGGCTTGATAAATAAAGTATGTCCCGATAGCAAACTTGAAGAAGAAACTTATAAAATAGCCAAACGCATTGGAGAACATAGTATGATGGTTTTAAAGTTTATTAAAGATGCAGTGAGAATGTCTAGTCAACTTGATATTAATTCTGGTTTTGCTTACGAAAAGAAACTTCTTGCTCTTTGTTTTAACACTAAGGAAAAAGATGAGGGAGTGAGACGATTTTTAAAAAAATAAATTATATTTTTTATCATTTATAAAATAATTTTAATAACATAGAAAAATTTTATATTAATTTTTCGAAACATTTTTTCTTAAAGAGCTAAAAGGAGTTGTGCTTTTATGAAAATTAAAAAAATAGAGTTATTTAAAGTTCTACCACGTTGGTTATTTTTAAAAATTATTACTGATGAAGGAATTGAAGGCTGGGGTGAACCTGTAGTAGAGGGTAGAGCAGATACGGTAAAAGCTGCAGTTTTAGAATTAAGTGATTATTTGATTGGGGAAAGTGCACTTATTATAGAAGACCATTGGCAGAAAATATACAGAGGAGGTTTTTATAGGGGGGTCCCATATTAATGAGTGCTCTTGCAGGAATAAACCAGGCACTCTGGGACATAAAAGGAAAATATTATAACACACCTATTTATGAATTGCTTGGGGGTCAGGTTAGGGAAAAAGTAAAAATATATTCCTGGATAGGTGGGGATAGACCTCATGATGTTGGTAACGAAGCAAAGAAAAAGCAAGATATGGGTTTCAAAGCAATTAAAATGAATGCTTCTGAAGAGATGCATTATATCGATAGTAATTCTAAAATTCAAGAAGTAGTAGAACGGGTTGCTACTGTAAGAGAAACGGTTGGGGAAGAAATGGGAATTGCTCTTAATTTTCATGGTCGGATACATAGGGCAATGACCAAAGTTCTATTCAAAAAATTAAGTTCGTTTAATTTAATGTTTATAGAAGAACCAGTTCTATCCGAAAATTATGAAGTATTAGCTAATATTAAAGACTATGGTATTCCCATTGCCTTAGGAGAAAGATTATTTTCTCGTTGGGATTTTAAAAATATATTATCAAGTGGTTATGTTGATGTTATCCAGCCTGATTTATCACATGCAGGGGGAATATCAGAGACGAAGAAGATTGTTACAATGGCCGAGGTTTACGATATTGCTGTTGCTCCTCATTGTCTTTTGGGACCAATTAGTTTAGCTGCTGCGTTACAGATAGATGCCTGTACCCCAAATGTGTTTAT
>Ga0190359_1002915_pt1 | contig 10035 bp, 5 predicted proteins | sample 48721823_MG_FD_161269 | JGI IMG/M metagenome (GOLD analysis project Ga0190359, IMG submission 161269) | Hydrothermal vent microbial mat bacterial communities from Southern Trench, Guaymas Basin, Mexico - 4872-18-2-3_MG | ecosystem: Environmental > Aquatic > Marine > Hydrothermal vents > Microbial...
AAATCGGCCGGCGGGACAAGTTCGATCGCCGTTCCGCCTGGTGGGCTTTTGATTTTGCCTCCAACTGGGCCAATTTGCGTTTTGCCGACATGATTAAAGACATCCGCCAAGCCGCGACTGATTTCGAAACCACATTCTTCAACCTCCAACCAGCAGTCGAGAAGAGGGCTTTAACTCTCTACCAAGAGGACCCCGAAGCCTGTCGCCAATACCTAACTAATTACTCCAACGAAATGGCTCAACGAGTAGTTGATGACTGGTGGACCTTGGCTGAGCATCTAATTGTTAAGTACAATGACGGTTATATAAGTCTAGGTCCAAACCGCCGCTCTCCCGGGTATCCTAAGTGGTGGTTGGATGCTGTGGGCTATGGGAAGAAAAAAATCATCAATCGTTAAATAGAGTTCCTGAAAGAAGCCGACAATTAAGAAATAAAGGAAATATTATTTAACCCACGGTAAAGGGTCAAGGGTTTCTATTTAAATGTGGTTATTATTTTATGGTTACTATTTTAATTGTAGTTACTACTTTTACTACTTCAAGAGAAAAAACTTTTTCTGGTTATCATGTATTGTTCAAGATGATAACCTCTTAAGTTTTTTAAAGAAAAAGGTGACTCAAGTGCTTCTATGATCATGTTTCAAAGAAAAATTCTTTCAGCTTAAAACAGATTCTCAATTCACATGGCCTGCTTTATTAACCACAACAGAGATTTCTTTTGTTATCGCGGAGTAATCAAGTCTCTCCGGTAATTTTTTATCAGTTGGCTTACTCCCCCCAGGAAAACCAAGCTTAAGTAAATCAGATTCAACCAAAGAAATCGCTTATCCCGAAAGCGAAGTTCACGAAAAAGGCGACTCTTTCCAGGCGGGGGTAGAGGCAGCGGATCCCAATCTAAACCATATTCAGCAGCTAATCCCCGGAAGTAGAGGAGATGAATTATGGGAATATGACGGGCAGCCATGGCCTGAATCACTCCTCCGCGATTCCCAAAGGAAGAAAATGCACCCCGATTCAATCCTGGTCTTAATGACAAAACCCGAGCATCAGTGCCCAGGTTGGCATAACTCCCGCCGATATTAACAAAAACTTTTATCTTTTCCCAGGAACCGGCCCCCTCCTGATAAAGGCTCAGGCGGCGGGCAACATTAGCCGCCAGGTTGGGTTCACGAAATGAATACCAGCCAGTGGCAATTATTTGACGGCGAAGGAGGTCTCGCCCCTCCGAGGGCATATCCAACCCGGCATCTCTTTCGCCTCCTAAAGTAACCGCCAATGGCTCTTCCTGGACAAAATTTGAGCGTTGTAAACATTGATAGATATGGGCCAGGGTGAATTGCGGAATATTGGCCCCCCATTGGGAGGCGCCTAAAGAAAAAATAATTAGAGGTTTAAGTTTCAAAACTCTAACCGCAGCCAACGTGGCCACCAAAGCCGCTGGAAAAGAGGCCGAAGCGCCAATGGCTACCCCATCACCTGGTTGAAGATGGAGACGATCAAAAAAATAGACCATTAAAGCTGCCAGATTTGGATTGGTGCTAGTGCGCTTGGCTTCCAGGCTGCCTAAAGTAGTTGTAATTATTGACCGGCGGACACCGATTAAACCCGTGCCATTAGGGTCATCAGAAGGATCAAGCGGCAGGCCTGCCTCCAGGCGACAGTCTTTGATTAGCTCCACCGCCCGGGCCATTTCGTTTGCGGCCTCAAGCATTTTAGGGCCAAGAGAGTTATTGTTTCCGACCGGGAAAAACCAAAGAAAAAGCAAATGGACCAAAGCCAAGCATCCTAGTAGAGCAAGAGCAAAGGGGCTAGCTGGCTCTTTCTTCGGCCATTTTCCCCAGCGCCGTTTCATTTCTTCCTCAATTTCACTTAACAAGAAAAACAACTTGAACAATAGCAAAGGTGAGGGTGGCAACAATGGTTAACCCAGCCAGGGTCGGCCAGAGTTTTTGCTTGAGAAGATTATTGGCTAAAATTCCGGGAATTATCCAGCCGATGGTCCGCAGGCTGGCTTCTCCCGGAAAAAATTGAGGCAGGGCCAGAAAGAAAAGCACGCTCCAGAAAAGCCCGAGGAGGAGGATGAGAACAAATCGCCGGCGCCCAAAGAGAATCAACCTTCTCTCCAGAAGATGATAACCGAGAACACTCAACCCGGCCGCGGCCAGAGTAAGGACTAATTTAGCCGGCTGATCAAGGTAATAGGCAAAATACACCGGAACAATAAACCCCCCGGGGTAAAGACGAAAGGCCTCACTAAAAAGAAGGGCCAAGAGAAGCCCCACCACAATGGTTAAAACAAGCATTCATGCCTCGCTTGAGCGAAATAGCTCTCCCCTCTTCTTAACTTCATCCCCACCTCCTTTATCATCTTTTCTCTTTGACCTATCATCCGACCTGGCTAGTTATTAAATTACTTTCAATTCACAATCTTTACCAAAAAGAGTCTTTAATCACCAAATTAAATCGCTATTTAAAGCCTTTTAAAGCTATTTAGCCTCTTGTTTACTTGTTCACCCGTTCGCTCGTCTATTTATTTATTTATCCTGGTCTATTCATAAATTAAAATATATTGATCCAAGAACAGCCAAAACTCTTAGCGGGTGATTGGTCCAATTTTTTGGTTGTTTCCTCTCTCTTCTTTTTCTAACGTATTATATATCAATATGTTATGAAGGAAAACATCTCTTTTTATGAATTATCCAAGTTTACTTATTTAGCTATCCCTCTACCTGTCTGTCTATTTGAATATCTGTTATTCTCCCTGTCTCCGCTCTTTGTCAATTGAGCAAAGAAGTTTCCTCTAGCTAAAATTATAATCATGAATTGTGGTGGTTCAGCTCTGACCAGAAAGCAAGGAGTTCCTTACCTAGACCGCCAATATTCCCTACCCCAATAAGCTGACCTCCCAGGGGATAATCTCGGGCAAGGCGATTCATAACCAACGGAGGCTTTTTCAAAGACAAGGGAATAGCAGATACTCCTGGGGCTCCTCTACAGTGCCGGCAAAAAGCTGGGGCGGTCCTCCCTAAAACATAAAACCTCTCAAATTCAGGAAAAAGATTTTGCTGCAACGCCTTTATCCACTGCCAAGTGCGATCTCCCCGATCTGCCCGGAGGTTAAGAAGCCCGATCCAAGGTTCAGGTTCGGAAGGTAATTGCTTTTTAAACTGATCCATCAGTTCCCGGGTGGAAAGGGGGTCGTTGGCCGCAAAGGCATTGAAGGCTACCCATTTCGTCCTCGATGGTCCATATTTAAACTGGAAAAGACGGGGAGCACCAGGATCAGCGTGGTAAGAACGCAAGAAATTCAGGCCCATCTTCTCAGCTAGGCCCAACTGTTTCCAGAGGCAAGCCAAAAGCCGGAGCTGTGAAAAAAATACACCCGAAGGCAAAGCGGCCAATTCTCTTTGAGGAAAGTGTTCCAACCAGGTTTGATCAACTTGGATAACTTCAGCCTGCCGGGCCTGAGCCACCTCCTTGAAAACAGGATAATACTCTTCTTCGGGTAAGAGAACTTTACTCCCCAAGGGAATGGCGGCCGCCAGGGCCTCGGCAATCTGAAAGCGAGTTTCTCCCATTTGTTCCAAGTGATCTTCTCTTACATTGGTCAGCAATAGAAATTGGGGCTGAAGAAGGCGAACGGATTCAGCAAAGAGATTTTCCGGCTGGAGGCTCATTAATTCTACGACCAACACCTCTGCCTGCTCCTTCCCAGCCAGGCGAAGGGCCTGCTTTATTTCCAGTAAGCTGGGCGTACCCCGGCGCCTTATGCTTTCTTCCTGGCCATCAACATGGTGGAGGCGAGGCGCCGAACCAGTGGTTTTAGCCACTACCTGAACATTGGCTGTCCTCAACGCGGCCACAACAAGCCGAACCAAAGTTGATTTACCCCGGCTACCAGTGACCGCAATCCGCAACGGCACTTTATCTCGTTGGGATGATAAACCCTGAGCTTCCCAGCCCAAAGCAAGAACAACAATCAGTAATCCCAGGGCAACACAAACTAGCTCGAGAGTGGCCAAGGTCGCTTGGAAACCTAAAAGGGGCGATACATCGTCATCGTCGAGCCTTCCTGGCCGCGAACTTGCCGCACCACTCGGATAAAAGTCTGGGAAAAGAGGTTTCTTAAATCCGAACTTTCATATTTGGCCTTTATCAATTTGGCTATAACATCTTGAAGGAGAGTCTGCCCTTTCTCTCCCCAGAAGCAAATATCATTGACCAGCATTAAATGCTCACTACCAATTTCTTTTTTGGCTACTTCCAACTGTTCAAAATAAGAGGCCGGGTTTGTTTCCGGACCCAAAAGAAGTCCTAGAGCAGCCTTTTTTTCCTTGATTAGTTTTAGAACATCTTGAGGAGGAACTTCATTCATCAACAAGACCACTGGTTTTGAGGAAGCCTGGAGAAGAGCCTTAGCTTCTTCAGCCGAAAAATTACGAGCGATAATCAGAATTCCTCCTTTATTAATTGACTTAATCTGATTTTTTGCCTCATTCGTCAACTGATTATCAGCCATAATTTCGGCTGGATTTTCCAGTAATGCATAATACAGACCAGCTTTACTTAAAATTTCTGCCCAATGGGAGTTACTTTTAAAAGGATCCAATCCCTTGACCCCAGCTATAACCGAGGTTTTCCCTTGGCGAACATTCCCCGAGAGGGCATTAATTGAATTCAGGTATCTCAACCCTTTGGCTTGACTAACCTTTTCTTGACCGGCAAAAAGATTTTTCAGCGTGCTGAGAAAAAGCTGGTCACCGGCCGCGGCTTCCCCGGGAGAGACCAATGCCATTTGAAGGTCGACATGGGAATCTTGGACATCCCCATGAGCTTCAACCACGTTTTCAATCGCTGAGAAATGATAATTAATTAAATCCTGATATTTCATATAGAAATTTTCTTGCCGCCGAGGCTTAATAAAATTCTTCTCGCTATTAGCCAAGGCTAAAACAGTTGTCCACACTAGCTCACCCGTTTTCTGGAGCAGTTCGGGTTGAATCAAATCTACTTCATCCCGGGGCTGGTGATACTTCAGAAAAGAATCTTGAGTAATACCAAAAAAGGCCGGAACTCCTTTCATCAAAAAGGGTGTATGATCTGAGCCTCCCGGGCCGCCTCGTCCAGGCACGACAAAATCTTTGAGCTCGGGGGTAAGATTCTTCTCCAGAAAAGCCCACACTTCAGGGGCATAGTATCGACCGCCGAAGTTAATCTTGCCGCTACCAATTCCCACCATGTCCAAATTAATATTAGCCGCGGCTTTCTCAAGGGGCAATCCAGGTGTAGGATGGTCAGCGAAATAACGTGAACCCAGTAATCCTTGTTCTTCACCGGCCCAGAGAGCAAAAACTATCGTCCTCTTGGGCTTAAGACCGCTCTGTTTCAGGGCTCGGGCTAATTCCATGATCACGACTGTTCCAGATCCATTGTCATTAGCTCCGTTGTAAACATCACCCATGGGGGACACCCCAAGATGATCCATGTGGGCCCCGATAATGATATATTCATCTTTAAGGTTCTTATCGGCACCACTTATCTTGGAGAGAACATTGCGAGTGGGGGTTTTAGGATTAAAAGTAGCATTAACCGAAACAAAAGTTTTGACGCCCGTAGCCAAGGATTGCGGTTTTTTCTCTCTACTCATCCGCGAAAAAACGGTTCTAGTATCAACTGGAAGATCCTTAAAAATGAAATTAAGGATTTTATTCTCAATGCTAAGGAGCACAAAATCTGGCTTATAAACTTTCTTATCGACCCTCGCTCTAAAATAACGACTGGAAACTCCTGAGGATGGAGGCCGGAAAAAAACGACCCCTCGTGAGCCCATTTTTTGAGCAGCTTCAACCCTCTTGCTTAAATCTAATGCTTCTTCTCCGACTTTTTTCTTTAGCCACTCAGGGGAATCAGTAGTCATCAAGACAATTTTCCCTTGGACATCTACTCCAGCATAATCATCATAGCCTTTCTCTGGAGCATGAACACCGTAGCCGACAAAGATAATCTCGGAGGTAAAATGACCTGAGCCAGAATAGCGCTGTACCCGCCAATCTTCTCCGTAATAAAAGTCGCGTCTTTCCCGAGGAGTAATTACTTCTAAGGCTACTCCTTCGGCTACATCATTATGCTCAATAGTGAAGTTCTGAAAATAAGACCCCTCATCTCCCGCTGGCTCCAATCCCCATTCCTTTAGCTTTCGTGCAATGTATTCTTCAGCAAGCTTCCCGCCTAATTCGCCACTTTCCCGGCCAAGAAAAGCATCCGAAGCCAGATCCTTCAGGTAACTTAAAGCCGCCTGGGCATCAAAAGGAATTTTCTTCTCTTTGGCCGAAAGAGGCAAAAGCATTAATAAAACGACCAAAACTACCGTTAAACGCCTTTTCACCTGAAAACCTCCTTATATTTTAAATATTACATTTCAAGCTAACAGCCACTTCTCTATATTTTAAATAATTATACGACAGAGATAAAAAAAAGAAAAAAGAATTATTCTTGCTCGAATTATATCGAACTGCGGGCCTTTTAACTCCTGGTCAAAAGCGATTGATAACTGTTGGGGCCAATGAAGGCCAGCTGAATTTACTAAACTCATGACTAATGCCTTAAAAGGAAAACCTCATTAAAAGGGACCTCTCATTTTAAAATCTTTCTTATCTTCCCCTTACTGATTTTGATTTAATTTAAAATCATACTCTTAGGTAACTTTCTCTTATGTAACTTTTTCTTCTAAAAAAAGAAAACTCCCTTTTCAATTAGTAAAAAGGCTCTTTTCTTATTTCTTAATTAATGGATAATTTTGGGCTTTACTAAATGTAAAAATATTGCCTTTTTTGGCTAGTAAATTAATCCAATTTATTTCATTTTTATACAACACGGTTAACATTACTGTTTACTTTGGTGCATCTCATTCCTGTACATGAACTATCAAGTCTTCCTGAAGAAGGGAAGCATTTCCAAAACCGTGATGGAAAAATGGTGGCTGGTACCTTATTTTGGCCGGTGGCATTTTCAAGAAAACGGGCTAAGATAGTGCCTATCACCATTTTTCCCAGCCCAAAAAAAATGAGAAAGAAATATTTTGTTGGCCTCCATTTCTTTCTTCTCCGCTAATATTTATAATTCAAGCTAATGTCTATTTGCCAAGCTATCAAGGTTTTGGAAATGCTTTCCTGAAGAAGGCAAAATTAGTGATTTTTTATACTTATGTTATATAATATAATCAAAATAATGAGTAAAAAAATCTGGGTAAACAAAGCTTCATCTTTTATGGAAGCTAATAAATTTGATAAAGAATATTATTTATCCTTATCTCCTGAAGAACGGTTATCCATTCTTCAATATCTCCGAGAAAAGTTTTGGGACATCAATCCCGGCAAAAAACATGAAAGTCGAAAAAGATTATCAAGAGTTCTTAAAATTATTAAACAAACACAAGGTTAAGTATTGTATCGTTGGCTCTTCCGCCGTGGCTTTTTATGCTCAGCCAAGATACACTAAAGATCTCGATGTTTTCATAGAAGCCAGCCTGGCTAATGCTCAAAAAATAATGAAAGCTTTAGCTGAATTTGGATTTGGGAAATTAGATGTTTCCCCAGAGGACCTTGCTACTCCTGGAATAATCATCCACTTAGGCTATGAACCAATCAGGATTGATTTGCTAACTTCACTTAAAGGGGTGAATTTTAAAGAAATCTGGGACAATCGGAAAATGGGTAAATTTGGCCAAATAAAAGTAAGTTTTATCAGCTTAAAGGACCTGATTAAAACAAAAAGAGCTTCGGGGTGTCTGGCCGACCAAGCTGACCTGGAAATTTTGGAAAAAATAAATCCCACCTCATAAGCAGCCTCACTCAAGGCAAGTTTATTTGCATTCCGGAGAAAAAAGTTATAGAAAACTAGAAGAAGTAATGCTGAGAAATGGCTGATCAAAGGCGGCTGACTTCACTCCTTCAGGCGGAGGACTTCTCCGCACATAATTTCTCCATGTATGTTTCTTGCTCACCTGGATTTTATACTGTAAAACCCTCCGGAGTAAAAAAAGAAGTTTCAGCCATTAATCCCTTATTAATCTCTGTTTAAAGGAGGCTTTATGTCACGAGTAAATTTAGGTCTTGCGGACAAAAAAAGTATGGGCCTCGACCTCTCCCGACTCGGTCGGCTTTTGACCCTGGTGCTGATAGGGCTTCTGGTTATCTCTTTCCATCCCCTTCCTCCCCTCCAGGCCGCTGACCCGGCCCTCTCCCCGGCAGAAGCCTCGAGTCCATCTTCCCCTCCTCCCGGGCAAAAAATTGATGAAGACTATACTAAAAAAATTCTTGAATATACCAGCGAAAAATTTTTCCTGACCGAACTGGTGGACCATCTGCCCACTTCAAATACTGTCCCCACACCGGCTGATATTCTGGGGGAAGTCATCGGTGCTCCCAACATTCTGCATTACACTGAGGAAATCTTTAAATATCTCCAGGCGGTGGCCCAGGCCAGTCCCCGGGTCATCATTTTTTCTCTTGGCCCCACCGACGAAGGCAAAGAAATGATGACCGTGGCTGTCTCTTCAGAAGCCAACCTCCAACGCCTGCCCCGGCTCAAAGAAATTCTCTCTCAACTGGCTGACCCTCGGCAAATAGACAAGGCTACCGCGGAGAAGCTCATCGCCGAAGGCATTCCCGTGTATTGGCTGACCGGCGGTCTCCATTCACCTGAATGCGGTTCCCCGGAAATGCTTATGGAACTCACTTACCGGCTGGCCGTTGATGAGAGCCAATTCTACCGGGATATCAGGAAAAATCTGATTGTCCTGATCACCCCGGTTCTGGAAGTGGACGGTCGGGACCGTTATGTGGACACCTATCTTTACAAAAAGGCGCATAAAGACAAAAAAACTCTCCCCCTGGTTTACTGGGGGAATTACGTGGCCCATGACAACAATCGCGACTTTCTAGGAGTCGCTCTGAAGTTAACCGAAAACCTTCTGCGAGCCTATTTCGACTGGCACCCGACTATCATGCATGATTTACATGAATCAGTGCCTTATCTTTATGTTTCCACCGGTACCGGACCCTATAACGCCTGGCTTGACCCGATTATGATTGATGAATGGCACGAACTAGCCTATTTCGAAATTTCTGAAATGACCAAGCGGGGCGTTCCCGGCGTCTGGACCCACGGCTTTTATAACGGCTGGGCGCCAAGTTATGCTTTCTACATTGCCATGGCCCATAATTCCGTGGGTCGCTTTTATGAAACTTTCGGCGCTACCGGCGCCGACACTATGGTCAGGACGGTAAAAGCTGAGTCCACCCGAGCCTGGTACCGGCCTAATCCTCCCTTGCCCGCGGTGAAATGGTCTTTCCGCAACAACATTAATCTGCAGCAGAGCGCCGCTCTTTTTGCTCTCCATCATGTGGCCGTCAACCACCAAAAATTCCTCCGCAATTTTTATTTGAAAAGCAAACGGGCGGTCGCCAAGGCTACCAACGAGGGACCGGCTGCCTGGGTCATTCCCAACGACGGTCGTCGTCCCCTGGCCGCCGCCAATCTGGTCAATTTACTGCGGAAACACGGCGTTGAAGTTCACCGGGCCGAGAAAGAATTTAAAATAAAGAAGCAAACCTTTCCCGCAGGCAGTTATATTATCCGCCTGGACCAGCCTTACAGCCGTTGCGCCGATATGATGCTCGACACCCAGTATTTCAATCCTAACGATCCCCGGCCTTATGATGACACCGGTTGGACGCTAGGGCCACTTCATAATGTGAAGACGGTCCGGGTAGAAGACACGAGCATTTTGGATGTACCGATGAAGTTGTTGACCCAGGATGTTCAGCCTCAGGGGAAAGTATTCGGTTCTCGCAACGCCCAGGCCTTCTTGATCAATCACACCGCCGAAAATGCTCTGGTTAAACTCCGCTATGAGCTGAAGGAGCTGAAAATTCTGGCGGCTGAAAAGTCGTTTAAAGTGAGCCAGGTGCGCTACAACGCCGGGACCTTCATTATTCCGCTGGAGGGCAACCCTCCGGAAACTGCCCGGCTGGT
>Ga0190359_1002917_pt1 | contig 10033 bp, 6 predicted proteins | sample 48721823_MG_FD_161269 | JGI IMG/M metagenome (GOLD analysis project Ga0190359, IMG submission 161269) | Hydrothermal vent microbial mat bacterial communities from Southern Trench, Guaymas Basin, Mexico - 4872-18-2-3_MG | ecosystem: Environmental > Aquatic > Marine > Hydrothermal vents > Microbial...
AAAACTAATGAGAATCCTATAAAGGTTCTTGTTAAGGCAGTTGAAAACGCTGCTCCAAGAGAAGAGATTGTTTCAATTGAATACGGTGGAGCAAGGTATCCTAAAGCTGTTGAATGCGCTCCTCAGAGAAGGGTTGATCTGGCTTTAAGGAACTTTGTCATTGGAACTTACAATAGGAGCTTTAAGTCCAAGAAGACCCTTGCAGAATGTTTGGCTGAAGAGCTCTTAGCAGCATATAGATTAGATCAAAGTTCTTTCGCAATCTCTAAGAAAGTAGAGTTAGAAAAGCAAGCTGATGCTTCTCGATAAACTTTTTTATTCAGTTTTTTATTCTTCTTAGCTTTTTTCAATACAAAAGAATTTTAGATTACGCTGATAGTTGTATTGTCTGTGTTTTCGATGTCTACTTTAAACCCATAGATTATGAGATAGTTCCATAAAAGACCAGGCCTTTTCATTAACCTAACAGCAAAACCGTGTTTCTTAAACTTGTTTTCAAGTTCTTTTTCGTCAACTAAATAAGGGGGATTTGGTAAAAATCCGAAAAGGTCGCAAAACTCTATGAAATAAATCTGTCCAGAACTTGCGAGTTTTTGTCGTACTTTTACAAGAAAGCTATCTAAGTCAGGAATAGAATCGAGGACGGCATTAAAAATTAAGATATCTGCTTTTGAATCAAATTTTAATTCAAGCTTAGGATCCAGCAGTGTTTGAAACTGTTTAACTACTATTCCCTTCTTGTTTGTGATTTTGTTAATCCTCTTTTTAACAATATTCAGGTTCTTTATGGATTGATCAACAGCTATAATCTTGGTTGAATTTTTACTTTCTTTGACTAATTCTTTTGTAAGCGTGCCCACGCCGCAACCATATTCGACTACTGTTTTGTTCCTTAAATCCCCCATTAATGTTAAAATCTCTTTGCGCAGTCTTTTTGGCAAATTTATTGATTCTAAGAGTATGTATGCTCTGGTTAGATGTTCATTAAAAGCCGTCTTAATGTTTTCATTAGTATAAAACTGCATTAATAAATAGAATGGGAATCCTATTAACACGAAAGAAGCAGCTACTCCGAATAATGTTGTTGCATTTGGTTGAAATCTTATCCAGACACTTAGGATTATTAGAAGAATAAATGCTGTGATGATTGGACCAGCTTTAGCAAGCGGAGCTTTGAAAGGTCTTTCTATGTGTGGTTTTCTAAATCTTAAATAGGTTACCGCAAAAAGCATTGAGATGACTATCATAAAACTTAATGGCATGAGAATCTGAACTAGAGTTTGATAACCGGATTTTGTTAAGCCAATGACTGTGAATAAGCTCATGATAATGGTTTGAAAGATTATTGCTCTGTACGGTGTTTTATGTTTTTTGTGGACTTTGTTTAATTGGGGAATGAACAATTTATCTCTAGCCATTGCCATTAACAACCTTGGTGCACTTATTATCCAATCTGCAGCAGAACCAATAATGCTAAGGAAAATCAAAACTGAAAACAAAGTAGCGCCGTTTTCGCCGAAGAATCTATAACCAATATTTAAGTAAACCCATCCTGGATTCGTTGAAGATTCAAGAGTGTTGTTTACTAAGTTTTCAACCCCAAAGAACCCAATGATCGCAATTAAGGAGGTTATGGATATAAGAGAAAGAATTATTTGAGCTATAATGACTGCTTTTGGTACAACTTTTGAAGGATTCTTTGTTTCTTCAGACAGTGAGAAAATTCCTTCCATACCCAAGAAAATATCAGAGATAAAGATTAAGGTTATGAACAAGTTGGTAAAATTTAGTGGAGTATCTTGAGATAAAAAGAAAGGTTCGAAATTATTTAATGAAAAGTTTCCTGAGAAGAATGCCAAGAAGATTACCACTAAAATCAGAATCATCTGAATTATGCCGAAAGTCATGACAAATTTAGAACTGAATTCAATACCTCTAAACGCTACATAATTAAAGATTGCAATAATTGTTATCCCCAAGATGATTTTGAAAAGCTGACTACTTAAAGACAAACCTAAAATCACAACAGTTTGCTGTTGAATTATGAATTGTAACGCTGAAACTACAAGCATTGCCGTTGTCAAATTTCCAATGATCCATTCGGTCCAACCGACTAAAAAGCCAGCGAATTTGTTGTATGCTTGTTTAGCAAATTCGTAAACTCCACCTAAAGAAGGGAACATGCTAGCTAATTCTGCAAAGTATAAGATGATGATTAAACTTAATATGGCAAGGATTGTCCAAGCAAGAATAGCGCTTCCACCGCTCATTTGAACGCTAATTGCTGGAACAAAGAATATGCCTGAACCAACAACTGAGGTTATAGCGAGAATAATTAAAATAGGTAAATTAAGAGATTTTTTTAATTCAGATTCTGAATTTGCCATTTTATCTGTCCAAAAAAATTTACTTTGCGTTGATGTTTTAAACTTTATTCTTAATATTAGCCTTTTTATTTTTAATTCTTTTTAATTCTTTAAGGTGAGTGATTGCTTTAAGATATTGGAGAAATTTTAAAAATAATAAAAAAACTTTTTAAAGAACGCATTAAGATATGGTTTTCATAATGAGTTACACTTTGATTATTGCAGAGAAACCTAGTGCCGCTAGGAAAATTGCAACATTTCTGTCTTCTGGTAAGGTTGAAACTGTTAAGGAAGGTAAGGTTTCTTATTACAAGCTAAATCATAATGGACAGAATATTATTGTAGTGGCAGCAGCTGGACATTTGTATTCGTTGGCAGAGGTTAAAAAAACTACGACTTATCCTGTGTTTGATATTAAATGGTTCCCGCTTTACGAAATAAACAAACAGATGAAGCATACGAAACAGTTTTTGAATGTTATAAAGAAATTAGCTAAATCTGCTTCAGATTTTGTTGTAGCTTGCGATTATGATGTAGAAGGAGAGGTAATTGGTTACAATATCCTTAGGTTTGCTTGCGGTCAAAAAGATGCAAAACGAATGAAGTTCTCTACTTTAACTAAGCAAGAAATTGTGTCTTCTTTTGAAAACGCAATGTCTTCTTTAGATTGGGGTCAGGCTTTAGCTGGTTTAGCTAGGCATAAAATTGATTGGTTTTATGGTATAAATCTGTCAAGGGCTTTGATGAGTTCTATTAGGAAGGCAGGTTATTTTAAGGTAATGAGCATAGGCCGAGTTCAGGGTCCAACCTTGAAACTTGTTGTTGATAGAGAAGAGCAAATCAAAAACTTCAAACCGCAGAAATATTGGGAGTTATACGTTTTGGGTGAGCTATCCAATACAGAAATAAAAGTTCAACATGTTAACAAAAGATTTGATGATAAACAACAGGTAGAACAGATATACAACAAAATTCTGAACAAAGATGGTATTGTTTCTGAAGTTGATGTTAAAACCAAAAAGGTTTTGCCACCAACACCGTTTGATTTGACAACATTGCAGACTGAAGCTTATGCAGCTTATAGATTTAGCCCTAAGAAAACATTGGAATTAGCGCAACAGCTTTACCTTTCCTCATATATTTCATATCCAAGAACCAGTTCTCAAAAACTGCCACCATCAATTAACTTTAAAGCCATTATTAAGAACTTGTCTTCTATAAATGATTACTCTGAGTTTTGCAAGCTTTTAAGCCAGAAAAATTTAAGGCCTCGTAATGGAAAGAAAGATGACCCTGCTCACCCAGCAATATACCCTACAGGGGTTATCCCTAAGAATTTAAGTCCAGAGTTAATGAAACTTTATGATTTGATTGTTAGAAGGTTTTTAGCAACCTTTTCTGAACCAGCTGTAAGAGAAACTTTATCATTGGTTGTTGATATTGAAGGCGAGCAGTTTACTTTTAGTGCGACGCATACTAAAGAAAAGGGATGGTTTAAAGTCTATGAGAAATTTTTACGTTTGGAGGAATCTCCTTTTATTGATGTTAAGAAAGGAGATGTATTCCATAATAAAAAAGTTGAAATTGAGGAGAAAGAAACTAAACCACCTAAGAGGTTTACCCAATCTTCTTTAATTAAAGAAATGGAAAAGCATAATTTGGGAACGAAAGCAACCAGGGCTCAGATAATTGATACGCTTTACCAAAGGGGTTATATTGTGGATGATCCTATTGTGGCAACGGATTTTGGCATAGCTACTGTTAAGGTCTTAGAGAAATATTCTCCTAAGATTGTCGATGTTAAGCTAACTAGTCATTTAGAAGAGCAAATGGAATTGATTCGAGAGAGAAAAAAAGATGCAGATGAACTTGTTGAAGAATCAAAAACTGTTCTGGAACAAATACTTGACGATTTTAAAGGGAAGGAAAAAGTTATTGGTACAGAATTAAAAGAATCTTTGTTTGAGACAAATAGGAAAGCTAACTCTTTTGGCAAATGTCCTTCTTGTGAAGATGGAACTTTGGTTTTGAGAGATGGCAAGTTTGGTAAATTTTTAGCTTGTAGCAATTACCCTAATTGTAAGTTCACGTTAAGCATTCCTAAGAATGCAACAATTAAACCCAGTGATAAGGTTTGTGAAGCCTGCGGTTATCCTTTGGTTAAACTTAGGTATGGTAGAAAGAAAGCTAGACTTTCATGTATTAATCCCAACTGTCCAAGCAAAATCAAGTCTGAAAATGAAGAGAAGCTTTTAAGAGAGAAAGCCAAGCAAAAGAAATGTCCAAAATGTGGTTCTGAATTAGTTTTGAGGAAGGGACCTCATGGTTATTTCTTTGGCTGTTCAAAATATCCAAAATGTAATTATATAGAACAGATTTCTAATGAGTAATTGTTAAAATTCTTAGAAAAACATGGGGCAGCGGGGATTTGAACCCCGGACACCATGGTCTTCAGCCATGTGCTCTCCCAGGCTGAGCTACCGCCCCTTAAGTTTATATTTTTTCAGAGGACACGACTGATTTATAAATCTTTTTGTTTATTTTTATACTTATGGCAAGGTCCTACGTTTTGTGTTTAGAACTCCCCATTCGATGCTTAGTAAGATTAAGCCTATAAGCATAAATGGTATCGATAAATCTAAAGGAACTTTACCTTTTTCAATTTCAACAATCTCTTTTAGACTTTCTCCTAAATCTTCTTTTGTTTCAGCTCTGAAAAACTTTCCATCGGTTTGTTCAGCAATCTGTTTCAATTGATCTTCGTCGAGCTTTGTGAACCCAGCAGGTATGAATTTACCGCCTTCTTTGGTACCTACACCTATTGTGTATACAGGAATTTGACGCTCCCTTGCATAATAAACTGCCTGTTCGAGGTTTGTTCCTACTGTTGACCTTCCATCCGTGATTAAAATGACTGCTCCAGGTTTTGTTTCAGATTGAAGAATGTTTACTGAGGTTATTATGGCTTCGCCTAAATCTGTTCCCGGGATGTTTAATACGTCCATAGAATCAATCTTTGATAATAATTTTTCATAATCATCAGATAACTCAGAAACAATTAAGGATGAACCTGCAAATGAGACTATACCTACTTTCGAATTTAATGATTTTATTCTGTTTACCAAGAATTTGCTGTGACTTTTCGCAACCTCAAATCTATTTGGATTTAAGTCATCAGCTAGCATAGAACTTGATGAGTCTATGGCTAGTACATAATTCCTGTTTGCAACATTCCCCTCATACCACACAACAGGATGACATAGAGACAATATTAAGAAAGTAAGTGTCAATAATCTTAGAAATAGAATATCTAAAGATAAATTGATTTTGTTTGTTTTTGGTTCGGTTTTATCTTCGAATACAACTCTTTTAAGGACTTCGAAGTTGGCAAAAAGGAATGCTTTCTGTTTTACTTTTATAGAAATAAATAAATGAGTTACTATGATCCACACTAAAATAATCAAGAACCATAAAAATTCTGCATTCTGAAATACAATTTGGACCATTTTTATATTAGCCTCTAGCGAAAAAGGACCTTATCTTTTTATCGAATGGTTCGGTTGTTTTAATTTCTAGGATTGAACCTTCAAGCGCTTTTATTTTTTTAAAAATATCTTCTTTTTGTTTGATTACTTCTTCCCGGAATCTTTCAGCCAGAATCCATGAGTTAAATTTGACAACTTCTTTGCTGTATGGACCGCTTAGCACTAATTCGCCTAACTCTTTTGGGATTTCATCATCTCTAGGATCTCGTATCATGATCCCTAAAATCCTTGAATACTTTGCAAACCCTGCAATTAATGAGTCCCAGTTTTCAGGGAAACCTATAAAATCTGAAACAATAATTATTACTCCTGGTTTTCTCATTGCACTTTTTAAACTTGAAATAGCTGCTTCAAAGTTAAGGTTCCCAAAGTAATTTTTTGGGTCTGATAGCAAGGAGATTATCTTGCTAAACTGCGATTTGCCTTGCTTTGGTGCAAGGAAAGCCTTAACTTCATCATTGAACATAATTAAGCTAACGTTGTCCCCCACTTGAATTGCTCCAAACGCAAGGTTCGCAACAACTTCTGCTGCAAACTCAGCTTTTAATTTATCTGTTGAAGAGAAACACATGCTAGTGCTGGTGTCAAACACAATATAAACATCAAGGTTCCTTTCTTCTTTATACACTCTTACTAGCAGGTGTTGAGCTCTTAAGCTTGCCCTCCAATCTATCATTGATGCATCATCAGAAGGCAGGTAATCTCTAAACCCATCAAAATCCAGACCTCGACCTTTAAAATGTGTTCTGTATTCGCCAGTAAACTCCCCGAAAACACTTTTTTGGCTCTGGATTTCTAATTTTTTGATTAAAGGCTTCAGATTTGCCTTTATCTCTTTTAGCATGAGAATCACTTAGTTTATTTTAAGTAAAATGATGCTTGGTTATTATGGCACTGGAATTTTGGTGATAATCTCTTCAATTATGTCAAAAGAGCTTATGTTGTTTGTTTCGCCCTCGAAGTTAACAGCTACTCTGTGATTTAAAATGTGTTTTGCAACCCTCTTTACATTATAAGGGGTTACATAATTCTTTCCGAAAACTGTAACAGCATCCACTTTACTGCTTAGATAAAAAGCAATTGATGCCCTAGGGGATGCGCCGTATTGTATGTATTTGCCTAATTTGAGCTTATACTTATCAGGATTTCTGGTAGCATCAACAATTTTAACAATATATTCTTTGATTTTTTCATCGACAAAGACATTCTTTAGCTTTTCCTGCAATTCAAGGATTCTGTCAGCAGAGGAAACCGCTTTAAGATCGTAATCTTCAAACTTTTTAGAAGTGATGTTTGTATCTAGAATCCGCCTTTCTTCTTCAAGAGAAGGATAACCTATGAAAATTTTAAACAGGAATCTATCTAACTGAGCATCAGGTAGTGGATAAGTACCCAAACTTTCTAATGGGTTCTCTGTAGCCAGAACAAAGAATGGTTTTGGTAATTCAAACGTTTCCTTAGAGATTGTTGCCTGTTTTTCCTGCATGGCTTCTAGCAACGCAGATTGAACTTTAGGTGGAGCTCTGTTGATTTCGTCTGCCAGAACAATGTTTGCGAAGATTGGTCCTTTTAAGACATAGAAACCTCTGCCCTCTTCATAAGTTGTAATACCAATGATATCTGTAGGTAGAAGGTCTGGTGTAAATTGAATCCTCGAGAATTGTACTCCCAAGACTTTAGCAATTGTTCTTGCCAAAAGAGTTTTTCCTAGACCTGGAACACCTTCAATCAGAACAGAACCATTTGATAATAAACATGTAATGAAACCATCAATAATCTCGCGCTGACCAATAAAAACTTTACTGATTTCTTTTTTTATTAAGTCTACCTCATTTTTGATTTTATTTGCTTCTTCTTTTGTTATTGATAAAACCATATGAGTGATATTAAAACTCTTAACCCTTTTAAACCTGTTTTTTAACGAGCGAGAAACAACAAATTTTTAAAAATGAGTTTCCCTGAAGAATACGTATGTTTAAACGTAAAATTGCGCGTTCTAAATCTAAAGAGGATCCTTTCAATAAATTCTCATTAGAGTTAGCGGATTTAAAAAAAAGGTCAAGAGACCTAGATTCTGAACAACTTAAAATAAACTTGTTTCATATTATTAGGAGATTTTATTCAAAACTGTTGCATGTTAAGTACTCAACAACTTTTGAGGAAATCAATCATGAAATAAAGAATAAAAAAAACATTCCTTATGCAATAAAACAAAAGATGATTTCCTTTAATGAAAGAATCACCTCTATAGAATATGCTCCTGAAGTGGTGGATAAGAACACGCTTTTATCAATCATTGATGAAATACTTGTTATTTTGAACCAGCTTCATTTACATAGGGAAGCGAACAAAAAGAGTAGTAATCCTTTACCTAAAAAGAAAAAAAGTTTAATTTTGCTTCTTTTGAAAGCAATACGTAAAAGAGTCACGAAGTTAGATATACAAAAAATGATCATAAAAGCTTACTCTTATCTGGATTTAAACAGAGTTCAGGACGCAGAAAAACTTTATAATAAAATAAAGCGAGCTTATGAATTACTTGATGAGAATGATCAAAAGGAAGTAAAAGGAGATATCTTAAACTTGTTCTTAGATATTAAACGCGCCAAGCAAAACAAATAAAGTTTTGATGTTTTAATTTATTAGAGTTTATCTCTTTCTTGGAACTACTGTTAACCAATATAGTATAATTACCAGCAATATGAACGAAATACTAATTATGGTTATCAAGATGAACGTATTGTTTTTCAAAGAGATCTCAAACTTAATAGGTCTTTGCTCAACTTTAAGTTCCTCTTTACTCTGTTTAGTACTTACTAAATATTTGCAGGCTTCAATAGTTGATTGTAATAGCTGTTCTGCAGAAGAATATTTGCCTTGGGAAATCAAGTTTTCAGCTTCTTTAACCATTTCATTTAGTTCTAAACATTGTTCGTTGGATTTAAGTAAATCCCTGGTAAAAGATACTTTTGTGTAAAGTTGAGAAGAATTATGTTCGCCTTTCTCTAAAGTTGCCATTATTATTTTGGCAGTATCGTTGAATGGCGGGTCTTGTATTTCTGCAGTTACAACAATATCAAAACCTCCATATATATTTTTAGTTGTTACTATTAATTCAGTTTTCTCTTGGCTTTCTGATTTGATCACTTTAAAGTAATCTTGCGTAAGGAAAATGTCAACGTCATCTCTGGAACTGTTTGCATAAAGCCTGACTTCGTTCAAGGTTTTGTTGCCATAGTTGTCTAAAGTAATTGGAACAACAATAGAATCGTTTGGATACAAAGTTATTTTTTCCGGAACAATCAGATTAAAAGATTCATATCTTGGAACTTCTTTTTCAACAATCTTTTCTTCGTATTGAATCTCAGTCTTAGTTTTTATTTTGTATTCAATCCTTGTACCAACCTCTGAAGGTCTTTCTAATACATTTATTGGGAACAAATCGTTTACTTCATCATTATGGTCATCTTTTACACTTAGATTTATGCTGGTCTTCCCGGCAAAGTAATCTGGTGTAGATAGGTAGAGCCAGCCAGTATTAGGCCAAGGCTCTTCTTCAGGGTCTGGGAAAACTTCTATGCCTGGAATGACCGAAGAAGCGTTATAACTTAACTTATCATCCTTATCTGGGTCATATACAAAATCAGGTAGATAAATCCATTGAGCTTCAGCTACGCCTTGAAATACATCTACTGTTGCAGGTTTGAAAGAAAAAACAGCACCTTTTACTCTAGGGCTCTCGTTGGTGCAATTAGTTCTTAGGTTTACTTTAATCTGCCAGTATTTTGAACTAGTGGATACATTTAAAGTCTTCTCATTAAGCTCTGAATCTTCACTACTCCACTCTGACCATGCAAGGTCTTCAATAAACTCTAATGGCGGATTGTTGGTAGAAAATCTGTACTGGTATGTAACATTGGTTGTGCAATTCGGAGAAACCATAATGTTTTCAGCTTGTATTCCAATACTTGGTTCAGTGAAAGCATCAGTTTTAAAGGAGATTATTGGGAAGATTATTGAGCCGTTGCTTGTATAATTGCTGTTGACTTTTTCTAATTCAAACTGGAGATTTTCATTGTTGAAGACAACATCATTTAAAATACTTTCATTAATCCAATCGAG
>Ga0190359_1002918_pt1 | contig 10033 bp, 5 predicted proteins | sample 48721823_MG_FD_161269 | JGI IMG/M metagenome (GOLD analysis project Ga0190359, IMG submission 161269) | Hydrothermal vent microbial mat bacterial communities from Southern Trench, Guaymas Basin, Mexico - 4872-18-2-3_MG | ecosystem: Environmental > Aquatic > Marine > Hydrothermal vents > Microbial...
TGGATTGAAGGGTGATCCCTTCACCGCCGAGAAATTTCCTAAAAAGGCCCAACTGCATCTCTCCGAGCAAGAATTTCTTCCCTGCGGCTCGAAATGGCATTCAAGATATGAATACGTATTCCATTGTGAGGATGGATCCCGCGTCCCCTGCCCGAAAGGTGTTCGTACATCCATGAGGGTTCATGCGGCCTTCAAACCTCGTCCCATTCCGGGATGGGGAGATCGTCCAGGTCATGGGAGCGGAGAGCCGAGATCACCCTCTGGGCCAGCTTGAGGTCCGTCAGGAGGGGAACGTTGCTGTCCACTGCGGCCCTCCTTATCAGGTAATCATTGGAGAGCTCATCCTCCTGATTGTTCTTCGGGATGTTTATGACGAGCCCTATCCTGCCTTCAAGTATAAGGTCCAGGCAGTTTGGCTTCCCCTTCTCGTTGGGCCATCTGAGGGTTTCCGTCTCGATGCCGTTCATCCTCATGAACCGGGCCGTCCCCGAGGTCGCATGGAGTTCGTATCCCATCTCCCTCAGCGCTCTCACAACCGGAAGCCATTCCGGCTTCCTGGAAAGGGGTCCCGTGGATATTAGAGCGGTCCTCTTCTTCATCCTGAACCCCACCGATCTCAATGCGGAAAGAAGGGTGCTCTCCATGTCCGTTCCAATGCATCCAACCTCCCCGGTGGATGCCATGGCAACACCCATGGTGGGGTCAGCACCCTTCAATCTGGAGAAGGAGAACTGTGCCGCCTTCACACCGACCCTGTCGAGATCTATCGAGGAACCCTCCACGGGGGAGACGTCCCCGGCCACCATGGCCCTGACCGCAAGCTCGATGAAGTTCTTTCTGAGGACCTTCGATGCGAAGGGAAACGTTCTGGACGCCCTGAGATTGCATTCGATGACCTTCAACCTGTTCTCCTTGGCCAGGTACTGGATGTTGAAGGGGCCCGTGATATTGAGCTCCCTTGCTATGGCCCTCGATGCCTGTTTCAACCGTCTTATGGTCTCCACATACAGTCTCTGGGGAGGAATCACGACCGTGGCGTCTCCCGAATGCACCCCCGCGTTCTCCACATGCTCTCCGATGGAATAGACCAGGATCTCCCCGTCCTTTGCCACGGCGTCGAACTCTATCTCCTTGGCATCCTCGATGAACTTCGATACGACCACCGGGTTTGCCGGGTCGACCTCGGTGGCCCTGGTAAGGTAGGATTCAAGGGTATTCCTGTCAAAGACGACGGCCATGGCCGCACCCGAAAGGACATAGGAGGGTCTGATCATGACGGGATATCCCGCTTTTTCCGCAAACCGCGCGGCCTCCTCGAGACTCCTTGCCTCGATCCAATCGGGTTGATCTATGCCCAGTCTGTCAAGGAGGGATGAGAACTTGTTCCTGTCCTCGGCCCTGTCGATATCCTCGGCACTGGTTCCGAGTATCCTCACACCCATTCTGTGAAGCCTCGGGGCCAGATTGTTCGAGATCTGGCCTCCCATGGATACGACCACCCCTTCGGGGTATTCGAATTCGTATATGTCCATCACCCTCTCGAACGTGAGCTCCTCGAAGTAGAGCCTGTCGCAGATGTCGTAATCGGTGGATACCGTCTCGGGATTGCAGTTCACCATTATCGTTCGGTATCCCTCCTTCTGGAGGGTCTGCACACCTGTAACGCAGCACCAGTCGAACTCCACGGAGGAGCCGATCCTGTAGGATCCGCTTCCGAGCATCATCACGGCTCCCGCCCTGGGTTCGATATCGTTCTCCCCGGCGTTGTAGGTGAGGTAGAGGTAATTGGTCTCCGCGGGGTATTCCGCTGCAAGGGTGTCTATCTGCTTCACGAATGGCAGGATCCCGAGTTCCTTTCTCACCTTTCTTATCTCGTCCATATCGATGCCGGATGCCTTGGCTATCTGGAAGTCGCTGAACCCCAGTTTCTTGGCTCTCCTCAGGATATCCTCATCCATGTTCGATGAGAGTGAGGGAAGCTCGGACTCCATCCGGACAATGTTCCTGAGCCCGTAAATGAACCATCTATCGATGCCTGTCAGTTCATGGACCCTGTCAACCGTGAATCCTCTCCTGAGCGCCTCGCCCGCCGCGAAGATCCTTCTCGGGGTGGGGTGGGACAGTTCATACTCTATATCGTCGAATTCGAGGCGGTTCAGAACGAGTCCGTGCATGCCCGTCCCTATCATCCTGAGGGCCTTCTGCAGCGCCTCCTCGAACCCCCTTCCTATGGCCATGACCTCTCCGACACTCTTCATCTGCGAGCCTATCTCCTTCTCGATGCCCCTGAACCTTTCGAGGTCCCATCTCGGGACCTTGACGACGACATAGTCCAGGCTGGGCTCGAAGAAGGCGACCGTGGTCCCCGTTACCTTGTTGGGGATCTCTTCCAGCGTTCTTCCGAGTGCGAGCCTTGCGGCGATGTAGGCCAGCGGATAACCGGTGGCCTTGCTTGCAAGGGCGGAGGATCTGGAAAGTCTCGCATTCACCTCGATCACCCTGTAATCCATGGAATCGGGTGAGAGTGCGTACTGGATGTTGCATTCTCCCACGATCCCGAGGTGATCCACCGTTCTGAGGGCCACCTCCCTGAGAAGGTGGTATTCCCTGTTTGACAGCGTCTGGCTGGGAGCTATCACGATGCTCTCTCCCGTATGAATTCCCATGGGGTCCAGGTTCTCCATGTTGCAGACCGTGATGCAGTTGCCTTTTGCATCCCGGACAACCTCGTATTCCACCTCCTTCCACCCCTTGAGATATTCCTCCACAAGGACCTGGGGGGCGATCGTGAATGCTTTCTTCACCAGAAGCTCGAGTTCCCTCTTGTTGTGGCAGATCCCGCTTCCCAGACCCCCCAGTGCAAAGGCGACCCGGACCATCACCGGGTAGCCGATCTCCGAAGCAGCCTCAACGGCGGAAGCCGTATCCGAGCAGGCCCTGGACCTTGCGGTCCTTACTCCAATCTCATTCAGCCTGTTGACGAACCTTTCCCTGTCCTCGGTGTCCTTGATGGAATCGACAGGTGTTCCCAGCACCTCCACGCCGTAACGCTTCAGGACACCGGAATCATGTAGTTCCACACCCACGTTCAGCGCGGTCTGCCCCCCGAATCCGAGCAGAAGGCCGTCGGGTCTCTCCTTCTCGAGGATCCTTTCCACCGTGCTGGCATCCACAGGCTGCAGATAGAGCCTGTCGGCCATCTCCTTGGTGGTCTGAACGGTGGCTATGTTCGGGTTTACCAGTATGGTCTCCACACCCTCCTCCTTCAGGGCCTTCAGTGCCTGTGATCCCGAATAGTCGAACTCCCCGGCCTGCCCTATCTTCAATCCACCGCTTCCGAGCACCATCACCTTATCGATCATTGGACACCACCTCCAGGAATGTATCGAAGAAGCCGGAGGCGTCCGTCGGTCCGGGGCTCGCCTCCGGATGGAACTGGACCGCCATGAAGGGGAGCGTCTCGTGTCTGATGCCCTCCACTGTGGAGTCGTTCAGGTTGCGGTACCATTCCCTCCACCCATCGGGCAGGGAGGATGTCTCAACGGCGTAACCGTGATTCTGACTGGTGATGACACACCTGCCGGTGACAAGGTCCTTGCAGGGTTGATTCTGTGACCTGTGCCCGAAGGGGAGCTTGTATGTGCTTCCCCCGGCGGCAAGGGCCATGATCTGGTTTCCCAGGCAAATGCCCGCCATCGGCGGCGGATCATCCATCTCCATGAGCCTTTTCACGTTGGCGATGGTCTTCCTGCACATCATCGGGTCCCCCGGGCCGTTCGAGATGAGGACCCCGTCATATTCCAGATCCGTGAAAGGATGATCGTACGGGACGTTTATCACCGAGCATCCTCTCTCCAGGAGGCTTCTCTCTATGCTCCGTTTCGCTCCGCAGTCGATGAGAGCGATCCTCGCCCCCTCACCCTTGGTCACTCGGACCTTATCGGGTGAAACCTCGGAAACAAGATCCTTCAGGGACGGGTCCTCGACGTTGAAGGGACCGATGTCATCGTCCTCTCTCACGATCCTTCCGAGCATCGTCCCCTTCTGCCTGAGATGTTTTGTAAGGGCCCTTGTGTCCACTCCCTCTATCCCCGTGATACCCTCGTTCCCGAGGAATTCATCGAGCGAGGATACTGCCTCCCAGTGGGAGCATTGTTCGGACAGCGATGATACCACGGCTCCCTTTACCTGGACATTACCGGATTCGAACAGTTCCCGATCGCACACGCCGTAGTTGCCTATCAGCGGATAGGTGAAGGTCAGGATCTGGCCCCGGTAGGAGGGGTCTGTCAGGGATTCCACGTATCCCACCATTCCCGTGTTGAACACAACCTCCCCATCCGTTGATTCCCTGCTTCCGAACAGTTTTCCCCGGAATATGGAGCCGTCCTGGAGCTCGAGATAGCCCGGTGTATCACCATTTGACGTTGTCAATATCATACCTCCATGAAAGGAATACAAAGGGATTCCCGTGGACGGATGTCTTTCCTTCCGACCGCGAAGGCGAAGACTCGACACGTCCATACGATCCAAAAAACAGATTCCCCACCCCGGTTCTCTCGTTGAATAAGGATGGAGTCTTCATCTGGGAGCTTTCGAGAAGCTCCATCACTTATTAAGCTTCCTGTGGGGTTTCTGACAGTTGGAACAGCTTCGTTCGATCCTTCGATTCAACCCTCGAAGTCATCCGGCACCTTCTGCATATGGATTCCCTGTTTGAATACCCCGAACCCGGTTCCGATATAGAGGTGCAGTGCGGCCCGATGGTCCCACTCGCAGGTGTGAAGCCACACCCTTTTCGGATCCCCCCTCCACGCTTCCTCGAGCGTCCTGTGGAGAAGGTATCTGCCGAGACCCCTGCCCTGGAATTCCCCCTTCAGTCCGAGAAATGCTATCTCCACGTTCCCGGGATCCCTCCGGTCCAGCTCCGAGTATCCCGCGAGATCTCCGTCAACCTTCAGGAAGAACACCTCGGTTCCCGGGTCGTTCAGGATCCTCCCCGGTTCCTCCCTGTCCATGAGCACCCTGTCGAACCATCCGTATGGTTCTCCCACTGCCCTGTAGATGTCCAGATATTCTCCCGTGGTGATATTTTCCCTTCTTTCGAATTCAGCACCTTCCGCATGAGGTTCCTTTGTTAGTTTAGGTTTCCGGAGCATCTCGAGATATGTGGTGGGGACGGGTACCCCCTTCATGAGGTATCAGCAGGGTAAATATATTTAAAAAGTTGGAGTTGAAAGCGGATCCATATTGATGCAAAACCCTCCGAACATTGATACGGCCTTATGAATGGCTCCCCGTTCATGTATAAGTTGACAAATACGGGTTCATGATTGATTCTCATCTTCACCCATCTCCCCCCAATGTTATTCTTTACCTTTTCTCCCGATGAGCGTAAGCGGTGGGAGAACATGGAAAGTGCCTCGGCCTGGAGGAGATACATCATCCACATGGACATGGATGCATTCTACGCCTCGGTGGAGCAGAGGGACAATCCACAGCTCCGGGGCCTCCCCGTCATAGTGGGAGGCGACCCATTCGGAAGGGGCGTTGTGACATCGGCTTCCTACGAGGCGAGGAGATTCGGGGTGCATTCCGCCATGCCGTCATCTCATGCAAGGAAGCTCTGCCCGGGAGCGATCTTCCTCCATCCCCGGTTCGAGGCCTACCGGGAAGCTTCCGGGAACATAATGGCAGTATTCCACGAGTTCTCCGATCTTGTCGAACCCATGTCCCTTGATGAAGCATATATCGATGTCGGAGCGAGGGTCGCCGGAGGTGAGCAGCCCGGGGACATTGCCGCGAGGATCATCTCCAGGATCAGGGATGTGACCGGTCTGAACGCATCGGCCGGTGTATCCTTCAACAAGTTCATTGCCAAGGTGGCCTCGGGTATCAACAAACCCTGCGGCATCAAGGTTGTGACTCCCGACGAAGCTCCGGATTTCCTTGACGGCCTCCCCGTAAGGAAGTTCTACGGGATCGGGGAGGCTACAGAGAGAAGGATGATCGACAGGGGGATACTGACCGGCAGGGACCTCAGGAAATTCTCCAGGGAGGAGCTCGTGTCCATGTTCGGAAAGGCCGGAGCCCACTATCACGACATCATCAATCTCAGGTATGACAGCCCCGTTTGCACTCATCATGAGAGAAGATCGATAGGAAAGGAGAGGACACTTCATGAGGACACTGATGACAGAGATATGATGGTGGAGAAGCTGTCATCGATAGCCTCGATGCTGGAGGAGTCGATGGCGAAGGGGAAGCTTCTCGGAAGAACCCTTACGCTGAGATTGAAGTACTCCGACAGAACAAGGATATCCAGATCGGTGACCCTCCCGTATCCCACAAGATGCTCCTCGACGATGACGGAGATCGCCTCGGAGCTTCTCGGCAGGACCGATGCAGGCAGGAGGCACGTGAGGCTCCTGGGGATTTCGATATCGAACCTTGAAGGTGAGAAGGAGGGAGGCCGACGCATGGTCCAGACAACAATCGAACGTTTCCTTATTTCCTTTCCCACCCCCTCCCCTTCTCCCGGTCCGTGAAGGGAAGGGAACGATGATGGTGGGAAACTCGTGAGGACCGAAACCCATGCTGACAGACCATCACCGTGAAAGAGTGAGGATTCAGTGTGTTCTACCGGATCTTCATGATGGGGGCCACGGGAATCGAAGGTGAACCACACCATCAGAAGAAGAGATACAGGTAGCGGAGGAAGGATCCCGGATAAGGATCGATGACAGAATCGGATCGGAAGGAGCGCCCTCGTTCCGATGGTATGTACGCCTTCAGAACAGGAACAGTCCGGCAACACCGATTAGTGCTATCACGGTACCGATCACGGCCCTCGGTGTGATCCTCTCCCCGAAGACCTTCCAGGATATCGGGATTATCATCAACGGGGAGAGCGACATCAGTGTGGATGCGATCCCGATATCAACGCTGTTCAGGGCCACGAACGAGGCCCAGATACCCAGCACGGGTCCTATGATCGTCGCAAGGCCGATGAATATTAGGAACCTCCTATCGGAGAGGGCCTTTACGGTTCCCGTCTTCCGTCGAATGATCATGGATGCAATCCATATGGCAGCCGTGCCCCACAATATCCTTATCAATGTGGCAGTCATGGGCGGGCTGGAGCTCCTCATGAACATCATGGCGTCCTTTGCGAGCAGGAGCTGAACGGCCTGTCCCAGCATGCCTCCCACCGCAAGCGCGAGTCCCCCGAAGGTTATCCTGAACGGCGACCTGTCCTCCCTCCTCTCCGCGACGACAACCACGATTCCGGTCAGGGTCAGCACAATGAAGAGGATCTCGAGGAGGCCCAGAGCTTCCCCCCAGAGGAGCCATCCGGCACTCCCCGTTACGATGGGGACCATCGACATCACGAGCATGGATATCCTGGGGCCCACTTTACCGTAGGACCACAGCAGGAATCCGTCCCCGATGGCAAGGCCCACCATGCCGGACAGACCCAGGAGAAGCCACACGTAGAGGTTCTCGTCCGGAATGAGTCTTCCGAAGAGTATCAGATGGAATATTGAAAGAATGATGAGGGCCCCGGTGAGCCTCATCCTGTTCACCGTATGCGGCGAATGTCCCTTTCCCCCGAATGTGAACAGTGTGGAGGAGACGGCCCACAGGATGGACGTGATAAGTGCGGCCATCTCACCCAGAAGAACGTCCATGAGGACCGTCGAAACATTTCTCGGACTTAACCTTAACCCCGTCATCAATCCCAGAAGCGTCTTGTCCTGGCGTACCTTATCTCCTCGCCGAATACCTTCCTTGTAAGCTCATCCTCATCCGCAAAGACCATCTCCAGTATCCTTCCCGCGGTCTTCGGACCGACCCCTCTTCCCGAGAGGGCCATTACGGCCCTGTACCCGTATTCCGAGAAGAGCTCCGCCGCCATCATGGCAGCCCGGAACCTCTTCTTTTCATCCTCTGTCAGTCTCTTTCTGGCTATCCCCTTCTCCACTGCCTGCCTTGTCCTGATATCTCCCGAAGGGATGGGGGCCATCAAGAGGGAGCCGCATCTGTAGCAGCCCTTTATGTTCTTCGCCCTCTCCGCCGTTGCCCTCAGAACGGAACCGCAGTTCATGCAGGTCAGCCTTACCGGTGTGGTCATCAGCCTCTCCCTGACCGAAGTGACAACGCTCGAGGAGGCATTCTCGGGAGTCATGAACTCCCTTCTCATCATGGAACCGGACATGGTGAGGGGGGATACCTTCTGGATCACCAGCTCGATATCCCCGTCAAGGACCTTCTCGATTATCTCCCTTGCATGGGGCAGGTCCATCCTCTCGTGGATTATCTTCGAGATCGCCTCTTCCATGACGGGTGAATCCTTCCATCTGGTAAGCAGCCTCCTGAGCGGGAATCTCTTCGGATCCTCGTCCTTCCTGAGCACCCCGAACTTCTTTGCCACGTGGAACATCTGCCATCTGAGCAGGGGGGAGTTCCGGAGCAGCACGGGAACAAGATGTTCCATGTCCTCTGTCGGGGAGTGATGCAAGGCCCATTCGATGTCCCCCGCTTTCAATCTGATATCTCCCATCAGAAGTATCCTGTAGGGGTCGTGGTCCATTACCACATTTCCCCCGTACCGCGCCGAGATAAGGGAGGCGAAGATACGTCCCAGCGTCTCATTCACCCTGGTCCCGGAACAGCAGCCGATGACGATGCCCTCCTGACCCCTCTCTATGGTGATGATCCTGTCATCGGGTGTCTCGAACCCCTCCCTCGTCTGCTCCTCGAGGAGCTCCACCACTTCCGCGACCCCGCTTTCCGATAATGGAAGCCCCTTCAGCACCTCCTCCGCACTTCCACCGGAGCTCAGGGCACGGACCACCTCCCTCCTGATCCTCCCGACCTCCCTTGCCACCTCCCATGGAACGGGAATATCCGAACCGCTCCATGCGGGTACCGGTCCGAGCTCCGAGACGGGTTCCACGGTGATCTCCTCGTCCCCGATATCGACCACCCTCCACGGCTGCCCCCTCACTATGAATTTCGAGAACGGTTCAAGGTTGGAAAGGACGAAATCCATGTCCAGGGAACCTATGATCTTCCTCGTGGACAGGTCCCTTATGAGCATCACCCTCTCGTCGGGGATCATCGAGATATTCTCGTGGAAGTATTCCCTTGCATTTCTTCCCCCCCTTATTGTGGAGTTCTCCTCATCGAAGTAGATGATCCGGTTCCTGTGGAGGTAGGTGATCACACCCATCACCCTTTCGGGATCCATGGAACCGAACGTGTAGGTGTTCCGCAGCATCTCCAACAGGTCTTCCAGGTGAAGCTCCTTCTCGGAAGAGGCCGTGGAGATTATCTGATTGGCAAGGACCGAGAGGATGCCTTCCCTGGCCTTCACCGCCTCGAGCCTGCCCCTCAGCGCAAGGTTCGCGATCACGCCGGCTTCAAGGACATCGTCGGCCTCCGTTGTCAGGATGATGCATCTGGACACATCCCCGATCCTGTGGCCGGCTCTTCCAGCTCTCTGAAGAAGTCTTGAGACCTCCTTGGGAGATTTGAACTGGATGACGAGATCCACGGCGCCTATGTCCATACCGAGTTCCATGGAGGAGGTGCACACCATTATCCTGATACTGCCCGCCTTGAACTCCCTCTCCATATCCATTCGAGCCTCCCTCGAGAGGGATCCGTGATGAATGCCCACCGGAAGCTGGTCATCGATCGCTCTAAGACGCGTGGTCAAAGCCTCCGCAAGGTCCCTCGAGTTCACGAACAGCAGTATCGAACGGTATTCGGAGGAGAGCTCGACCACCCTCCGGAGGACGGAGGCCACCTTCGGTGTGCATCCCAGCTCCCTTGCCCTTTCGATATCCTTCTCGACCACAGCGGGAGAATCGACAAGGAATGAATGCTCCTTCGACCATTTACCTCGAATTATATCCACTTCCCTCCCGGGTCCGGCCATGAATCTTGCAACGTCCGAATGATCCCACACCGTGGCCGACAGGCCGATTCTCTGGATCCTTCTCCCCGTGAGGTGGTCGAGCCTGGA
>Ga0190359_1002919_pt1 | contig 10033 bp, 10 predicted proteins | sample 48721823_MG_FD_161269 | JGI IMG/M metagenome (GOLD analysis project Ga0190359, IMG submission 161269) | Hydrothermal vent microbial mat bacterial communities from Southern Trench, Guaymas Basin, Mexico - 4872-18-2-3_MG | ecosystem: Environmental > Aquatic > Marine > Hydrothermal vents >...
ATATTTTGAAATGCTAACATTTATATATTCGAATAATCATAATATTTATCGGACAATAGTAGCTAAATATGCATTGGTTTTGATTTCGAGGTAAACATTTTAACAATGTTAAATTAAAACAAAAAAGTATAATGTTTCATATCTACATTTTAAATTTTTCTAAAAATAATTGCCGTTTTACATTAACACAATTTCATTATAATTAAAAATATAGCCTGGAATTCTGGCTAACGGCAAGTCTTAGCGTTTCAAAGCGCTTTACATGTAATCTATGAAGTACATCCTTTATAACAAGAACAGGAATGTACAATAGATTTCACTTTATTAAATAATTTAGTGCGCTAAATAAATTAATCATGTAATCTTAGCCACGATGTTTTATGATAATTTCTTTAATATCTTAGTAAAAAAATATAACATTTAATAAATTGGGTAATAAACGAGGATCGATTATTACTTCCTACAATTAGACTCTAGCTTTTACAGGAACTAATTTGAGAATTAATCGATTCATTTTTTTACATTTAACTCCAAAACCTTTATTATAGAAATGCTCATAAAAAACATATCATTATAGACCTTAAAAACTTTATAAAATGAATTCATTACACCAGAAATGCGTTGAACAACGTTCTCACGAGAACATTTATTCATAAAATACTCTGCTACAAAGTACATAGTTATACTCGATCCCGTGAGAAACACCCAAACATTTAATTGATTGATTTAAAGCGTCGCTTTTTTATGACGCAACAAGAGTAAAATTTTACATAAATGCCATTTCACTAATGGTCCCAAACAAAGATATGGATTCAAAAATCTTTCAAGCTACTATTGTCCTCCAATTCTAATAAATCTTTTTTATAATCGAGGTCATAGTATTTTAGACTTGACTTTATTTTAAATGCGAGTAATTTCAGGAATTTCCTTTTATTTAAAACGTCAAGAGCTTCTATTATTGTATTTTCTTTAAGACGTTTTGAAATTTTTGAAATTTCATGTATGAATCCATATTTTAAAATTAAAATAGGAATAACAACCTTTATTTTTCTTAAATTTTGGATTTTTTTCAAGGATTTTTTTTCAAATTTCGTGATTATTTCAAAATTTTCTATATTACTGGTTTCAATGACATTAAAGGATTTTATAGTTAAATCATTAGAGTCATCATATTTTTCTCTTTCAAAAGTTTCATATTCTTGGTAAAATAAAATTGGATTGTCAAAAACATTTTCTTCTAATTCATTTATTCTTTCATGCAAGCTTTCTAATAATTTTCTTTCAAAAATTGTATCTCCAGGAAATAGTAGCAAGATATCCTCTTCATCCAAATCATTTTTTATTTTTTGAATGGATAGAAATGAATAAACTGGACCTAATTTATAATCTGGTGAAGCATCGATAAATTTTAGTTTAATACCTTTACTTTTAAATTTATTAATTAATTTGGATACCTGCTTTTCAAGTTTTTGTTTTAAGTAGCCTCCAATAATGAAATATGTTTCAAACCCAATTTGTATGAGCTCTTCAACTAAAATTTCGAGTATGGTCTTATTATTAAATTTTTTTAAAGTCAGAAGTGGTTTTGGTATATTTTTTACCAAATCTTCCATTCTAGTGCCTTTTCCAGCACATAATATTACGACTGTATAATTTTTAAAGCTTTTCATTCTCGTGTGGTAACTATTGGATTACCATCTAAGTCAAGAATAATGGTATGTTCGGCTTGTGCAACGGGGGCTCCAGATTTTTCTATTAAAATGGGATAATGATCAAGAACTTTTCGATTAATTAGAAATTCAATAATTCTTGAAATCTTATTTTTTGGAATGACGCCATTTCTTTCTAAGAGTCTTGGGGAAAAAGGTAATCGCTTAGTTAATTTTTCTATTTTATTCATATAAGTTTGAAGTTCATAGGAAATATTCTTTTTTATCTTACGAATAAATCTAAAAATATAAGAATTTTTACCATTAATCACGCGACCAACACCAGAAGTTACAAAAGGTTCGCAAGCATATGCATCTCCCGGTTTTAATTCATTATCATGACTTTTATCCTTATAATTTGGAATAAATGGTCCCGCATGAAGATTATATTGTTTAAGCTCGTGTCCTCCAAGATTAGTAATTGGTCGCAAGCCATGCGAAATTATTTTTTCAGCAATTACGTCTCCTAATTCAAACAACCTAATTCCAGGCCTAAAAATCTCAATTGCAGCATTAAGAGCTTCTTCAGCTGCAATAACATATTCCTGAAGCTTAACATCGTTATCAATATTTATTGTAATGGCAGAATCTGCTATAAACCCATCATAATGGGCGCCCAAGTCAATTTTCAATAATCCTTTTTTAGGAACTTCACTCTTATCATCAATTGGAGGGCTATAATGGGCAGCTACTTCATTAAGTGATAGATTTGCAGGAAAAGCTAATTCACATTCGTTATTTAATATTGCATCTTCACATTTCTCTGCAATATCTAACAATAGCGCTCCAGGCTTCACAAGTCGTTTAGCTACTTTTTTAGCAGCTATGACTGCCTTTCCAGCTTTAATATAGGAATCAATCCAATTAACTGTCATTTTTTAAGGAAAAAATTTATTTAAATTAAAATAAAAAAAGTTAGGGGGTCAAGCGCTCAGGAGTTCGAGGATACATCACGACTTCACGAATGTCATCCAAGCCACAGATAACAGTCATCCAACGTGCAATTCCTAGTCCAAAACCTGCGTGGGGTGGCATTCCAAATTCAAAGGTTTTCAAGTGCGATTCAAACGATAATGGATTTAAACCTTTTGATTCTATTGATTTTTCTAGTTGATCTTTGTTGTGAATTCTCGTGCCTCCTGAACTTAATTCTAGCCATCCTTTTTGAAGATCAAAAGATTCACTATAGGTAGGATCTGAAGAGGGCATTATGTAGAAGGGTTTTATCTTCATTGGCCAATGTGTAATGTAATAATAGTCAGTTAATTCTTCATCGAGTTTTCTATAAGCTTCTGTTGGAATATCTTCTCCCCATTCTACTTCAATTTTAAATTTTGTATTTATTAAATCGAGAATCTCATCATATTTATATCGTTCTAATGGTAATTCTGGAATAACAGTTTTATCTTCCATTTTTAAAAATTTTAATGCGGAAATCTTGTTTTCTTTAACACTCTTAATCACGTTATGCACTAATTCTTCTAAGATTTTCATTACATCATGCATGTTAGCAAAAGCCATCTCAACATCTAAAGTAAAAATTTCGCAGAGATGCCTTTTTGTATGGCTTTTTTCGGCTCTAAAGCAAGGACTAATCTCATATACTCGCTCATAGACGCCACTAAGTTGTTCTTTATATAATTGTGCTGATTGGGTTAGAAATGCCTCTCTATCGAAATACATTATTGGGAATAGCTCAGTACCCCCTTCTGTAGCTGAACCTATAATCTTTGGAGTAGTGATCTCTGTAAAATCGTTATCAATTAAAAAATTTCTTATGGATTTTAACACTTCTTCACGAATACTAAATATTGCTTGATTTCTCAATGATCTCAAATCGAGTGCTCTATTATTTAGCCTTAAATCTAATTCTGAGATGGTCTCACCCGTCATATCGATGGGCAATTTTTCGGGAGTCTTATTTAAAATTTTTATATCTGAAGGGATTATTTCAACGCCACCAGGTGCCTTATTGAAGGCTTTAACTTTTCCTTTAACCATTATACAATATTGATAGCCCACTTTAGCCTTTTCAAACACCTTATCTGGAACAACACCTTTTTTAATCGTAATTTGGCGCTCTCCATATTTATCTTGAAGTGAAATAAATTTTAACCCTCCAAGATCTCTATAATTTCGAACCCAACCTCCTAAAATGACTTCTTGACCAGCAATTTCTGGTAATACATCCTTAGTATAATGAGTCTTTCTCCAATCATCCAGATTATCTAATTCCATTTCGATATGTAACCATTATTTTTTATTTGGTAAGTTAAATTTGAAAAGTAAATTTACAATAAATTTTTTGTCATAATTTAAAGTAAGAAAATTTTTAAAACCTATTTATGATACGAATCAAAATTTTTGAATTTTTTTCATTTCATCAATTCTCTTAATAGCATGGTTGCATATGAACCTCTGGGAAGAGAAAATTCAATTTTTAATTTCAACTTACCTTTAAATATCTCATCTTCCCTAAACTCTATAATTTTAAGGCCAATTGGTTTAACTGTCATTCTTCTAAAAGTTCCTTTAAAATCATACTCTCGCATGTATTTACTTTTAAAGATATTTTCATTAAATCCATCTTCACTCATTAGCATATTAAATAATTTTTGCATTAAAGGATAATCGCTTAAATCAGTATCATATCCTATTAATGGAATTACAATTGAGGCTCTATTCAGCCTTAAAGCTTCCTTTAAATACTTATCAAGGGAAAAACCGTAGATGTAAGAAGCATGGGTTGGATTGCCATTATCATCATCTAAAATACTGATAACATCTCCCTTCACTGGTTTAATTGGTGAAATTTTATTTTTAAGTCTTAATGATATAATTCGATTAAACACGTAAGATTGAAAAGAACTGATTAATAATCGAAATAGATAACTTGGAAGATTATCAAAAGCTTTTTCGTAATCATAATCTTCTTGAATTAAGTATTCAATTAAAAGTCGTTCATAATTCAAGCCTTTTGGAAAAGAGCGGATAACATCTTCGTAATTCCTTTCTTTTTTTAATCTTGAACGAAATTTTCTTATTCGCGCGGATTCTGTAGAATACGTAGTGAAAATGAATTCTTCAAATGCTTTTTCAAAGTTTCCCTCTAAAAGATATCTTCCAATTAAATGAGAATTTGGTCTAAAATTTCCAAACCTTTGCAAGCCATAATAATTTAGAAATCCGTGTTTTTGAATAAAATTAAAAATTTTTTCAATTAATCTGTGCAAATTCTTTTGCTTTTCAATATTTCTAATTGTTATTACAAAAAAATTCCCACGATTGCTTCCTAATTTTACAGCTTTACTTGAAGGAACAATATTCCTGATAAAAATATCTTTTAATTTCAATTTCTCTAGTTGTTCAACATGATTTCCTTTTATAGAAATTTTTTGAACACTAATAGAACACTTATCTTTTAACCCAGAATATGATATTTGATTTATTGGAACTTTTAGAGTATTACTTATTGAATTAATGGCTTCAAAAGTTTCTTTATTTATTTTTACCAAATTAAAAGTGGTATATTTGTCATCAATATCTTCAGAGAAATATATTGGAGGGTTATCATCCCTTATTTCTAATACTTCTCCATCTTCAGTTATCTCTTTAACAATAAAATCTTTATGAGTATATTTGTAAATGCCACCGATACCTTTTACTTTAGGAGTCATAAAATATCTTATGCCAACAAACTTTTCAACTTCTCGTTCACTATTATTTTCAAAACATATATCACATTTCATCTCATTAGGCATTTTTTACTCCTTTCATGACTAATTATAACAACTTCAAGTGTCCAGTAATCTCATCAATTATTTCAGATTTTACAGGACCAATGCCGACTGCTGTTATTGTTCCAGGTGGTAATTGAGTTAAACCTGCATCTTTTACCACGAAATATGGGATTTTTTTCGTTCTTAACTTTCTTGTTATCTCATTCATTTCTTCAATATTGTTAATCTTCAAGATGACTTTCTTTTGACCTGAATTCATCCATTGTTTCCATGTTTTTTTATCCTGTACTCGTACAATATCAGCTGCGGTTACTGATGCGTGGCAGGCTTGCGCACACTTTTTACCGGTGCCCATTTTTAAATCTGTTCTAATTAAAATAACTTGTTTATATTCTTCCACGATAACACATTCCGAATGTTATATAAAGAAAAATAAGATTTTTTAAATTTTTCATTCAAAACTTATTCTTATTATATTTCCTGTTAATTCAAATACTAAATCTTCTAATTCTTCTTTTGTAAAAAGCAATTTATCCTGATCTCTTTTACTAATTACCGCTTTAAATTCAACTTCTCCTACTGGTAAGAATATTTCATTTAAAGATATTAATTTGTAAGGAGATATTAATGCCTCGATTACGGGTCGTGGATTATTTGTTTTTTCTACTAAAATTATTTCTTCAATTTCATATGTTTCTTTGATCCAATCGACTAACTCTTGAGTTATTTTAAGTTTATCTTTTTTCCCTACGACTAATATGACAACATCTCCATAATCAATAGATTTGTAAAATGAAACATCCTTAAGAAAAGAAAATCTATCTTCCTCTTCTAATTTTAGAAAATTTCTTGCTAAATCGATATCAAACTCCGTTATTTCTCCAGCATCAAGTCTAGCTTGGCAATTAGTACATAAAAATCCTGAATTTATACAAGTCTTATCAGCAGGTAATTCCTTAACCATTTATCAACTCTATGTGGCAATTTATAAATTAGGAAAATATCTACTTATAATTCTAAATTAATTTTAAATAAATTTTAAATTTTATTTCTCAGAATGTTAAATAATTTTTAAAGAAGCTTAAATATTGTCTCAATAAAGCACATTAAAAAAAATTTTAACCAAATCTGTTGAGAATTCTAAAAAAATCACAGTTCAATGATGTCGCAATTTAATGATTTTATCAATCTATCTGCCGTTGTTGGGTCTGTTTTAAAAGTATATAGACATCTTCTTGTTCTCAATTTAAGTTTTACAATATCTTTTATCCTTTTAACCCTGCAATGAATCGCGTGTTCTGAATATTTTAAGAACTCTTCCTCGGTAAATATTTCTTTAGGCATTCCATCTCAACTTAAAATTAGATTGTACTATTATCGATTATATTAATTCTATTTATTATAACATTTTAATTTTTTGATTGATTCCAAAAATTTTAATTTTAAAAACAATTTTCTCAAATATTCTTGATTTTAATTATTCTTTTATTATTAAAAATCATAAAAATAGAGATTAAAAACCATGAGTCCCATTGATGATTTAGAAAAACGAAAAATTGCAAGATATCACCTTTTAGAGAAGAGTGTATGTCGAAGATGTGGTGCTCTTAATCCAATTAAGGCAAAAAAGTGCCGAAAATGTCACGGAAAAGATTTAAGACCAAAAAGGAAAGAATTGACTAAATGAGTGGATTTTTTCTTTAATTTAATTAAAAAAGCTAATCCTTCTTTAAATCAAGCGTTTAATATTTGTAAACAAAATGTAAAAACGCTTTTTTTATTTTACCAATAAAGTTTATTTAGCTAGGGAATGAATGTTCTTGCGTATAGAGATTGTGAAAATTTAATTTAAATATCATCATTTCAAGCATTTTTTTCCAATAAAATTCTATTTTAAAATAATTTTTAAATTTAAGCAATTTAAAATCAAAAATTAGAAAAGTTGAATATTTTGTTCCTTTAAAAAGTAGAAAACTTTTTTAAATTTCATATATAAATGATCTCAATATCATAAAAAATAATAAAGTTTGAAATAAAATTTAAATGGTGAAATAAGAAAATGGCTCAACTTGGAGGAACCCCTGTTTTACTACTTAAAGAGGGTACTGAAAGAACTCGTGGCAAAGATGCAATGACGAATAACATTGCAGCTGCTAAAGTAATTGCTGAGGCAGTTCGCACTTCACTTGGTCCACGAGGAATGGACAAAATGTTAGTTGATCAATTTGGTGATGTTGTAATTACAAATGATGGAGCAACAATTCTCAAGGAGATAGATGTTCAACATCCTGCTGCGAAAATGATGGTAGAAGTTGCTAAAACACAAGACTCTGAGGTTGGAGATGGGACCACTACTAGTGTTATTCTTGCTGGTGAACTATTAAAAAGAGCTGAAAAGCTTTTAGAACAAAAAATTCACCCAACAGTAATTACTGAAGGTTTTCGAAAAGCTGCCGAAAAAGCTATTGAAATATTAGACGAGATGTCTATTAAAGCAAGCATTGACGATTATGAAAAGTTAAAAAACGCAGCAATGACTTGCATGTCCAGTAAATTAGTTTCTGAGTCAAAAGAAATGCTTGCTGAGATATGCATTGAAGCAATCAAATCAATTGCAGAAAAGGGAGAAAATGGCAAGTGGATAGCTGACATTGATAAAGTCCAAATTCAAAAGAAAGAAGGTGAAAGCATTGATGACACCAGATTAATCAAGGGCATTATTTTGGATAAGGAAGTTGTAAGTCCTGGAATGCCAAAATCAATTAAAGATGCTAAGATACTATTGTTACAAAGCGCTCTTGAGATTGAAAAGACAGAATTTGACAGCAAACTACAAATAACAAGTCCAGAACAAATTCAGCAATTTCTTGATGAAGAAGAAAAAATGCTTAGAACAATGATTGAAAAGATCGAAAAATCTGGTGCTAACGTAGTCATTTGCCAAAAAGGAATCGATGACTTAGCTCAGCATTTTCTTGCTAAGAAAGGAATCATGGCAGTAAGAAGAGTTAAGAAGTCTGATATGGAAAAGTTATCCAAAGCAACCGGTGGAATGATCTTTACCAGTTTAGATGATGTAACACCAGAAAAACTTGGATATGCTGGATTAGTAGAAGAACGCAAGATAATGAATGATAGCTGGGTATTCATTGAAGAATGCAAGGATCCTAAATCTGTAGTGATCTTGATCCGAGGTGGAACTGAACTAATCGTGGATGAAGTTGAAAGAGCAATTCATGATGCCTTGTGCGTTGTTAGGGATATTGTTGAAGATGAAAAAATCGTTGGTGGTGGCGGAGCTCCAGAACTAGAAACAGCAATTAAATTGAGAAAATTCGCATCAACTTTAGGAGGTCGTGAACAATTAGCAGTTGAAGCTTTCGCAGATAGTCTCGAAATAATTCCTAAAACCTTGGCCGAAAATGCTGGACTTGATCAAATCGAAATCTTAATGAATCTAAGAGCAAAACATCAAGAAGGAAATAGATTTGCTGGTTTTGACATGGAAACTGGAGAAATTATTGAGGATATGACAAAAATCGGAATAATCGAACCTACTGCCGTGAAAGTTCAAGCAATAAAGAGCTCAACTGAAGCAACTTCAATGATCCTGAGAATCGATGATGTTATAGCAGGATCCAAGCAACCAGAACCTCCTGGAATGCCTGGTGGACCAGGTGGAGGAATGGGAGGAATGGGTGGAATGGGTCCTGAAGGAATGGGCGGAATGCCACCAATGTAATCAAAAAAATAATTTTTTTTAAAAATAAAATTAGTTATCTCTATTTTTCTTTTAATTTTTAAAAATTTTCCATTATGTATTTAGCTTGTTTTAAATAAATATAATCAATTTTCAATATATCTAAGAATATGGTTAATTTACTCAATTCTTACAAATTCATCTTTAAATTCATAGAAGCATTATTTAAAACTTTAAATATTAATAAAATCCAATAATGATTATAGAGACATTTAATAAAATTTCAAATTATTTTTATTGTGAAAAAAAGAGTAAAAACTGAAAATCAAATTAAAGTAAATAAAATGGTGTTAATAAATCTATGAAATTTATTGATTTATCAATTCCAATAATTAATCCTGATGAGTTAATCTTTGATCCTCCTTTAACTCAACCTCACATAACATATTCTGATCATGATAGAGGGGCTGAAGAGATGGGTTTTGTTTTTCCAAGATTAAAACCTAAAGAGCACTTACCATTAGGTAAAGGTTGGGCTACGGAAACCATAACACTTGGAACCCATAGTGGGACTCACATGGATGCTCCTTGGCATTTTGCCCCGATTCAAGATAGAGAAATTGGTGAAAAAAAAGCAATGACGATTGATGAATTTCCTTTAGAATGGGGAATGGGACCATTAGTTGTATTAGATTGCACTGATTTAGAAGATGGATATGTCCTTACTCCTGATGATGTTGATAAAAAATTAGAAGATATAGGACATAAATTGCAAGAAGGAGATATCTTATGTGTTCATACAAATGCCCCAAAATATTTTGGTACAAAAGAATATATTAACCATGGTGTTGGAGTTGGAAGAAATGCGACCTTACACATCATAC
>Ga0190359_1002922_pt1 | contig 10031 bp, 8 predicted proteins | sample 48721823_MG_FD_161269 | JGI IMG/M metagenome (GOLD analysis project Ga0190359, IMG submission 161269) | Hydrothermal vent microbial mat bacterial communities from Southern Trench, Guaymas Basin, Mexico - 4872-18-2-3_MG | ecosystem: Environmental > Aquatic > Marine > Hydrothermal vents > Microbial...
CAGTGCCATTTTTGTGCGGGACAGTGCTTTCGTTTTTCCTTTTACTTTCCGCGTCTATCCGCCGTTATATGCCAGAACGGATATCTACATACCGAATACACTCGATTTTAACATAATAAAAAGAGCAGACTTTACTATTGAAGATAAATTGATTGAATATAAAGGAGCTGACTTTAACCGTCTGTCCAATTTGCACCTTGCCTTTAACAAATCCGACATGAGAAAACAAAACTATTCCATATTATCTTTTTATTTATCACTTTTATGGTCATATCTTATACCTCTTCTTTTAATTGTTTTGATTTTTTTGTACATCAATATGGGGAAATACAGAAAAGTTCCTTATATTCCCGATGTTGTGGTATACTCACCGCCCAAAGATTTATCTCCTGAAGAAATCAATTTTTTATTGCATAATACACTAAATTTAAACGGAATGATTTCCATAATTTTTAATCTCGCGCGAAAGGGATATATAGAGATTACAAGAGAAAAAAACGCCTCTCCTCTTGCAAAACCCGATTATAAAATCACAAAAATACAGAAACATTACGGAGATAATATTACCAAATACGAACTAAAAATATTAAAAACCCTTTTCCCCTTCCCAAAAGACAAATATACCTATATAAGTGATAAATCTACGGCTTTGAAGAGAAAATATATTGAGATTGTAGGCGATCTATCCGAACATATGGCAAAAGAGGGATATTACGATAAGGATCCTATGGCAAAACGTTTCGGGGTAATCGTATTTGGGATCTTAATTATGATACTTGGAACATCATTTTTATTCATTGGTAATATCCATAAGCATTCAATCCCCTTTTATCAACACCATATTGAATTTTCCATTATACTTACGGGTATCATTATTGCAATTTCAAACAGATTTTTCAGTTTTAGGACTGTAATGGGGGATTATACACTGGCTGAAATAAAGGGATTTTACGAGTACTTCTTCAGGACGGACAGGGAAAAAATTAAATACAGTACGGAAAATCTTCTTACTGATTTCTATACCACATTTGCAACTGCAATGGATTATAATAGCACGTTTCTTTCGGAATTCAAATACTATCTAAGTGACCGCTATAAAGAAAAAGACGGTATTGGAATTACGGAAGAAATACTAAATGACGATAGAAAAATCGTCTTCTGAAAAATATGATAGACAAAATTTAAAATCTGATAAAACAATTATACCACTCTATTAGAGATACTTACTACGTGTAGTAAAATAGCTATTATAATTTGCTTTGTTTCAAAACTGCTTAAAAATTTCAAAATGAAAAATTTACACTCATTCTTTTGACCTTATTTTGCTATCCTATATATTTTCACCCGGAGCTCGTTTTAAGCATTTCATCTATTTTTTGGATTTTATGCTTTATTCGGAACAAGAGCCCCTGAAACGATACTGAAATAAATTCAGCACATAATTCAGTGGAGATGGAGGAGGTCTCGCTTTATTTGTTTCGACATCTCGCTTGCTACCGGTTAATATATCTATCCACCGGAACTTCAGTAAAGGCGGACATATCTACCATTTTTTTACTCAAATACTTTTCTTGACATTTTAAAAATAAAGTCGTATTATATGGCGTTAAGAAGGAGGTAATATGGCAAAAAAAACTCCATATTATGATAAACATGTCGCATTGGGCGGACATATCGTTAATTTCGGCGGATTTTTAATGCCGACACAATACAAAAGCGTAATCGAAGAAACAAAAAGAGTCAGAGCAACAGTAGGAGTTTTCGATGTATCTCATATGGGAGAAATTGAGGTTACAGGACCGGACGCACTCCGGTTTATAAGCAGAATAACTGTAAATGACCCATCAAAATTATCCCTGAATCAGGTCCAGTACTCAGCTATGTGTTATAATGACGGTGGAATAGTTGATGATCTACTCGTTTACAGACTAAAAAAGAGATACCTTCTCGTTGTAAACGCTTCCAATACCGATAAGGATTTCAAATGGATAAAATACAATGTGAAGGAAAATGTCACGGTAAAGAACATCAGTAATGATATTGCGCAACTCGCTATACAGGGACCGGACGCTGAGAAAGTGATGCAAAAATTAACCGATATTGACCTTTCCAAGATCAAATTCTACTGGGCAAGAGAAGGGAAAGTCGCAGATATCGATACTGTAATTTCGAGAACAGGATATACGGGAGAAGATGGTTTTGAAGTTTACTTTAACAAAACTTATGCAGATAAAATGTGGGATGCTGTTTTCGATGCAGGTAAAGAATTCGATATAGAACCCATTGCGCTTGGTGCAAGAGATACTCTAAGGTTAGAGATGTACTACAGACTATACGGCAATGACATAGACGGTACAACAACGCCTGCCGAAGGGGATCTTATGTGGATTACAAGATTGAATAAAACCGAATTTAACGGAAGGGAAGTTATTATAAAACAGAAGTTAGAAGGAGTAAAAAGAAAATTGACTCCCTTCGAATTATTGGATAAGGGTATTCCTCGCCATGGTTACGACATTAAAGACGATAAGGGTAATACTATCGGTCACGTTACAAGTGGTACACTATCGCCAATGGTGGAAAGGGGAATCGGTTGCGGATATGTGGAACCGGAATTTTCAAAACTCGATTCGGAATTTTTTATTGATGCAAGAGGTCGCCTTTTAAAGGCAAAGGTTGTAGAGGCACCTTTCTATAAACACGGAACTCATAAATAGGAGGAGATATGAATTTTCCTAAAGAACTCAAATACACGAAATCACACGAATGGGTTAAAATCGAAGGGGATATAGCCACAGAAGGAATCTCCGATTTTGCTCAAGAAGAATTGTCCGATATCGTTTATCTCGAATTGCCGGAAGTCGGGACGAAAGTGGAAACGGGAAAAGCATTTGGCACTATTGAAGCTGTAAAAGCGGTATCCGATTTGGTCGCTGCAGTGAGTGGTGAAATCGTTGAAGTCAACGAAGAACTCGTAAACGCTCCTGAAACGATTAATAACGATCCCTACGGTGCCGGATGGATTATCAAAGTTAAAATGAGCAACCCTGATGAAGCAAATTCTCTTTTATCAGCTGAGGAATACGAAAAATTTGTTCAAGAGGAACACTAACATGCCATTTATCCAGAATAATGAAAATGACATTAAGGAAATGCTTGAGAAGATCGGTGTAGAGAAATTCGAAGATCTTCTCGATTCAATTCCCGAGGAGTTTAGAACCGGGAATAAATTTAATATCGGCAAAGCATTAAGCGAACCTGAAGTGTGGAAACACCTTTACAATACAGCCACAAAAAACAAAAACAGTGATGATAATATCTCATTTCTCGGTGGTGGTATCTACGATCATTATGTGCCGGCGGCTGTTGATCAAATCGCATCGCGATCGGAGTTTTACACAGCATATACTCCATATCAAGCGGAAGTCAGCCAGGGAACATTGATCATGATGTATGAATATCAAACTTTAATAAACAGGCTCACCGGTATGGAAGTTACAAATGACTCAATGTATGATGGCGCAACTGCTATGGCTGAAGCTGCTCACATGGCAAGAGTAATAAACGGTAAACACAATATCGTTATCAGCGAGACCGTCAATCCTCTTTACATTGAAGTAGTTAAAACATATTCTCACGGTCTCAATATTCCTATCAGAATAGCTCCATCCAAAGACGGAAAAACCGACATTGATGCTATTGTTTCTTTGATTGACAATGAAACCGCTGCTGTTATCGCTCAGAATCCTAATTTTTTCGGCATTATCGAAAATATGGAAAAACTGAGCGAAACTGTACATGAAAAAGATACTCTTTTTATTGCCGCATATGACCCGATTTCTCTCGCCATTCTAAAAACACCGGGAGAATACAACGCAGATATAGCGGTGGGAGAGGGGCAAGCTCTCGGTAATCCTCAATCATTCGGAGGACCTTTACTCGGGCTTTTTTCCACAAAAAGAAAATTTATCCGCCAGGTGCCGGGTAGAATCGTAGGAGCAACAAAAGATGCTAACGGCAATACGGGATATGTAATGACCTTACAAACCAGAGAACAGCATATAAAAAGAGATCGAGCCACTTCAAATATCTGTACCAACGAAGGATTATGTATGACAAGAGCGGCTATATATCTTGAATTGCTTGGTGAGGAGGGATTAAAAACCGCTGCCGAAACGAGCACAAAAAACAGTCATTATCTTTTTGACAAACTTCTTTCCGTAAACGGAATCGAAGCGGCTTTTCCAAATACACCGTTCTTTAAAGAGTTTGTAATAAAATTACCGATAGAAGCTAAAACTATAATTAATAAATTAGAAAATCGCGGAATTTTTGCCGGTATAGACCTCGGGAAATTTAGAAAAGAATGGGCAAAAATGCTCCTTATTGCTGTTACGGAAACAAAAACGAAAGACGAAATGGATTATTTTGTTTCGGAGATAAAAAAGATAATATAAAAAAGGGGCTTTTAAAGCCCCTTTTTTTATATTAGATATTAAACAATTAAGATTAAATCTCGCCACGCGAATTCAACAACATCTCTCTTGCAATCAAAATAGCTTGAATCATACTTTCGGGGTCTGCAACCCCTTTCCCCGCTATATCAAAGGCGGTGCCGTGATCAGGAGAAGTTCTTATAATGGGTAATCCCAATGTAACATTGACCCCTTTGTTAAAGGAAAGCAATTTAAATGGGACTAGTGCCTGATCATGATACATGGCAAGAATGGCATCGTATTGATCACGTTTCAGGAATAAAGAATCAGCCGAGAAAGGTCCCTCAACATCAATTTCGTATTCTTTTGCCAATGTTATACCCGGAACAATTTTCATCTTCTCTTCATTCCCGAATAGCCCGTTATCCCCACAGTGAGGATTTAGACCGGTTACGGCAATTTTAGGAAACTCTATATTAAATAGGTTTTTCAGTGCATCATCTATGATTTTCAATTTGTTAAAAATCAATTTCGGGCTTAATTTCGCACTAATATCCTTAACAGCCACATGATTTGTGGCAAGAGCAACTCTAAAATTGTTATGAACCATCATCATTGCTACTTTTTTCCCGGAAAGGTCACTATACAACTCGGTATGACCTGCAAAATGATGTCCGGACATATTCATGGAATATTTATTAATAGGAGCGGTAACAACAGCATCAGCCATGTGATATTCCATAATAACAGAGTAAGAAATTAAAATTGCTTTATATGCTATTTTACCCGCTATTTCGGATATTTTTCCGGGTATAATCATCTGATTTGTTGGAATATCGATTAAATACACATCGCCGTTTTCTTCTACCATTGTTCCTCTTTTCATTACCTTATATTCCGGTAACTCAATATTCAAGCTCTTTGCATAGTTCACGATTAATTTTTCCGGAGCAATAATGATAGGGGTTATCTCTCCCAACACTCTCTTGTCAGCTATTGCCTTTATAACTACTTCGGGGCCTATTCCCGCAGGATCACCGCATGTTATAGCTATTCTCGGTTTAATATCACTCATTTTCTCCTACAATTTTATAGTATTTCATAACATCGCTCTTTTTAATATTCTTCAATTCGGGGATATCGATAATTTCATAGAGCACCTCTTTTTGATTCAAAGTCAATCTAATCGTGTCTCCCGAATTAACAATACGGGAAGCTTTTACCCTTGTATCATTCACAAATACCCTTCCGTTCTCACAAGCATGCTTAGCTTTTTCCCTTGATTTCACTATCTGCAATTTTTTAAGCAATATATCTACCCTTTCACCTTTTCTTTTATTAGTCATATACTCTAATGTATACATCTTTCTTCAGTCTGTCAACCAATTTGTTCAAAGCTTCCTGTTGCTTCATCTGAGAAAGAATGGCTCTAATGCTATTTCTAATTTCATCTTCGGACAATCTTTTACCCGGTTTATAAGCATCTATATATAGTATTTCGAAACCATTGGGTGTATTTATAATGCGAGTAAAATCTCCCGTTTTCAATCCCTTCAAATATTGTAAAAGCTGTGGAGACATCTTAGCTTCTTCAAATGTCCCAATCAGACCGTCTTTATCTTTTGTCGTTATGTCATCCGAATACTTTTTTACCAGCTCTTTAAAGGGCTTTCCTTTCTGTAGAAGTTTATAAACTTTTTCAGCTGTTCTTTGCATTTCAAGACTATCCGCTCTTGTTACCTTCGGAACCAATAGGATATGACTCAATACATATTTATCCCCGTCTCTCCCGGTGCATAACACAATATGATATCCAAGCCTCGATTGAACAACTCTAATTTCTCCTTCTCCCATATCAGATATCTGACTGTAAATTTCAGGTAGCATATCGGACTTTGTCAGCTTGCCGAGAACCCCGCCATGTGAACTGGATAATGTATCTTCGGAATATTTGCGCGCCAATTTTGAGAAGGAAACACCATCAGCATATTGCTTAAGTATGGATTTCACCTTATTTTCAAGTAACGAGAGAGAATGTTTCCCGGGTTTGTAAACTATATAAATATGGGACAACGTATACTCACCTGGCAAATGATCCGGAATGGAATCCTTATTCGCATTATAAAAGGAATCGATTTCAGATTGCGTAACTTCCGGAATATAGCCGATTTTGTTTTGAAAAAACTTTCTTGCCAGTATCTGCTCTCTTGCCTTGGTTCTATAACGTTGTTTTAATTTCGATAATGTTAACCCTTCCTGTTGCAGTGCTTTGAAAAATGTCGTATCATCCGGATAATTTTCTTTTATTTTTTCAATATTTTTTTCAACCTCTGATTCCACTTCACTGTTATCTACCGTAATAGTCGTATCTTCTTCGGCTTTTACCTTAATAACTTTGTCATTAATCATCTGTTGCAAAATTATATTGGCGATGCTGTCCCGTGTAGTTTTCGTAGTATCGGTAATACGATTTTGCAGATAATAGGTGAAGAGCTGCGTTTGCAGCTCTCCACTTGTTATAACTTCGTTCTCCACAACAGCTTCAATTCTGTCATTTAACGTTTCTGCGCCAAGCAATATAAACTGAAATAAGATCGGTATAATCAGAAAAAAAAGGAGATGTTTCCGCATCTTATTTACCCGTTGTACCGTTTTTGTTTATATTGTCATTTAAATTTATGGAAATTTTCGCATTTTTCTTCAATGAATCAAGTAATGTCATATAAACATTAGTCTGTTTTTCAAGACTCAACCTATTGTAAATTACATTTTTAGCTTCATCATATGTTATAGGTTTCGCTAACTTTCTTCTTGATACCAACTTGATTATAAAATAGCCATATTTTGTTTGAATAATCCCGCTAATATCACCGGGTTTTTTCAATGCAAACGCAGCATCCTCTATCTCGGGAAGCTGAGCAAGGTCCCCTCTCTTATACGGGCCCAGTGTTATGCTCTGCTGAGGGTTGTAATCTACGGAATATTTCTTAGCGACCTGATAAAATGATTTGCCGGATTTAAGTTCATTTAGAGCCGCTTGTGCATTATCCGGGGAGTATGTCATTATCTTTGAAAATTTTATACTCACACCATAATCGTCTTTGTGACTGTTGTAAAAATTCTGTACATCCGCATCGGTGACCTGTGCTCTGTTTTTCATAACATCATTAAGATACTCTGTTGCTACAACCTGTTTTTTCAGGAGTTCTATCTTTCTCTTTACTTCGGGTTTGTTCTCCACTCCTTCTTTCTTGGCATTTTGATATAAAAGCTCGTTGTTTACCCACTGATTGATTATCTGTGATTTAACATCAGGCGTTATCTGTCCCTGATATTGAGAAATATATTCGTTATATTCATCAGTTGTAAATGGAACACCATTAACAGTGCATAAAGCATTTTCACTGCTTTTCGATGTTGATTTGTTGCATCCGGCTATTAGTATAACCGCAGCAATTAGTGCTAATAAAACCTTTTTACTCATTTTTTCTCCTGTTTTGTATTTGTGGTATCGTTAACAGTTGCAAAATACGTACTGTCTTCCCAGACTTTATACTTTTCTTTATATTGCTTCAAAATTTCGTCTTCCATTTCTTTTCTCTTCTCATTTTGTATCTGATATTTTACTGCACCCTGTACATCATGGAGAGATTTATAACTACCGGGGTATTTTTTCTCAACCATGTAGATTACCCATTTATTCCCGGAGCCTTTAACAGGTCCCATTATCTTTCTAAGAGGTGCCTTTATCGGAGAATCTTCAAGATTAAGGTCTTTTCTAAAATCTCCGTTATATCTTCTTATTAATCCGTCATTGTTTCTCGAAAAATCTCTCGAATCACTTTTTACATACTTTACGAAGTTAGAAGGGGTGAGTTTTTTAATCAACTTCTTTGCCTTATTTTCATCATTAAGAACAATAACTCTCACATCCGCTTGAGGTTTGTTGTAATATTTTTTCTTGTTGTCTTTATAATACTTTTTTATCTCCTGCTCCGTCGGATCATATTTAAATGTTTTCCTCAGTTCATTTGCAAGAAGTTCGTATTTTGCATATTCATCCTGCTCTTTGACAACATTAGTTTTATCAAGTCCTCTCTTCTTTGCTTCGTAGTTAAGCATATCACCCAAAGTCACTCTCTGTAATAACTGCTTTATTGCAAAAGGATTTGATTGCAACCTTACTCCTCTTTCCCTCTCCAGAGCAATAAGATCTTCAAGTGTCCATTTTTTCAGGGAAGAAGTGGCAACAACCATCTTCTTCATATCATCCGTTATTTTTGTCGTGTCGATCATGGTACCTGGAGCGGTTCCAAATACATCCGTTATCTTCTTAATTGTAGAATCGTTAAAAACAAGATGTGCTTTCTTCTCTAATTTCTGGATATACGCTCTTGCTTTATTGTATCTTTTAGATCTGAGCAGCTGATTTGCAATATTATCTTTCATCTCGTCAAACTTTGGTAAATTATTTTTAACTTTATCGGTTACCATAATAATATACCACCTTTTGCCATATTCAAAAGGTTTTGTGTATTGACCGACCTTTGCATGCAGCAATATGCTCTGAAACGGCTCTCTGTAACGACTCGCAACTACCTGACCTATTGACCCGCCGGTATTTTTCCTTGTTTGTTCTTCAGTGTATTTTTTACAAACATCGGCGAAATTTTTACCGGATTTCAATTCGGTGTAAGCGGAATCTATTGTAGTTTTGTTTTTTGCTACAATTTGATTTACATTGTATTTGTATAATTTTTTATTGTATTCGGCTTTTATCTCTCTATCGGAAACTTTTGTCCCCTCTATTATGAGTTTATCATAAAGAGCGTTGCTCAATATATCCATTTTTCTATTATTAAGTACTACTTTTATCGAATCTTCATAACCCTTGTCCTCTGCCGCAAGACCGAGTAAAATCGTATTCTCGATTTCCTTTGCAACATCTTTTTTGGTTTTGAAGCTGTTGTACCTTCTACCTTTTATTTTCTCAAAAAGTTGATTGGAAACAGTTATGTCACCTACTTTAATTACGGTCCTTTCGGTTTCCTTTTTCGTACATGAAGATAAAATAACCGCAACCATTGCAATTATCATAAACCTTGAAGCCCATCTTTTAAACATCTCTTTACCTCCTTTTAAAATCACTAATTAATATCACAAATATCAATATTTTGCAATATACTTTTACATTTTCCAATAATACCATTTTTATCCGTTATTTGCCCTAATGTCAAGGGGATGGCTTGTAAAATATCCAGCTTTTTGGCTGTTTTATCGGGTATTCTTATGTTTTTTATTTTAAAATCCTCGGGAAACTCGAAACTTAATATAGAATCGTCATATCTTATTCGCTTTACAAATTTCCTTGAAGCGAGTAATTTTACCTTCATGAGTTCCAAGATATTCCTTGCTTGGGCAGGAAGTTTCCCGTATCTCTCAATAAGTTCCGCTGCAATTTCGTCTATCTTCTTTGGTTTTTCGACCTCATTAAGCCTCTTATATACGGCTGTTCTGTATCGCTGATCATCAATGTAATCTTCAGGAATATATGCTTCAACAGGAATATCTATTTCGGTATCGGTATATTCAACT
>Ga0190359_1002923_pt1 | contig 10026 bp, 10 predicted proteins | sample 48721823_MG_FD_161269 | JGI IMG/M metagenome (GOLD analysis project Ga0190359, IMG submission 161269) | Hydrothermal vent microbial mat bacterial communities from Southern Trench, Guaymas Basin, Mexico - 4872-18-2-3_MG | ecosystem: Environmental > Aquatic > Marine > Hydrothermal vents >...
CTCGGTTATGTTGGTCTTCCGCTTGCAATTGAGAGTGCAAAAGCTGGTTATCGGACTATTGGTTTTGACATCCAGGAGAAAAAGGTTGAATTAATAAATGAAGGTTGTAATTGTGTTGACGATATAGACAGCGATAGTTTTAAAAAAGTAACTAAAGAAGGTTTGTTAAAGGCAACAAAAAATTATTCTTTTTTAAAAGATGTAGATATCGTATGTATATGTGTCCCTACTCCATTAGATATATATCAACAACCAGATGTTTCTTATATAAAAAACTCCACAGAAAATATTGCTAAATATCTCCATAAGGGAACGTTGGTAGTTTTAGAATCAACCACTTATCCCGGAACAACTGAAGAATTAGTAAAACCCATTTTAGAAGAGAAATCTAATCTTAAATGTGGGCAAGATTTCTTTTTAGCTTTTTCACCTGAAAGGATTGACCCTGGAAATTCAAAATATAAAGTAAAGAATACTCCCAAAATAGTTGGAGGGATAGATGCTACATCTACAGAAATTGCTGTTTTTTTCTATCAACATATTATACAAAGTAAAATTTATGCAGTTTCTTCTCCCCGTATTGCTGAAATGGAAAAAATTTATGAAAATATATTTAGGAATGTAAATATCGCCTTAGTTAATGAAATGGCAATATTATGCCATAAAATGAATATTGATATATGGGAAGTAATTGAAGCGGCCAAAACTAAACCTTATGGCTTTATGCCTTTTTACCCTGGTCCAGGCATTGGAGGACATTGTATACCACTTGATCCATTTTATCTTACCTGGAAGGCTCGAGAATATAACTATCATACTCGATTTATAGAACTGGCTGGAGAAATAAATCGATATATGCCCGAATATATAGTAGAAAGAGTGGCTAAAGTTCTTTCTTTACGATTTAAGAAATCTTTAAATGGAGCTAAGATTCTTCTTTTAGGTGTAGCTTACAAAAAGGATATTTCTGATTTACGAGAATCGCCTGCCTTAGAAATAATTACAAAATTAGAAGAAGAAGAAGCAATTCTATCTTATTACGACCCTTATATTCCAAAATTTATACACAATGGGAAACAATATAAATCTTTAAAAAAAGTTACTGAAAAGGAAATAATAAGTAAAGATATAATAGTTATTACTACAGATCATACTGAAGTTGATTATAACTTAGTAGCAAAAAATGCTAAGGCCGTATTTGATACTCGAAATGTTATAAAATTTAATAGTAAAAAAGTTGAAAAAATATAAAGAAATATTGTTAATTTTTAATTTTTTTATTTATATTTCGATATTATATAAAATGTACTAGTAAATTTAAATTCTGAATATAAATTTAACAAAAATATAAAATAAAAGAGGATTAATATGTTAGATGATGCGCGCTATTTAAGAGATTTGTTAGAAAGAGAATTAAATAAAATTCCGGATAATAAGGAACAAGGTATAATGTTAAGTGGGGGTTTAGATTCTTCTGCGTTGGCTTGTATTTTACTAAATAGGGGTAGATCCTTACGAAGTATTTCGGCTTCTTTTAAAGGATATTCTATGTATGATGAAACAGAATATATTGAAGCCATAAAAGAAAAATATCCTCAGTTAGAGTTAAATTATATTAGCCCCTTAGATATAAATCTTCTTGATGAATTAAAAAAATTGATTGAAGTTATTAAAGAACCTATAATTTCAGGTTCTGCTATTTTGCAATATTTAATAATGAAAAAAGCTAAAAAATTGGGCATAAAAAATTTAATCTACGGTCAATGGGCAGACGAATTATTAGGAGGGTATGATTATCTTTTATTAGCAAGAGCGCATGATGATTTTAAAAAATTAAAAGTATTAAATGCGTTGATAAATATTGAAGAATATATTCAGCGAGCAAAAAAAGCGGGAACTGATTTGATATTATTGAGAGTATTAAAAAATATATTCATGTCAAAAGGATTGAAAAATGAATTGATTATGAGTATACCAAACGTCAAACATTTAGTAGATGTTGCTCAAAAAAGTGCAGAGTCTTTAAATATTAATTTAATTTTACCTTTTAAAAAATATGAAGTTGTACAATTTTGCCAGTCATTGAATTCTGATAGATTAATTTTTAGGGGGCAAACAAAGATAATATTAAGAGAAGCAGTAGTTGATGTATTACCAGAAGAAGTTATAAATAGAAAGATAAAATATGGTTTATTTGCTCCTGATGCTATTTGGTTACTTAAAAATAAAGAAAGTATCATGGAAATAAAAGACAAAACTGTTCACAAAGAATATGAAAAATTTTTGAAAAATCCACAAAAAAGGTGGTATAAGAAATTATGGGCCGCTTTAAGTAACGTTTTTATTAATTAAATAATTTTATAAAAAACAAAAGTATAGTAATTTATTATCTTGTTTTATTGCAAGTTTTGTGATTTATTTTAAAAATATTTCAATATGGAGATGCATATGAAAAAATATAAATTTGCCTTAATAGGTTGTGGACGGATATCTTATAAACATATTAACGCTATAAATAACATTGAAAACGCTGAATTAGTAGCTGTTTGTGACATAAAAAAAGGACGGGCAAAATCAAAAGGGGAAGAAAATAATATTTCCTGGTATAGTGATTACCATAAAATGTTAGAAGGCGAAGATATTGATATAGTCAATATATTGGTAGAAAGCGGAAAACACGCTGAAGTTTTTAAAGATATTGCAAAATATAAGAAACATGTCATTGTAGAAAAACCGATGGCTTTAACTTTGTTTGATGCGGATGAGATGGTTAGAATTAGTGATGAAGCTGGGATAAAATTATTTGTGGTCAAGCAGAATAGATTTAATACTCCTGTTCAATTATTGAGGAGGGCATTAGAAGAAGGAAGGTTTGGTAAACTGATATTAGGTACGGTGAGAGTAAGATGGCATAGAGACCAAGCCTATTACGACCAGGATTATTGGAGAGGTACCTGGAAATATGATGGAGGAGTTTTTACTAATCAGGCATCACATCACTTAGATTTATTAGAATGGATGATGGGCGATGTGGAATCAGTATTTGCCAAATCGGGTACTTTTTTACATAAAATTGAAGTGGAAGATACCGGAGTTGCCTTATTTAGATTTATCAATGGAGCATTGGGAACTTTTGAAGCTACTACCTGTACTAATCCTGTTGATTTAGAGGGGTCGATTAGTATATTAGGAGAAAATGGAACTGTGGAAATCGGTGGCTTTGCTGTAAATGAGATGAAGGTCTGGAACTTTAAAGATAAAAAAGATTATGATCGAGAGGCTTTTAATAGCAGTTATATACCTAAAAATGTTTACGGATATGGCCACGAATTATATATTAGAAACGTATTAGAAGCAATTGAAAATAATAGCAGGGGTTTAGTAGAAGGAATTGAAGGAAGAAGGTCATTAGAGCTGATAAATGCAATTTATGAATCTATTGAAACTGAAAAGGAAATATTTTTACGGTTTAAACCCAAAAAATGCAAATTAGGAAATAATTATGAAAAAAATATATAAAAATGTAGTTATCGGGAAAAATGTGAAAATTGGTGAGTTTGTAATAATAGGAGAACCTCCAAAGGGCTATGAAGATGGTGAATTAGTGACTGTTATTGGAGATAATTGTGTTATTAGGTCTCATACGGTTATCTATGCCGGAAATAAGGTAGGGGATAATTTTCAAACAGGTCATGGAGTCAATATAAGAGAATCAAATAGAATTGGAAATAATGTAAGCATAGGCACACATTCTGTTATTGAACATCATATTAAAATTGAAGATAGGGCAAGAATTCATTCCAATGTTTTTATTCCAGAATATAGTTATTTAAAGAAAGGATGTTGGATAGGGCCATGTGTAACGGTAACTAATGTTTTACATCCTTTGTGTAAAAAAGCTAAAGAATGTCTTAAAGGTGCAACCATAGGAGAAAATACTAAAATAGGAGCAAATGTAACCATACTTCCCGATATAACTATAGGAAAGAATTGTCTTGTAGGAGCGGGAAGTTTAGTGACTAAAAATCTTTTAGGTAATAATTATGTATACGCTGGGATTCCGGCAAAAAAAATAAAACATATAAGAGATTTGACTTGTCCTTATAATTTAATAGATAAACCATATGAAGTAGAGGAGGAAGAATAATGATTCCCTTTGTTGATTTAAAAACCCAATATGATTCAATTAAAGATGAAATAGATGAAGCAATTCAAAATGTACTTCATGCTGCAAGTTTTATTATGGGTGAAGAATTAAAGAAATTTGAAGAAGAATTTGCTTCATTTTGTAATACAAAATATGCCATAGGTGTTGCCAATGGTTCTGATGCTTTGATTTTGGCCTTGAAGGTCTGTGGTATTGGTGAGGGCGATGAAGTAATTACTGTACCACATACCTTTATTGCTACAACTGAAGCAATTAGCAATGTGGGAGGTAAGATTGTTTTTATAGATATCGATTCTAAAACTTATACTATGGATGTCTCTAAAATAGAAGAAAAGATTACAAAAAAAACTAAAGCCATTATTCCAGTTCATTTGTATGGACAACCTGCTGATATGGACCCTATTATGGGATTGGCTAAGAAATATAATTTAAAAGTAATCGAAGATGCTGCCCAGGCTCACGGTGCAGAATATAAAGGCAAAAAGGTTGGTTCGATAGGAGATGTGGGTTGTTTTAGTTTTTACCCAGGGAAAAATTTAGGTGCTTATGGTGATGCGGGGGCGGTAGTGGCTAATAGTGAAGAAATAGCTGAAAAAATAAAATTGCTAAGAAATCATGGCAGAATAACTAAAAAATATGAACATGAGATAGAGGGTTATAGTAGTAGGTTAGATAATTTACAGGCAGCAATATTGAGAGTGAAATTAAGGCATTTAAATAAATGGAATGATATGCGAAGAAGAAATGCTAAAAAATATGATGAATTATTAATTAATATAAGTGGGGTTGTTACTCCATACGAAGCTGATTATGCCAAACATGTTTATCATTTATATGTTATAAGGACGGAGAATCGAGATAGGCTAAGAGAAAAACTTAAGTCTGAAGGCGTGGCTACAGGAATTCATTATCCTATCCCTTTACATTTACAACCTGCTTATAATTATTTAGGATATAAATTGGGGGATTTTCCTGTTACAGAAAAAGCCAGTCAAGAGATCATATCTTTGCCAATGTTCGCGGAATTGGGTGATGAGCAAATTGACGAAATTGTTGAATTTATTAAATATTTTAGAAAATAGTAAAAGAATATTATAAAGAACTGGATATTTATAGCTTATGTCTAAAAAAATATGGATTTTAAATCATTACGCCATGCCACCGAATATGCCTGGAGGAACACGGCATTATGATTTGTCCCAAGAATTAATTAGAAAAAATTTTGAAGTTACTATATTTTCTTCCGGATTTAGCCATGAAAAAAAAGATTATTTTAAGTTATTTAAAGGAAACCAATATGTTGTAGAAAATTATGGAAAGTTAAAATTTGTATGGCTAAAGACTACATCATACAAAAAAAACAATTATAAACGCATTATTAATATGATTTCTTATTTAACGAGAATGTTAAAAGTTGGGCATAATTTTTCTAGATCTGAGGTCATTGTTGGTTCTTCCGTGCATCCATTTGCAGTAATTGTTGCCTGGTTATTATCTAAAAAATATAAGGCAAAATTTATTTTTGAAGTAAGAGATCTATGGCCTCAAACACCAATAGATATGGGAGTCATAAAACCAAATGGTATTATAGCTAAGTTAATGTATGCATGGGAAAAGTTTATGTATAAAAGAGCAGATAAAATAATTGTTTTATTACCCAATGCCAAAGAATATATTAAAAGCAAAGGCATCTCTGCTGAAAAAATTGTGTGGATTCCAAATGGGGTAAATTTAGAACAATTTGATAACCCTAAACAACTTGATCCTGATTCTAACTTAGCTCAACTTTTAAGAAAAAATAAAAATAAGTTTAAAGTAATATATGCAGGCGCTCATGGCCCAGCTAATGGATTAAATGTTGTTATAGAAACTGCGTCAATTTTTCAAAAAAATCATAATGAAGTTCAATTTTTTTTGATAGGTAACGGAGTAGAGAAAGAGAAGATTCAGCATAATTCAGAAAAATATAATTTAAAAAATATACATTTTTTTTCATCAATTCCCAAAGAACAAATTCCCGATTTACTTCGGTATGCAGATTTATTACTTCATTGTTTTGCCCCAGTCGATGTTTTTAAATACGGGATTAGCCCAAATAAAATTTTTGATTACTTGGCGAGTGGGAAACCAGTTATTATGTCTGTTAAGACTTCAAACAATATTGTCCAAGAAGCTGGAGCAGGTATCACTGTAGAACCAGGAAATGCAGAAGCTCTTGCTAAAGGTATTACAAAAATACAGGATATGACGCCGGAGAAAAGACAGAAAATGGGCGCAAATGGTCGAGCTTATGTGGAAAAATATCATGATACTCGAGTGTTGGCAGATATTTTAGAGAAGATTTTATAGCTTATTATTTTTTAGGTGAAAATATATAATTGACTGAGAATTAATGTTTTTAAGGTGCGTGATTAAATTTTATAGATATGTGTGATAAAGTAATAATAAAAAATGGGGAAAAATAGATATAATATTATGAAGTTAAAGGAAAAGCGAAAAGGTAGTGTAACAAAAAGAATAATTGATGTGGTGATCAGTGGAATAGGGTTGATTATATTATTTCCCATTTTTGTTATAATAGGAATATTAATTAAGCTTGATTCTAAGGGACCGGTGTTTTTTATTCAGGAGAGAGTCGGTGAGGATGGGAGAATATTTAGAGCATATAAGCTCCGGACGATGATTGATAATGCAGAAAAGATTGGTTTAGGATACGAGATAGCAAAAGATGATAGCAGAATAACTCGGGTAGGAAAACATTTAAGGTGGGGAATAGATGAATTGCCTCAACTGATTAATGTATTTAAAGGTGAAATGAGTATGGTAGGGCCGAGACCGGCGTTGCCCCATCAAGCGGAGAAGTACTCTAAACAGGAAAGGCGGAGGTTGGAGGTTAAACCGGGAATTACCGGTTGGGCATTGGTTAATGGCAGAAATATTCTATCCTGGCCAGAACGAATAAAATTAGATATCTGGTATATTGATAATTGGTCAATTTGGTTAGATTTAAAAATATTATTTAAAACTATATGGGTGGTTATTTTTAAAAGAGAGGGAATATATGGGAAGGATGGTGTTACCAGAGATTATGGAAGATAGATTTAAGGATTGGAAATTTCCTGAAGTCGAAGAAGGAAAACTTACTAAGTATAATTGGATGGTTCAAAATAAAGATGGTCTTAAATTAGGGTACAAAACTGATATTGGGGCATTTACTTATATTAATGCGAAAAATGGGGTAGTAATTGAAGATTTTGTTCAAATTGGTTCCCATTGTTCTTTATATTCAGAGTCCACTATAGATAGCAAAGTGGGGCAGATAATTTTAAAGAAAAATTGTAAAATAGGAAGTCATAGCGTAATAATGCCCGGGGTTACTATTGGAGAGAACGCAGTTATTGGAGCTTTCAGTTTTGTTAATAAAGATGTGCAGGAAAATGTTGTGGCTGCTGGTGTTCCAATTAAGATAATAAAAAAATTAGAAGGAGAATAAAATTATGAGGCAGGTGCAAGTGCCATTATCCAGTCCGGATATTATAGAGAAAGATATTGAAGCTGTGGTAGGAGTGATGAAGACCAGATTTTTAAGTATTGGGCCTAAAGTAGTGGAGTTTGAGAAGAGAATGGGTGAGTATACGGGAGCAAAATATGCTGTGGCGGTCAATAGCGGAACCAGTGCGTTGCATCTGATAATTAGAGGTATGGGGATTGGAGAAGGAGATGTGGTGGTTACTACTCCCTTTAGTTTTATTGCCTCCAGTAATTGTATCTTGTTTGAAAGAGCCAGGCCTTTATTTGTAGATATTGAGGAAGATACTTTGAATCTGGATGCTGATAAGGTTGAGAAGAAGTTGGAGAGTTTAAGTAGGGAGGAATTGGAAAAAGTAAAGGCCTTGTTGGTAGTAGATGCCTTTGGACAGCCGGCTGATTGGGACAGATTTAGGCAGATTGGGACGAAATATAATTTAAGATTAATTGAAGATTCTGCTGAGGCGCTGGGGGCAGAGTATAAGGGGAAGAGGGTAGGAAATTTAGGAGAGGTAGGAGTATTTGCCTTTTATCCTAATAAGCAGATTACTACCGGTGAAGGTGGAGTTCTGGTGACTGATAATGAAGAGTTGGCGAGGTTGGCGAGGAGTATGAGGAATCAGGGCAGAGGAGAAGGGGGCGGATGGCTGGACCATGAGAGACTTGGTTATAATTTTCGGATGGATGAGCTGAGTGCTGCTTTGGGCTGTTCACAGATGGATAGGATAGAGGAGATTTTAGAGAAGAGAGCAAAGGTTGCGGGGATGTATGGGGAAAAGTTGGCAGAAGTTGAGGAAGTAGAGGTACCTTTTATTGCAGATTATGTTAATAGAATGAGCTGGTTTGTTTATGTTATCAAGTTGAGGAGAGGAATAGATAGGAATAAGGTTATTAAGTATCTGAATGAAGAAGGAGTTCAATGTAAGCCTTACTTTACTCCCATTCATCTGCAGCCATTTTATAGGAAGATGTTCGGATATAAGGAAGGGGATTTTCCGATTACTGAGGATGTGACGGGAAGGACAATTGCCTTACCGTTTTTTAATAATTTGAAGGAAGAACAGATAAATTATGTGGTGGAGAAGTTGAAAGAAGGAATAAAAAACAGTATATAGTATCGAGTATGTAGTATCGAGTTAAGAAAAGATAAAGAAGGGTACAAGGTGCAAATACAGTGATGAGTGATAAAGAATTTGTGATAAAGAAAAATAAAAATTTATAAAATTGCCTCTAAAAAGGTTTCTTTTTTTGTTTAATTTCTTTTGAGGTATATCCTAAAGCTTCAATAGGTTCAAAAACTCTTCCTGCAGCTATACCTAAGATTTCTAATCTTTCTCTTAAATTCATGTCTTTAAAATCATCAGAAATAACTATTAGATCGATATCACTATCTTCGCGAGGATTCCCTTTAGCATACGAACCATAAAGTATAATTTTTTTGGAATCAATATTAAAGTTTCTTAGTTCTTGTCTATATCTTTCTATTATTCTTTTAACATTTCGTGTTTTTTTAAACATTCGAGAATCTCCTTAGTTTTAGAAAGATATTCTTCTGCTATGTTTTCAGGGTAGGCTTTTATAATTTTTGAAAAGTCTTCAGGGTATCTTCCCGAGTTAAGCATAAATTCTGCTGTTTTTAAATCATAATCTGCAGATTTTATAAAATTTTTAGTATCTTTTCGCATTTGCCATTCCTTTTTAGTTATATCTAAATACCGTATTTTAAAGTCAATCTTATTTTTGGTATTCATTTTAATTATTATATCATAAATCCAAAGAATTAAACTAAATTTAAAAAAGAAAATTCCAACAAAAGGTAAAAGGGTGGGCACTGCATAAATAGAAATCATTTAATAGGAATCCATAAATGCGGGCTATAAATGTTCTGGATTCCCATTCCCCGATCAGGTCGAGGACAGGTTTCATGGGAATGACAGAGAGAGAAAAAGTGGGACAACTTTTTAAATAAAAAAAGTCAAATAGACAGGCGAGACGCCTGTCCTACGGGGTTTGGGAAAAGTTGCCTGTTTCCTTTTTTGCATTAACGGGGCGAACCCTGTATAAATAGAAATAATTTAACAGGGTGAACTCAACTTTACCTTCATGCCGGAGAGTTCTTTCTGCACTTCTAAGAAGCGCAGGGAATAATATTCCCGGTTTTGCTGATTCAGTGTCTTTATAGTACTGTGGATTTCTTTGGTATTCTCTAAGACCTAGCGGGAATCCAATGATAAAAAAATAAAATAAAAAGATAGATTCCCACTTTCGTGGGAATGACAGAGAGGACCGTGGGAATGACAGAGAGGACCGTGGGAATGACAGAAAGGACC
>Ga0190359_1002924_pt1 | contig 10026 bp, 6 predicted proteins | sample 48721823_MG_FD_161269 | JGI IMG/M metagenome (GOLD analysis project Ga0190359, IMG submission 161269) | Hydrothermal vent microbial mat bacterial communities from Southern Trench, Guaymas Basin, Mexico - 4872-18-2-3_MG | ecosystem: Environmental > Aquatic > Marine > Hydrothermal vents > Microbial...
TGAAAGTATAGCACCTAAAATTGATGAGGTTGGGTGGAAAATGGGGGAATCAGGTTCACCTTCAGGCTAATCCATGGCATCCAGTACTTCATACCCTTCCTGTTCCAGGGCTTTTTTAATAACAGCGGTATCGCAGGTCGATAGCCTAAAGTAATATACCCTTTCACTGATTTCTTGCGCGGTAATCCCAACGTTTATAATATCTCCACCATTATCGTTTATAATCTGCAAAACGTTTCTGAATGCACCCGGTTCATCTCCAATAACCAGATCAATACGTGAACTGGCGGTAAGTAGACCCATCATATCAATAAAAGCCCGGAGAATATCCGTCTCGGTAATTATTCCAACAAGCTTGTCATTTTTTACAACCGGCATCCCGCCAATTTTGTGTTTATAAATGAGCCGGGCCGCACTCTCCACGTCATCATCAGGCCGAACCGCAATAGGATCCCTTATGATCAAATCCGCAAGAGATACATCTCCCAGCATGGAAGGAATAAGGCCCTGTTTCAAATCTGCAAGAGTAACAAAACCCTTTAGTTTCTTACCCGTCCCAACCACCGGAAGATGCCGAATAGAATTAATTTTCATAAGCTCAATGGCTTCCTGGATAGAGGCGTTTTCCTTTATGGTGATGGGATCAGAAATCATTAATGAATGAATTTTCATGGTGTCTTCCTTTCAGGTTCTAATTCGCCGGCATTATCCAGAGCATTCAATACCAGTGTGATGGGCCTGTCTTCTTCACTTTTCCCGGCAAACCTTATTGGACCAGGTTTTCTGTAGTTATCCTCACCCGGTACCGCTGAAAGCCATTTCTCTCTAAACGCCTTTACAACTCTAAAAGAAGCGGAATTAACATCCACCAGACTTTTTTCCAGGACAAGGGCCAATTTTCCTTTCCTCTCTTCAAGGTGCATGAGCGGGGCAATGGGAATCCCAATGGGTTCCCATTTTGAAAAATCCTTTTCCAAATTCATTATGGCTGCCATTTGTCCCGTAGAACCGTTGGCAATAAGGCTAAAAACCGTTAGTCCAAGGTTATATGTATAATTGCAGTCAAATCGGGTGGGGTCGTTTCCCCTGCCATCATACCCGTAAAAATGAATCTGTGTTTTGAATTTGGGCACCGATTTCTGAAAAATTTTTTCAACAGGAGCAGGAATCTTTTCATCTTTTGAAATCACGCCTTGCTTTTCCAGAGACTGTCTAAGGGTTTTGGCGGATATGATGGATGATTTAATCAAGAAAAATTGGGAATCATCATAGTTTTTGAAAAGAATCGGCCCGAAGTTATCCGGATCAAGACCTGCTTTTTCAAGCGTCTTCCGGTAATACGATTTTTTTATTCCGATCTTGTAAGTTCCATTTTCCTTTAAAATGTTGAGGTAATCTTTGACCAGATCCATAAGAACTTTTTCTGTCTTAACCTGTGAAAACTGGAAATTCCCGTGACTGTCTCTTTCCATAAGAAGGCCTTCCTGAAAAAAATCAGGGATATCATTAAACAGCTCATCATCCCGTGTATTCCATATGGAAAAAGAAGCACCTTCCCTTTCGAACCTGGCCATACGCCTCAGGTATTCCAGCTTATCTTCAAGAACCGGAAAATCTGCGTGGAAATTCGTGTCATGGGTTCGGTTGTATTCTGCTATGATTGTGTTCAGCTTTAGGATAAAAATTTGTATTTCATTGATAAATTCCAAAACGCCTTCGGGTATTACAATCACGCCGTAGTTTTTTCCCACAGCAGCTCTTCTGACAATGCCATCACAAATGACTCGGGACAGGTGTCTTAATGTCATTCCATAGGCATGATAATCCACGGTCCCTTGTTTTTCAGCTTTTTGGATTCTTTCATTATCGATGTAATTGCATAGATCCTCACCGATAAGGGTCATATTGGCATGGGTCTGCAAAGCAACCTCAAGTGCCAGATGGCTGGCGACTCTTCCCATGACCTTGCAGATATGCCAGTATTTTACATCCGAACTGCTGTCTGTGCACAAATTGGAAATAGCGTTGGCAAAGGCTCTGGCAGCCGTATGAAAACCAAAGGACATGGCGCACAAAAATTTTCCTTCCGCGTCTCTTACCTGTATATCGCCGTCAATGGTCTTGGGAACCCCGATAACCTGGATGTGATTTTGGATCAATTCCTGTGCCAAAAACGCCGCATTGGTATTTGAATCATCGCCACCCACAATGACAAGGGCATCCAGTCTCAGGCTTTTGCAGGTCTCCCTTGAGAGGGCCACTTTCTCTTTGGTATCTATTTTAGCACGGCCGGTTTTTATCATGGTAAACCCGCCCAGGTTTCTATAGGAATCCACAAGAGGGCCGGTTATTTCAATGGCTTCATTTTCCATGATCCCGTCCGGACCGAGGATAAAACCGAAAATTTTGGTTTCCGAATTGACCGTTTTTGCAGCATCGTAAAGCCCTGCAATGACATTATGTCCTCCGGGAGCCGGACCGCCTGAAAACACAATACCGATGGTATATTTTTTACTGTATCTTTGTTTGAGGGATTCTTCGGGGGAATCCAGTCCCACAATAGACTGAACTTTGTTATTTATTATATCCGGTAGCTGTTTCCGGGCTTCCCTGTGAATACTGAATTTAAAATCATCATTATCCTTCAACACCGTATAGGAACTTGTAAATACGTCACATTTTGGAGGAATGTATTTTCTTCGTTCAATTAGCTCCTGATTAACATTGTCGGTAGCTTTTTTGACTTCAGGATTTTTCAGGAGGTCTTCGATACTGACGAGATCTTTATCTTTCATGGTATCGCTCCATTATAAGTTATCATATAAAAACCGAATAATTCTTTCTTTTATAAAATCATCAATAATAATATCCAGTCTATAATGTTTGTGTCAAGTTTATTCGATTTCTTGATCAGGGCAAACGAATTTGAATTCGGCGCAGCGCATCGACGGCAGGGTGTAAATTAAGACCGTTGGTAAACGCTTATCCTTGCATATTGACATACCGTGGCTCCGAAACCTGAAACCTGAAACCAAATAGCCATGGCAATCTTAGCAAACAAAAGTCTTGATTTACACCCGCCGTCGTGGAGCGTTTTCCCTGATTTCTTAATTTTTCAATAGTCAATGTTAAATCTTTCTGAGCTTCCCAACCAGATATCCATCCATTAAAAGATGCACCAAATGATGCAGCACACAAACCACAAGAGCCAGTCCGTATTGCGGAAATAGGGAAACCTGCAAAATCACCGAAAGAGGCAAGGTTTTCTGACTGCCCATAAAGATAACACTTTCTCTCCTGCCTCTGCCCAGTTTTAATAATTTGCTGAAAAGGCCTGCAGAACTCAAAAGTATTCCATGGAAACCGAATGCCAGTAAAAAAATGATGCCCACCGACCCTCCGGAGCCTATGATCGCACCTCTTGCCGATGACATGGCCATCCATACGATTCCAAGAACCAAGCACTGGTTCAACATTTGCAGTTTCATAGCAAATCGATCCATAAAAGATTTTGTGAAAAACTTTATTGTTAAACCGGTGAAAAGGGGTAAGAGGACATAAAATCCGAGCTTCATAACAATCGCCGGCTTATCAATGTAAACAACAGCGGTTCCGCCAACCAGATTCAAAAGGAGAGATAGTGCAACAGGTATGGTAAAAACCGCAAGCCCGTTGGCCAGTATGGTGATCACCAGCGCATGCGCCATATTTCCACCTGCAGCCCCGGTCATTACCACACCGCTGCTCAATGTTGTGGGCATTACCGCCACCAGAAAAATTCCTATTTTGATTCCGGTCTCCAGAGACACCATGCCGAATAATGCTCCGGTTATCGACGAAACAAAAAAAATTATTGTCAGAGCAATTACAGTGCCTTTTATATCCATTAGTCCTGACCTTATCTGCCGGGCATTCAATATCAAACCGGAAAAAAAGAATATCAGAACAATCACGGCATCGGGGCCCTGATGCATTTTAAACCACTTTCCAATACCGGAAACCGTTTCGGTGGTATCGGCAACCGTTACCGTAAAAACAAGGACAAGTCCTGCAATGAACCAGTATTTTTTTATCAATCCGAACAAGGTGAGCACTTTGCTATTTTATGACTATAATTATTCTCTAAGCCCCTCAGGTTAACCGGACCGGACCGGAAAAGCCACGCTTGGCGATCCAACAGAAAAAATGCCTTGCACATATAGCAGCTTGCAATTATTAATTCCATAAAGAATAGTATTTCTTTTCAAAGCCAAATGATAAATAAGCATATTCCACTACATATTGTACTCAGATAGCTAAAATTATACCGCCTGTTGTGTTTTTCCCTTTACAAGCTGATGAATTCCTGTTATTTATTATACTTAAATCTAATCTGAGCAAAACCGGAACAAAAAAACATTTACACCAAAGGTATAAAGACACAAAGGATAAATTTAGAATAATTATAATAAGGTATTGATGTTATGCATATCCGGCTGATACAAGGCTTGCATAATTTTGGTAAAATAGGAGATTTAATCGCATGAAACTAAAAAAACTGGAAATAAACGGATTTAAATCCTTTGTTGAAAAAAACAGTATTGAATTTCCTCCGGGTATTTCTGCGGTTGTGGGTCCGAACGGTTGCGGAAAAAGCAATATTGTAGATGCGATTAAATGGGTTATGGGAGAACAGAGTGTCAAGCAGCTCCGAGGGAAATCCATGGAAGACGTGATATTTTCAGGTACAAATGGAAAATCCCCTTTGAATATGGCAGAAGTCTCCTTAACCCTTTCAAACGAAAACGGCAATGCTCCCGAAGATCTCAAGGACTTTACCGAAATCATGCTAACCCGGCGCCTTTACCGGTCTGGAGAAAGTGCCTACTTCATCAATAAACAGCAATGCAGGCTTAAGGATATCCATAATGTCTTTATGGGAACCGGCATGGGGACAAAATCCTATTCCGTGATACAGCAGGGAAATATCGGCACAATTACGGATTCCGGACCCGAAGAAAGAAGGGTTTTTATTGAAGAAGCGGCAGGAATTACACGGTATAAAAGCCGTAAAAAGGAAGCTCTCGGTAAAATCCAGGCCACCAATCAGAACCTGTTGCGCCTTACAGACATCATTGCGGAAATAAAGCGGCAAATGACCGGCCTGAAACGTCAGGCCAGAAAGGCCGAACGATATAAAAAGCATCAAAAACGCATCAGGGAACTCGATATCGCCATTGCGTTGCACTATTATGATGACTATACCCATAAAATTGATGAAACCGATGCGGTATTAACAAATTTAAAGGATACAGACATTGAACATACAACCCGGTTGAAAAACCTTGATGCGGAAGTTGAAAAGGTCAAGCTTCGGCGTTCGGAAAAAAATCAGGAGATTTCGGACCAAAAGTCCCAACTATTCGAAATGCAGCGCCATATAGACCGCGTGGAAAATAATATAGATCACTTTCGTAACGAGGCGGAACGGCTGATAAACGAATGTGGAGAACTTGAATCTGTTCACAGAACCCTTGAGGAGAAAAACCGGGACTTAACCTCCGAAGTCACTCAGGTTAAAACCCAGAATATAAACATTCATGACAACATAGAGACGGTAAGGACAACCATCCATCGGGAGCAGTCGGCCTCTCAAAACATAAAAGATCGGATTTCTGTGTTGAATCAGGAACTTGAAACATGTAAAGCAAATTTGATGGATATGGTAGCCCGGGAAGCACAATATAAAAATATCTATCAAAATGCTACGAGCAACAAAGAAAGTCTTAAAAGACGACTTAAAATCATAGATGAAGAAGAAGTTTCAACTAACCAGAAAGTAGAAAAACTCCGCGAGAAAAAAACCAAGGCCCAAGAAAAATTTGATTCCTATAGAAAAGAAATTGATGATTTACAAGAAAGTCTTAACATTATCAAAAAGCAAATCGAAGAAAAAAGCAAATCTCTTGCAGAACATGTTAAACGTGTTCAGACCCTCGATCTTAAGAAAAACCAGGCCAGATCATCGTATACGACTTTAAAGAAAATGGAAGACAATTTTGAGTGGTACAAAGACGGCGTGCGTGCCATAATGAAAAAAAACAGGGCCGATAAAGATGGTGTGCTACCAGGAGGATCAGAAATCGATGACAGTAATAATATTTTAGGACTGATGGCTGATATCGTCGAACCGAAACCTTCCTATGAAACTGCGGTGGAAGCAGTTCTTGGAGAATCGTTACAGTACATTCTTGTCAAGGATCAAAAAACAGGCCATGGCTCCATCGACTATCTTCAAACAAGCGGTGAGGGGCGCGGAGGCTTTATCCCTGTCTCATCGGTCAAAGACATGGGGTTTGACAGCAAGGTGAAACCCGACCGTCAAAAAAGCCTTTTGAACCATGTTTCTGTTAAAGAGGGGTTTGAAAAAGTAACAGAAGCACTTTTAGGACATGTCGTTGTTGCCGTAGATATTGAAGAGGCCATAAAGATATTCAACCTGAACGGAGTGTGCCAGACCATTGTCACCAAAGACGGAAATTTAATTTCCCAGCAAGGAATCATGGTTGGCGGCAGCAAAGAAAAATTATCAGGAATCCTTGCAAAGAAGCAGGAGATTAAAAAAATAGGATTTGAGATTGAAAGATTAAATCAAGAATGTGAAACCGCCCGCCATGATCAAAAAAAATTGGAATCTGAAGTCCGAGTCATTGAAAGCGACTTGCAAAAACTTCAGGCTTTAAAGAACAAAGCAGAGCACCACAAAGTCGAAGCGGAAAAGACTCTTTACAAAGCAACCGAGGACCTCAAACACGCCCAACGGCATCTTGAAATCGTTCGTTTGGAGCAGGAACGTCTCCTGGGCGAAGAAAGTGACATTGATGAAGAAATTAGCAGATACAACGAAGCGGTTGAGGAAATCGAAAATCAAGTTAAAAATTCTCAGGAGATGGTCTCTGAAAAACTGAAACAGATCGTTGCTGTTTCATCTGAGATGGAAGAGTTTGAACAGAGAATAGTCGATCTGAAGCTCAAACTAACCTCGTTAACCGCCAAACTGGAAAACAGCAATGACACCTTAAAACGGCTTAAAGAATTTCAAAATGATGGGATAAAACGGCTTGAACAACTTTCCCGGGATATTTCCCGAAAAAAACAAAAAAGGACCACTTCTAAACAAAAAATAGAAGAATTTGAACAGATACTTTCCGGCAGATATGAAGATATGAAGCGCCTTGAACAAACACTTGAAAAAAATGAGGAGGATTATACCGCCATCGACACAAAGCTCAAAGAAAGTGACGGTATCATATCGGACATACAGACCCGGCGGGATAAAACTTTGCAAAAAATACGTTTGCTTGAGCTTGAACAATCAGAGCGGCATATTAAACGGGAAAGTATCGCCAAGCGCCTGGAAGAAAGCTATCATACTCCCCTATCGGTATTTAAGTTGGAATTCGACAATATGGAAAATCCTCCGGATACATCCATAGATAATATGGAAGATGAACTTTTCCGGATCAGAAAAAAGATTGCAAATATCGACGATGTCAATATTGGCGCCATAAAGGAATATGAGCAGCTCAAAGACCGTTTTGACTTTCTGAACGAACAGCGCGACGATCTTGTAAAGGCCATCGACGACCTCTATAAAGTTGTCAAAAAGATAAACCGAATCACACAGGAACGATTTATCAAAACCTTCAATAGTGTCAATGATAAGTTGAATGAGGTGTTCCCCCGTCTTTTCGAAGGAGGCAGCGCCAAACTCATCATGACAGAGCCCAACAATCCCCTTGAAACCGGCATAGAGTTTATGATTCATCCTCCGGGGAAAAAACTCACAAGAATGAGCCTTCTTTCCGGGGGAGAAAAAGCACTCTCAGCCATCGCATTAATTTTTTCCATCTTTTTAATTAAGCCGGCATCTTTCTGCCTCATGGACGAAATTGACGCATCTCTTGATGATACGAATATTTGCCGCTTCAATGATCTACTTCGGATCATTGGAGATAAATCTCAAATAATTATGATCACCCACAATAAAAGTGCTATGGAATTTGCCGATACTTTGTTCGGAATCACTATGGAAAAAAAAGGCCTTTCCAAAATTGTTTCGGTAAATCTTCAAAAAGCACAAGGATAAACTTGGTTATGGCATTCACCTGGTTTAAAAAGAATAAAGATATAAAAAAAAGGGAAACGGTTCCTGTCGAAGAAGCATTTCAACCCCAAAACAGACCTCAAGAGGATACGTCTCCTGTATTCCCAAAAGAGGAGGACCAGGAAAAATCCAACGGTTTTATGAACCGTCTAAAAAAGGGCCTCTCAAAAACCCAGAAAGTTCTTTCAACGGATATTAACGAGCTGTTTGCAGGCAATCGGAAAATTGACGATGAACTGCTGGAGGAACTTGAAGAACTTCTCATCACCTCGGACATGGGTGTCCGTACCACAATGGATCTTATACAGAGCATTTCAAAAAAATCCTCGGAAATATCCGGCGCCGATCAGCTCAAACAGGCCCTCAAAGAAAAAATACTTACATTACTGAATTCGGAAAAACCTTATCCGCAAAAAATTACCGCCGGACCTCGGGTCATAATGATAATCGGCGTAAACGGAGTTGGTAAAACAACGACCATAGGAAAACTGGCTGCAAAATTTGTGGCTTCCGGAGAAAAGGTTATCATCGCCGCGGCCGATACTTTTCGGGCGGCGGCGATAGAACAGCTTGCCATATGGGCTCAAAGAGCAGGTGTAGAAATTGTAAAACACAAGGAAATGTCAGATCCTGCTGCTGTTGCATATGACGGAATTGAAGCGGCACTGGCCAGAGGTGCGGATGTTGTTCTTGTGGATACGGCAGGCAGACTTCACACAAGAAAAAACCTGATGGAAGAACTTAAAAAGATAAAACGCGCCATTTCAAAAAAACTTCCCGAAGCCCCTCATGAAATCCTTCTTGTTCTTGATGCCACAACCGGTCAAAACGCCCTTTCACAGGCAGAGCTGTTTCATAACGCCCTTGACGTTACAGGAATCGCCCTTACAAAACTAGATGGAACCGCCAAAGGCGGAATCGTTGTCAGCATCTGCAGTACGCTTGAAATTCCGTTAAAATATATTGGCATCGGTGAAAAAATTGAGGACCTGCAGGAATTTGATTCGGTCCGGTTTGTTAACGCACTGTTTTAGGAAAACGGTTCTACTGTATTTTGGCCCTTGGCTAATAAAGAATAACAGAACAAAATCCTTAGTGTCTTTGTGACTTGAGGCAAATATTTCTTGGTTTCGAATGTTTTTGATTAGTATTTATCCAGTTAAAATCGAAATTCTGAAGAATTGCTTTCCCTAAATGCAACAATAACACCAAATAGCATCATTAAATACAAAAAAAGTGTTGATAACTGCTGTTTTATGTTGACATGAAAAATTTGCTCATGTATGAGTTTTATAATGTTGCCGCTTAACTCGCTATTAATCAACAAAAAAAGGGGGGGACAATTATGACAAAAGCAGAATTAATAGAAATGATGGCAAAGGATGCAAATATTTCCAAAGTTGCTGCGTCAACTGCGCTCGACTCTTTCATGACAAATGTAACTAAAGCTCTGAAAAAAAAGGATGGCAAAGTAACATTGGTCGGATTTGGCACTTTTGCAAAAATTCGTCGAAAAGCTCGAAAAGGAAGAAATCCTCAAACCGGCGATCCCATTAAAATTAAAGCCTGTAATGTAGTAAAGTTTAGACCCGGCAAGAAACTCAAAGATGCTATATAAGCAATCCATTGAAGCGGTTTATTTATATGCACCCCAATAGATAAGCCGCTTTAATATGTTACCTCAAAACTATCAAACTCAACTTTATATTCTTCCCATTTTACATCCACATTAAGAACTTTTGCAATGGGAGGTCCTTGTTTGCACCACGCAAGGATTGAATTAACATTCTCTTTAGTGCCTTCAAAAACGGCTGCGACGGTTCCATCCCGTTGGTTTTTCACCCATCCGAAAACACCGTATCTGTCTGCGGCTTTCTTTG
>Ga0190359_1002925_pt1 | contig 10024 bp, 8 predicted proteins | sample 48721823_MG_FD_161269 | JGI IMG/M metagenome (GOLD analysis project Ga0190359, IMG submission 161269) | Hydrothermal vent microbial mat bacterial communities from Southern Trench, Guaymas Basin, Mexico - 4872-18-2-3_MG | ecosystem: Environmental > Aquatic > Marine > Hydrothermal vents > Microbial...
CTGTCTTTGCCAGATACCTTGAATTATGCGGGGAGAGGGGAGGTCTTCCTGAAGACGGGTATCAGGGCGATTATATAAGGGATATTGCAGCAGACATAAAGGACAGGTATCAGGATGAGTTATTGCACTATTCCACGGGGGAAGCCGTGGCATTATGCAGGGATTTTGCCTCGAAAAGAATCCTTAAGGGTATCAGGGAAGATCTCGACTCGTTCGGTATAGGATTTGACAGGTGGTTCAATGAGAGTACGTTGCACGAAGAAGGCAAGATACAGAAGGCCGTAGATATCCTTAAGTCAAGAGACCTTATCTACACATCGGATGGGGCGTTGTGGTTCAGGTCAACCAGGTTTGGAGATGAAAAGGATAGGGTTGTGAGGAAAAAGGACGGTTCCCTGACCTATTTTGCCTCTGATATAGCGTACCACATGGACAAACTGGAAAGGGGCTATGATAAGATTATAGACATATGGGGTGCAGATCATCATGGATACGTTCCCAGGATGAGGGCAGCGATTGAGGCCCTTGGAGGTGATGGGGACAGCTTTCATGCACTACTGATACAGCTCGTCTCTCTTGAAAGGTCAGGGAGGCCCGTTTACATGTCCACGAGAAAGGGGGAATTTGTAACCTTGAAGGAGATCATAGACGAGGTTGGAAAGGATGCTGCACGGTATTTCTTCCTCATGAGGAAATGCGATAGCCACCTAGTGTTTGACCTTGAACTAGCTAAGAAGAAGAGCAATGAGAACCCGGTATTCTACATACAATATGCACATGCAAGGATATGTTCCATTCTAAACAAGGCGTCGAAAATGGGCTTGGTGCCCGATATAGGTGCCGCTGACCTTGGTTATGTCTCTCGTGGGGATGACCTTGAACTTATCAAGGCCTTGGCAGATTATCCCTCACTTCTTATATCATGTGCACGCAACCTGGAACCTCACCACTTATCTTTTTACCTGTTGGAACTTGCAGGTCTTTTCCATAGTTTCTATAATAAGAACAAGGTCATCTCGGACAACAGAGAACTCAGCCTGGCAAGACTTTGCCTGGTGGATGCCGTGCGCCAGGTCCTAAGGGGAGGCCTTTCAATTATGGGTATAGATGCCCCAGAGGTTATGTAAAGATTATGCCGGTAAAGAGGAAGCGTAAGAAGGGACCCTACAAGCAATCGGTAATCATGAATCTTTTTCTATTTTTTCTCTCTGTTACAGCCCTTATAGGATCTGCACTACTCTTCAACCATGCGGTAAAATCTCCGGGTATTCCTTTAAGGCTGAGCCCTTACAGCAAGGCATCCATGGGGCCCGGTAGGATGCTCGGTCAAAAAGAGATTGTTCAACCAGCTCCTTCTTCCACCAGGGGCTCTATACAGGAAACAAGGCAGATGGGCAACTATAAGTATAGTTTCTATGATATCCTTGCACAGGAGCACATATCGTCTGCCAGTAATAATTATTGCATACAGATCGCTGCATTAAAGACCAGGGCCTCTGCAAGGGCCCTTGTGGAAAGGCTCAGGAAGATGCACTTGAGTGCCACTACAAGAAAGCAAGGAAGGTGGTACTTGGTTCAATGGGGGAGTTTCCCTACAAAAAAAGCAGCAGAGAGATACAAAAAAGAGCTGTCTGAGTTTCTGAAAAGAGAGTGTATCGTTGTAAGAATCCCATGAAATAACCTATGCTTGGCTAGTGTAAAGACCAGGCATCCTGGATGATGCATCCAGGGATAAACGCTGGATACAAGGTTCTCTTTGTGTTAGTTTGAATTGAGTCTATGGACAATAACAGTGTAATTCATATCGTAGGGGCCAGGCCACAGTTTATCAAGTTATCCCCAGTACTAAGGGCGTTTGATGCCATGGGCATGGCGTCAAAGGTTATCCATACCGGCCAACACTATGACTACGAGATGTCCTCCTTGATGTTCGAGGAACTGGGTCTTAAGGAACCTGAATACAATCTGGGCGTGGGTTCATCGACTCATGGAAGACAGACAGCAGAGATGCTATCGAGTATAGAGGCGGTCCTTATAAAGGAGAGTCCCCCTATAGTACTTGTGTACGGGGATACAAATTCCACCCTTGCAGGAGCCCTTGCATCTGTAAAACTAGGTATACCAGTGGCGCATGTTGAGGCCGGACTTCGGAGTTTTGAGAGGTATATGCCAGAGGAGATAAACAGGGTGATCACCGATCACATGTCTGAACATCTATTTTGCCCGACTCAAAGGGCGGTAAAGCAACTAAATATGGAAGGATTGGCCGGCATCTTCACTGGTGACGTTATGCTGGATGCCATGAAAACGTTCCTAGATATGAGTCATCCGTGTCCTGTTGAAGGGACATTTGTACTTGTGACCATCCACAGGCAGGAAAACACGGATAATAGGGATAGGCTTCTAGGTATATTATCTGGCATAAGGATGCTGGCACACGAAGTAAAGGTTGTTTTCCCGGTGCACCCCAGGACAAGGAGAATCTTGGAGACCATGGAATATTCTGTGTCGGAAGGTCTTTTGCTGACCCGGCCTGTGGGCTATTTGGACATGCTTGCAATGATAAGGGATGCCATGTGTGTCGTAACAGACTCCGGCGGTGTTCAGAAAGAGGCATTTATGCTTAGAACACCTTGTGTGACCGTTCGTAACAAGACGGAATGGCCTGAAACAGTGGAAACTGGTTGGAACCGGCTTGTTGGGTCAGATGATGTTTCCATTTATAGTTCAGTTATGGGCATGAAAGACACAAGCCCGGTTGAAAAAAATGCAATGCCCTTTGGTGATGGCAAGGCAAGTCATTACATAGCTCAATATATAGAGGAACATTGCCTCTAGATGTTTATATGTGAGGGACTTGTTCTCCAAATCCATGAGAGACAACAAGCCCTGAGGCCATGACTTTAGGTGCCTTGTTCTTAAGAGACAGGCTAGATTGTTTGTTGGGAGGTGTAATGAAATGGATTCGTAAGTCAATGAAAAAAAGGGAGGCTGTAAGCCCCAGGCAGATGTTGAGAATGGCAGAGAGAGCGGCCAGGAAAGGTAAAAGCGAAGATGCACTGAACTTGTATGCCAGGTTGGTAGATGTGTATCTCGAGCAAAAAGCAGGCCTTAGGGCTGTTGCAGTGATTAAAAGCGCACGTAGTATCCTGGGGCCAGGGCCCAGGATACAGGGGATGCTGATAAAGGTATATTCCCGCATGGGATTAAGAGGAGATGCTAAGAGGGAGTTCAACTGGTACATGGGCCGTATAGGATCCATAGGCAAGGATGATATATTTATTTTCTCAGGTATGGACTATGAAGAGTTTGCAGACTTTATGGACATCATGGAGATAATAAAGACCAAGAAAGGCAGCTATGTCATAAAACAAGGGCATCCCGGCGATGATATCTACATTGTAACAGAGGGCAAGTTCGAGGTTATAAGGGACAGCACCAGGGTTGGCATATTGGAGGAAGGGGATGTTTTCGGGGAGATAGGTTTTTTTCACCACAGGCTAAGGACTGCATCGGTCAGGTCAGTTGACAAGGGGGAGGTCGTGAGATTACCATCAGCTGAGCTGAGAGGACTGTGTAACAAGTACCCTTACGTTGAAAAGAGACTGGAGACCCTTTATACAGAGCGTTTGCTTAAGAAGGCAGGGGAAGACCTTATGCTGGGCCATTCGCTCTCTAGCTACCCGGTATTGCACCTTCATGTAAGTAAAGGAGAAGAATTAACTAGCCCTTGTGATGGTACTATAACCGTGGTCAGGAAGGGTACAATAGAGATCGACTATGACGAAGAAGGCCTCAGCGTAAAGAGGTTCATGGGACCGGGTAGTGTGTTCAGGCATCCAAAGATAACTGCACGGGTTAAGGCAGCAAGCGATGTCGAAATCATACAGGCTGATACTACTTCCCTAGGTGACCCGAAAGATATGCCATAGCTATTCCTGCGGCAACTGCGACGTTCAGAGACTCGGCACCTGATATGGGTATCCTCACGCTCTCCTGCGAGATCCTCATCAGATCTGGGCTTATACCAGTGCCCTCACGGCCAAGGCATAAAGCGATCCTGCCTGATGGCCTGAGCTCGTTCAGGGATAACCTGCCATAAGGGCTAAGGCTAAAGAGGGGATGGGGGATGTGCTTCAGTTCCGAAGTCGATGCAGTTGCTATCTTTACGCTTAAGCATGAACCCATGGATGCGCGCACGCCCTTTGGCGAGAAGGGTGATGCGCTGCCCTCTGTAATTATTACCATACCTATGCCAAAGGCCTCTGCTGTCCTTACTATGGTTCCCACGTTGCCCGGGTCCTGAATCCCGTCCAGGATGATAATTTTCTCGTGCAATAATGATTCTGAAAGTTGTGCCCATGGTTTGGGTGCAAAGGCGATGATACCCTGTGGGGAGTCTGTGTGCGATAGCCTTTTGAAAATGCCTTCGCTTACAACATGGCAGTGGAACCCTGGATAGCCGTTTTTTATTACGTAAGCTGGTGTTACAGCAGATGCGAGGGGTGTTATACCCCTTGCAAGCGCATCTTCCACCAGGCGTCTTCCCTCAAGGACCAGAAGTTTCTTGGAGGACCTCAGCCTTAAGAGGTCTTTGAAGGTCTTGTTACGTGCGCTCTTTATGATTGTTGTTTCTGCAGACCCTGATTCACCCAGTGGCTATTCCTCTTTTTTTATAAGGCTTTTTATGTAAGGGCTTATTATTTCAATAGGTAGGGGTACAATGGTGTTTGTTGAGCCCTCCGAGGACATCTCCCTTATGGTCTGCAGGAACCTGAGCTGCAATGCAATGGGCTCCTGTGCTATAAGCTCGGCTGCATCGAGCAGTCTCCTTGCCGCCTGGAATTCACCCTCGGCATTTATGACCTTTGCCCTCCTCTCTCTTTCAGCCTCGGCCTGCCTTGCCATGGCCCTTTGCATCTCCTCAGGCAGGTCAATATGTTTCAGCTCGACTGCAGAGACCTTTATACCCCAGGGATCAGTTTGCCTGTCCAGTATACCTTGTATGTGTGCGCTTACCTCTTCCCTCTTGGAGAGCAGCTCATCCAGCTCTGCCTGGCCGCATACAGAACGTAAGGTGGTCTGGGAGAGCTGGCTAGTTGCGTAGAGGTAGTTCTCGACCTCTATGACCGATTTAAGTGGCTCAATAACCCTGAAATACACAACTGCGTTGACCTTCACCGTTACATTGTCCTTGGTTATTACATCCTGAGGCGGGACATCCTGTACCACGGTTCTAAGGCTTATTCTTACATAGCGATCTATCAGGGGTATGATTATTATAAGCCCTGGCCCTTTTGGTGCCGAGAGTACCCTACCTAGTCTAAAGACGACTGCCCTCTCGTACTCGTTGAGCACCTTTATAGCGGAGAACAGAAAGAACAGGATAATAATAACTACCGTTATACTTACGTATCCACCCATACCCACCTCCCTTTTATAGGCTTTTTTAGAGATATCAAGAAATTATAAACCTCTCTTTCCCCTTCCCATTGCCACATTCAGGCTTTTGTCTTCAAGCATTGCTAGTCTCTCTGCCGCGATATGTTTAAAGGAAACAAGGTCTTTTCCCTTAAGTGGAGGGCCTGCCACAGGCTTGATCCTCAGGGGATTCACAAACCTTCCGTTATGCCGTACCCTGAAGTCCAGGTGCGGGCCTGTAGCCAGCCCTGTCATGCCAACATATCCTATTACCTGGCCCTGGTGTACATATTTGCCCTTTACTATTCCTCTTGCATATCTGGAGAGATGTGCATAATAGGTGCAATAATTATTCCTGTGCCTTATGCGTATACTGTTTCCGTATCCGCGTATCCAGCCCTTGTAAATAACCCTTCCGTCGCCAAGCGCAACAACGGGTGTACCCATTGGCGCCGCATAGTCCACGCCGAGATGTGGTCTCCAAACGTGTAGTATTGGGTGAAGCCTGTGGTAGTTAAACGTGGATGAGATCCTGGCGTATTTGAGCGGTGCCTTTAAGAACATCTTGCGTATCGGTCTTCCCTGCTCGTCGTAGTAACCCTTCTTACCATTTCCATCATCAAAGTAGATAGCCACGTGCTCTTTACCCTGGTTTATAAACCTTGCCGCTATTATCTTGCCAAAACCTTTGAATTTACCCTCAACATAGTATTTCTCGAAGACCACTGTATAGCAATCTCCTGGCCTTATCTCCTTAAAGAAGTTTATGTCCCATGCAAAGATGTCTGCTAGAGACATTATCACTTCTGGACTCAGGCCTGCCTTGATCCCGGAATCGTACAGGTTATCTTCTATTATCCCGTGTGTCCTGGCATAGCCGATCTCGACCTTGAGGTCTTTTATCTCTGATGTGAAGCTGCCATCCATAGGGGTGACTATGAGTTTCCTGAAGTCATCGATCTGGTATTCCAGCCTAGCTATCCGAACAGGCATGGATTCCGTGATCCATACATCCAGTTCATGGCCTGGCTTGACGCCTGACAGGGCAAAGCTGGACCTTGCAGATTTTGAGAGCTCTTCTATCTGAAAAGGAGATACACTCAGCCCAGAGAGTATTTTGTATACGCTTTCACCTTTTTTTAGCTTGCAACTGAACACTTTTAATCTTCCTGTGAAATCCGCCGGGAGGATAAGATTTCTCTTTTTCATCGTGACATTGATTTCTTTGCCATGTATATTTATTATTAGTTTTTTAATCTCGCTTATCTCGTATTCAAGCCTGAGGAGTGATTGGTCTTTCCCTGAAAAGGTAAGCGCTATCTCATGGGCAGGTAAGATCTTGGAAAGATCAAAGTATTTTCTTGCTTCACTTACTATCTCGTAGATGTCTGCGTCCGGGACTCCATTATCCGTGAGAATGGAGTAAATTGAATCCCCTTTATCAACAGTAAGTGTCCTTATAATTGGCTCTGGTGCAATCCCTGACGTTGTCTTAGAGGTTGAATACGTAGATGCTTGGTCCTTATTTTTGGGGTTATTGTTATTTGCAGTGTCATGACATGCGGACATACACACAAAGACTAAAGAGATCAAAAAGATGAAAAAGTGGTCAGGGAGCTTTTGCCTTACGCCATGCAACACCATGGCCTCGTTTATATAAATTAAAACTTGGTATGGCAAGGTTTTTTATGTTCTGGTACAAAAACCACATGTACGCATTTGTAGCCGATGTCCATATAAGGCCAGATTCTGCCCGCGAGGAGAATGCATTTCTTGCGTGGCTGGAACAAATGGCTCAGAGGTCTGATACAGTTTTTATACTGGGTGATCTGTTTGACTACTGGTACACGGGTATGGAAAGGGAGCATAAAAGGATCATAGATGCAATTGGTTCCCCCAAGGTATATCTTTTCCCTGGTAACAGGGATTTCTTGGTTGGAAGACGTTTTTCAACAAGGATCAATGTGCCTTCTGAAGAGATGGTGTATGATATATACGGAGAGAATGTTCTTATCTGCCATGGGCATAGCCTAACGGTCCGTGACCATGGGTTCAAGGTCCTCCATGGAATAGGATGGCCTGTGATAACCATGCTCGATAGGTTGCTTCCTAGGGAGACTAAGAGAGCTATTTCAAGGTTTCTAGTGAGGTCCTCAGCGCAGATAAGGCCACCTTCTGTATCCATACCCCTGGATACGGCATCGAGACGCGGGGTTGATAGGGTCGTGTGTGGACACCTGCACAGGGGTATAATGAAGGATAGGCTTATCGTGTTACCCAGTTTTCTTGACCAGGGTGCTTGGCTTGAATGGGACGAACATGGCCCTGTCTTTTGTAAGGGAGCTAGCCCTTCAGTATAATTCTTGCCAGGACTGGCATTGCAACCAGGGCACCAAGGGCACTACCAAGGTTGGCGAAGATTACTACCATGAGTATTCTCGTGATAGGGTTTTTCCAGAAGCCCTTGATGCTATGTCATCCTTAAGTGATTCAAAGTCCGATACCTTTGGCTTTCTTAGGTAGGCCTCGGTAAGGCCGGCGAACCATCCAGCTGCTAGTGTTGGATTTAATGACGTGATGGGTGATGCTATTGCTGCGGTAAGTATACTAAAGGGATGTGCAAGGGCCAGGCCGGATCCCAGTGCCGCGAAGAAAGCATTGCTCAAAAGCCACCATTTCATCATCTCGTACCCCTTCTCCTTGCCTCCGCTAAAGAAGCCTAATGCAATGATTACTGTTATCACTAGTGGTATTAGGTATTTTAGTATAGGCCTTCCCATTGGAGGTACGTAATCCAGGTGTTCAATGCTGTCAGGTATGTCTTGGAGCCTTTCCCTGATTCCCTTTACATGACCTGCACCGACAACGGCAAGTACTTTGTTGGAATTAATGTCAGAGATCTTTTTTGCCATGTACTCATCCCTTTCGTCTAGGAGAACCCTTTTTACTGCAGGGGCTTTCTCCGCCATCTCTTCCACCGCAAGGCTTATTATGTCAGTTTGCTTAAGTCTTTCTATCTCGTCCTCACCCACTTCATCTGCGGAGAACATGGTGCTTGCAAGAGCCCAGAATAGCCTTAGGCGTTCTTTCAAGGATAGCATCCTCCAAAGTCTCTTCATGGTGGTTTGAATATCCCTGTCCAGTAATGCCACGGGAATACCTAATTTTTGAGCCTCCTCCACTGCGACACTCATCTCCGCACCAGGTCTGACGCCCAGCCTATCACCGATTCTTTTTTGGAAGGAAGCTATAACGAGGTTTGCAAAGAGAAACGATGTTTTCTTTTCCTTTATTACCTTGAATATGTCTGTATCTTTCCATGGTTGTGGATCTTTTAGTACGCCATACCTCTTCTGGCACAGTTCAATGCCAATGGTTTCTGGCTTGAATCTTGATATTGCCTCTTTAACCTCTTCTACGCTACTGGGTGATACGTGAGCTGTGCCCACCAGAAGAATTTCCTTGCTGTTCGTGGTTATGAGTTCTTCTGACATGACATACCTAATATATGGGCGACCTTAGAGGAGTCAAGCACAGAAAGGAAAATGTTGCTTGCATAGCCAGGCTCTACACGGAACATGCATTAAAATGCATGGCAGGCAACAAAATGTCCTTTCTCCCTTTCTTCAAGGACGGGTCTTGATTTAGAACATATATCCATTGCCATGTTGCATCTTGGCAAGTAGTTACATCCGGAGGCTACAGGTATAAAACCCTTTTTATCTGTGCAGACTATTCTATCCTCTTTCTTGCCTACCTGGGGTATTGATGCGAGGAGACAGCGTGTGTACGGGTGCATGGGTGTATTGATGATGGACTTGGTTGGTGCTATTTCAACAATTCTACCCATGTACATGACTCCTATCCTGTCGGATACATAGTTTACCACGGATATATCGTGAGAGATAAAGAGGTAAGAAAGCTTCAACCTTTCCTGAAGCCCTACGAGCAGGTTTAATACCTGAGCCTGTATGGAGACGTCAAGTGAGCTAACAGGTTCGTCGCATATAACCAGTCTTGGGTTGAGCGCCAGTGCTCTTGCTATACCTATGCGCTGCCTTTGGCCACCAGAGAATTCATGTGGGTACCTATTAGCCACGTCCAGTGGTAGGCCTACAAGTGCAAGTAGTTGCATTGCCCTCTCTCTGATCTCTTTGCGGGATGCTACAGCGTGAATTATAAGTGGTTCTTCGATAATTGATATGACTTTCTTCCTGGGGCTTAAGGACCCGAAAGGATCCTGAAATATAACCTGCATTCCTTTGCGTACACGCTTTATGGATGACTTGTTTATACCAGGCTTAAGTTCGCTGCCGTCAAAGATCACCTTACCGGAGTCTGGCCTTTCCAGCATCAGTAGAAGCCTGGCCAGGGTTGATTTCCCGCACCCCGATTCCCCCACAAGGCCTAATGTCTCGTTTGGGTATATCTCGAGATCCACACTGTCCACCGCTGTTATAATACCTAGCGATCTATTTGTAAGGCCGGTCTTTATGCGGTAATCTTTGCAAAGACCTTTGACCTTTAAGATGGGCTCCTTCATGCATGCCTCCAGCACCTTACCATGTGGGAATCCTCCGGGAAGGTGATCGGTGGCATCTCT
>Ga0190359_1002927_pt1 | contig 10021 bp, 6 predicted proteins | sample 48721823_MG_FD_161269 | JGI IMG/M metagenome (GOLD analysis project Ga0190359, IMG submission 161269) | Hydrothermal vent microbial mat bacterial communities from Southern Trench, Guaymas Basin, Mexico - 4872-18-2-3_MG | ecosystem: Environmental > Aquatic > Marine > Hydrothermal vents > Microbial...
CGAAGACCGCTGTCATCTTGAGCTCGCAGTGTATCAAAGCGGAGATTCCTGTCAAGTCACAGCATGTTTCTCCAAAGACCTGCGCTTCTCCAAGTGTATCAAAGCGGAGATTCCTGTCAAGTCACAGCCCACCTATACTATTTTTGTCAAGAACTTTTTAGTGTATCAAAGCGGAGATTCCTGTCAAGTCACAGCATGCAACGTTGAAATCAACCGCTCTAGTTAGTGTATCAAAGCGGAGATTCCTGTCAAGTCACAGCTTTACACCTAGCCTGGAGGGACGCAGTTTCAGTGTATCAAAGCGGAGATTCCTGTCAAGTCACAGCTCTTATGATGGCATGGGTGTCCTGGGGGGCAGTGTATCAAAGCGGAGATTCCTGTCAAGTCACAGCTAATAAAGCCGTCCATTTTTCTTAGCCATAAGTGTATCAAAGCGGAGATTCCTGTCAAGTCACAGCTGTGCCTGCTTCCAAGCCATTCCATTGAAAGTGTATCAAAGCGGAGATTCCTGTCAAGTCACAGCTTACCCCGCTGGAAGAAAACGCCAACGAAGAGTGTATCAAAGCGGAGATTCCTGTCAAGTCACAGCGGAAGGGGTTTAAGGTTTAAGGTTCAAGGTTGTTTTCAGTCTCACCAGGCGTTTGGGGAGGCTTTTTGTATTTTTTGCCGGAGTATTTTGAGCCTTTAAGATACGAGATCACTGCTACTCCAATTACTATACCTTTAACCTTAAACCTTAAACTTTCAACTCATTCGTCTCCGGCCATTTCGATCAGGGTCTTTACTACAAGGTTTTTGTGGATGATGCGGACTCTCTTGCCTTTCACATAAATCTGTACTCCCCTGGGCGTTCCCACAGCACCGAGGTCTGCACTTCTGGCTTCACCCGGGCCGTTTACTATACATCCCATCACCGCGATCTTGAGCGGTCTTTTCAGGCTTGAAAGTCTTTGCTCCAGCTTCTCTGCCACGCGGATCACATCAAACTCTGTCCGAGCGCAGGTTGGGCATGCAATAACCTCTAGACCCCCCTCTCTGAGTCCGAGTGAATTGAGGATAGCATAAGCCACCCGAACCTCTTCCACCGGGTCCGATGCCAGTGATACCCGGATTGTATCCCCGATGCCCTCTGCCAGGAGAATTCCAAGCCCCACAGCGGAGCGCACCGTGCCGGAAAAGCGTGTGCCAGCCTCGGTGATGCCCAGGTGAAAAGGGTAGTCCAACTGATCTGCCAGAATTTCGTAAGCCTTTACAGTAGTGCTCACCTCCGAGGCCTTCATGGATACCTTTATACTTTCAAATCCGAGAGACTCAAGCGTTCTCACCTGGCTGAGCGCGCTATGCACAAGTGCTCTTGCTGGGTTTTTCTTATGCTCTTTCAACAAGGAATTCTTAAGCGAACCGGCATTGACCCCGACCCTGATGGGAACCCCTCTATCCGCGGCCTCCTTGACCACCGTCTCTACCTGCCAGCGCTTATGAAGGTTTCCCGGATTGATCCTCAGGCCACAAGCCCCGGCCTCAAGGGATGCAATTGCAAGGCGGTAGTCGAACTGTATGTCTGCCACGATTGGCACGGGGGAGTGCGCCACGATGCGCTTCAAGGCGGAACCCGACGCCTGGTCCGGCACGGCCACCCTCACTATCTCGCTCCCGTGCCGTGCCAGCCTGCGGACCTGGTTCAATGTAGCCCTGACATCGGCAGTCCGAGTGTTTGTCATAGACTGCACAACAATCGGGTTCCTGCCACCGATCTTCACGCTCCCGATTTCAATCACACGCGTTTTGCGCCGAACTATTTTTTTAGCCTGACTCATTGTGATCCCGATGGTTTACAAGGGTATCAGGGCCTCTGTCCCTGTAAAAGTCCGCCAGCCTTTGATGATTACCACGAATACTCCATTAGGCCCTTTCAAAATGATTATGGAAAGAAAAAACAGGTCTGGAGAAAAGCATCTTTTGATTCTTATTCTAATACGACCCTTCTGCCCGGTCAAGCGGTTTGATGCTCAAAAAAAATTTTTCAAGATTAAAATGTATGCCCCTTAACAGAAGAATTTTTTCCTGGTTGTCTTTTCTTGGGCTTAGGCTCACCCCCCCGGGGAAATACTTTGTAAGATTCTTAACAAAGATATTTTGATGGTAGAATTCTCTTGACAAGCACTTTTTTTCTGGTAAATTTACTGCGCTTTTGATCGGCAAGGGGTCTATGGAAGGAGAAACAAAAGTTAGTAACTCTCTTGTTTTCTTTCTCTAACATCTTAAATTATTGGGCTTTTTTGAGTTGTTCACAGGTGTGAATAAATTGTGTTTATTTAATCACCTTTTGTGGCCAGTTATTTGAAAACAAAGGCATTTTAGCTTTTGTAATTTTTCTCTTGGGGTCTTGACTGTGGAAGAAATTGTATGGCAGAGGGTGTTGGATGAGCTCCGTTCCCGTGTAGGAGAGGAGAACCTTGAAACCTGGTTCAAGCCTCTTCGCCCTGCGGGTCAAAAACAGGATCATCTTATCATCGAGGTTCCAAACAGCTTTTACCAGGACAGAATTCAGGAGCGATATGGAGACGATCTGGTGCAGTCGCTTGAGGCTACGGGGTCGGGGATAAAGTCCTTTCGCTTTTCGATCAATCCGGGCTTGATTAAAGCAAAAAAGGACTCGGAGCCGGTGCGGGGGAAAGCGGCATCCAGGGGCGGAGGTTCTCACCCCTTATTGAATCCACGGTATACCTTTGAGAATTTTGTTGTGGGTCCGAGTAATCAATTTGCCCATGCGGCTTGCAAGGCTGTTGCTGACGGATCGGCACATAGTTACAATCCCCTTTTCATTTACGGAGGAGTCGGGCTGGGAAAGACTCACCTTCTGAATGCTATCGGGAACAGGAGTTATCAGAGAAACCGCCGTATCCGGCTCATATGTATCCAGGCCGAGAGCTTCATGAATGACCTTATTAACTCTATAAGGCAAGAAAAGATGGCGTCTTTTCGCAAGAAGTATCGCAAAAGTTGCGATGTTCTACTCATGGACGACATTGAAATCATAAGTGGCAAGGAGAGAACGCAGGAGCAGTTCTTTTATGTTTTTAATGACCTGTATGAATCCGGCAGAAAGATCGTGATTACAAGCGACCGCTATCCCAAGGATATGCCCGAGCTTGAGGAAAGGCTCAGGTCCAGGCTTGAAAGCGGAATCATTGTGGATATACAGGCTCCGGAGTTCGAGACCAAGCTTGCCATCTTGAAGAAAAAGGCCGAGGAAGAGCGCATACAAATCCCGGATGATGTGGCTATATTTCTGGCCAACAACATCAAGTCCAATGTCCGCAAGCTGGAGGGCTCGCTTATACATCTGGGGGCTTTTACATCCTTATCAGGGATGGATATAACGCTTGATCTGGCAAAGGAGGTTTTGAAGAATTTACTGGATGAAGACAGAAAGACAATCAGCGCAGAGGACATAATCAAAGAGACAGCCTCATATTTCAATATTCGTCCCGGTGATCTCAAGAGTCATCGCCGCTATCGCAAGTTTACATATCCACGCCAGATAGCAATGTATATATGCAGAAATTTTATAAATCTCTCCTACCCTGAGATAGGGCAGAGTTTTGGAGGAAAGGATCACGCAACTGTAATTCACGCTTGTAAAAAGGTTGAGCATATGATGCAGAATGACCCTGATACGATGCGGCATTTTCAGGCGATAAAAAAAACCCTGGGATTGGGATCTGATTAGATTGTTGAATTCCTATGGAAAAGCCTGGTATAATTTGTTGATAGATCACATTGAAGTTGTTCTTGTTCTTGGACTGTTAATATTGATGAAAGTCTTTACATGTTTTTCAACTTAAAAATTATATGCAAAGTTATTGAAAAAATTCTATAATGCTTGGAAATAAACTTTTTAACAGGCGTTATTACTAATACTGAATTATATTAAAATAAAGAAATAAAAATAAGGAGGAAGATAATTATGGAATTTATTGTAGAGAAGGAAAAATTTCTCAAGAGCCTATCAAAGATTCAAGGTGTAGTTGAGAAAAGAAACACCATGCCGATACTCTCCAACACATTAATCCGGAGCAAAGACCAGGAATTGGAGATAGTAGCAACAGACCTTGATATCACGATAATTGATCGCGTATTATCCAGGGTCAAGACCGGAGGAACTGTTACCATCAATGCGCGTAAACTTTATGAGATTATCAAGGAATTGCCAGAGGGTGAGGTTTCACTTAAGAAGAAGGGAGAAGAAAGGGTTGAGGTTAAAGCAGAGAGGAGTGTATTTAATCTGGTTGGAACTCCAAGTGAGGAATTTCCTGTTATAAGTGATGTTTCAGAGTACTCTTTTATTGAGGTGGAAGCGAAAACAGTTATGGAGATGATTGATAAGACAATATATGCGAGCGCAGGAGAGGAAGCCAGATTCAATCTAAATGGGATATTCATGGAAAAGCTGGAGGAGGAGAAAACCTTGAGGATGGTGGCTACTGATGGTCATCGCCTTGCAATGATTGATAGGGATGTACAGAACCTGAAATCCTTGAGCCTTAAAAATGGCGTGATAATGCCGAGAAAGGGAATGTCTGAAATGAAGAAGCTCCTGGAGGGCAAAGAAGGGAACATGGAGTTGGCGCTAAAAGAAAACAATGCGGCCGCAAGGATAGATGGAACCGTATTAATAATGAGGCTTATTGATGGCGAGTTTCCAGAGTATCAGAGGGTTGTTCCCGAGGGGAATGATGTAACGGCGAAATTCAAAAGAGCTGATCTGCTTAAGACAATAAAACTGGCTTCAATACTGGCCGATGAAAAGATTCGAGCAGTAAAATTCCAGTTCTCTGGAAAGGGCTTGATAGTTGAGGGAAAAAGCGCAAACCTCGGAGAGGCGAAGGGTGAATGTGAGATGGAATACAATGGCACTGATATGGAAGTGGGGTTTAATGACCGTTATGTTGTGGATATTATAAATGTAGCAGAGGGAGCGGAAAACATAGTGATGGAGATGAAAGACAGCATGAGTCCGGTTGTAGTGAGGCTGGATAATGATCCAAGGTATACGTGCGTTGTAATGCCGATGAGGTTATAGTGATAAGGCCCAAAAAGGCGGCCGGGAAATTCTCTCGGCCGTTTTATTTTGTTTAATGGAATTGAAAAAATGTTTAGGCCAACCAGAGCGAGGATAATACTAGACGGTCTTGTAGAGAATTATTTAACCATCAAAGGTATTATAAAAGATGGCATAAAGGTCTTTCCGGTTATAAAGGCCAATGCCTACGGTCACGGAGCTATAGAGATAGCAAGAAAACTAAGAGAATGCGGAGCAAAGAAATTCTGTGTGGCCATGTTGGAAGAGGCGCTGGAGTTGGTTGAATCCGGGATTAATGCTGATTACATTATTCTGGGCGGTATTTTCAATGGTGACGAGGAGTTGGTTGCCAGACTGGGGGCGACGCCGGTTATCTTTCGTCCTGGTGATGCCGAGAGGTTGGATCGGGCCGCATCTTGCCAGGGTAAAAAGATAAAAGTCCACATCAAGGTGGACACGGGAATGGGAAGAGTGGGGGTTGATTCAATAGACATCTTCAGGTTTGTAGAAAATGTAGCCAGGATGAAAAACCTGGAGGTGGAAGGACTTCTATCTCATCTTTCGGTTGCCGACAGTGATGAAGATGAAGATGTGAGGTATACCCGGGACCAGTTGGCAAACTTTGCTGTTATAAAGAAGGGTCTTGAGGAGAAGGGATTCAATATCTCTTACTGGCACATTGCGAACAGCTCCGGAATCTTGAGATACCCGGACTCGCATCATAATGCGGTGAGACCCGGGATCATACTTTACGGTTGTAGCCCTTCATCGGGGGTTAAGATTCCGTCAGAGGCGAAAGCCGTGCTCTCTCTTCACTCAAGGATAACCTTTTTGAAGAGAGTGCCGAGGGGAACAGCTATTTCATACGGCAGAAAGAGAACCCTGGAACGGGAATCCTTGATAGCCACGGTGCCGATAGGGTATGCGGACGGCATATCAAGAGGCTTGCCCCTGGAGTTCGAGTTTCTGGTCAAGGGTAAAAGAGCGCCGGTCGCCGGAGTCGTTACCATGGACATGATCATGCTTGATGTAACGCACATACCCGGAGTTTCAGAGGGTGACGAGGTGGTCCTGATAGGGAGTTCGGGAGAAGATAGAATCAGGGTCGAGGATATAGCCGAGGCAACCAATACTATCCCGTATGAGGTCTTGACTTCTATCAGCCATCGTGTGCCCCGGGAATATCACGGAGGAGGTTAGGAAAGAAAGAAATGAGGGTCCTGGTTGTAGGAGGAGGGGGGAGGGAGCATGCGCTGGTCTGGAAGATAGCGCAGAGCAAAAAGGTTGACAGGATTTACTGCGCTCCAGGGAACGCGGGAATTCAGGATGTCCAGACATCCGGGGGTCGCGCGGAGAATCTGCTTATCAAGGCGGAAGATGTCAACGGCCTTCTGAACGCGGCGCTTGAAAGGAAGGTGGACCTTACAGTGGTGGGTCCCGAGGCGCCGCTTACCATGGGTATAACCGATCTCTTTACAGAGAATGGGCTGAAGGTGTTTGGCACAAGCCAATCCGCTTCAGAGCTGGAAGGCCACAAGGCCTTTGCAAAGACCCTGATGAAGAGATATTCAATTCCAACCGCAAGCTTTGAAATCTTTTCTTCTGCTTCAGAGGCGCAAGCCTATCTTAGAGAGGTGGGCGCTCCGGTGGTGGTCAAGGCTGACGGCCTTGCCGCTGGAAAGGGCGTTATACTATGCGAGAATCTGCAAGAGGCCGAGGATGCTGTTAAAAGGATAATGGAAGAAAGGGCCTTCGGAGATGCGGGCGAGCGGGTTGTTATAGAGGAGCTCTTGCGTGGCGAGGAAGCGAGTTTTATCGCCTTCACGGATGGAGAAACGGTTCTGCCAATGGCCTCCAGCCAGGACCATAAGGCGATCCTGGACCACGATAAAGGGCCGAATACCGGGGGAATGGGCGCTTACTCCCCTGCACCAGTGGTCACCGGCGAGATATCCGACAGGATAATGAACGAGGTCATGATTCCAACAGTGCAGGCCATGGGGAAGGAAGGCAGACAATACAGGGGAGTACTGTATGCCGGGCTGATGATAGACGACCGGGGACCCAGGGTGCTGGAGTTTAACTGCAGATTCGGAGACCCGGAAACCCAGCCGCTTCTCTTCCGGATGAAGAGCGACCTGGTAGAAATTCTTGAGGCCGTAGTGAATGGTGCCCTTGCCGGAAAGACTATTGAATGGGACCCGAGGCCGGCTGTCTGTGTGGTTATGGCATCGAAGGGATACCCCGGAAAATATGAAAAGGGGGTTGAAATTACAGGAATTCAGGATGCGAACGCCCTGGATGATACTTATGTCTTTCATGCGGGAACAGAGATTAAAGACGGCAGAACCGTGACAGCAGGCGGCAGGGTGCTCGGGGTAACCGCGAGCGGCTCGGACATCCGCGAGGCCGTCAACGCGGCCTATCGGGCGGTGGAAAAGATCAACTGGAATGACGCTTATTACCGAAGGGACATCGGCCAGAAAGCCTTGTCAGGAAAAGGATAAAAACAAGGCAGAAGGTTACCAGAGAGGCAAGCGAGAACCAGAAACCTATCTTAAAGTCAACCGGCTCATACCTGAGCCGCACAAGGTGATCTCCAGCCGGAACATCCACAGCCTGGAAAGCTTGATTTGATAGATATATCCTTGTCTCGATACCATTAAGCCAGGCACGCCAACCAGGATAATAACTATCCATAATCGCAAGCCGACCCGATCTCTCCGATGTGACCCTAAGCTCCGTCTCCACAGGATGGTATTTTAAGGATTTCAAGATGATCTCCCAAAGAATCAGGCCGCATAATATCCTCATCCGCCAGGAAATATCGAGGCCAGGCAGTGCGATTTTCGTATATCTCAAATTCATCTTTATAAACGAGTTGATAGGGCCGGGAAGGATTACTGAGATACGCCTTCGGGATGACAAGCGGCTTTGAAAACCCTACCGATACAGGATTTTCGAAAATTACCTCTCCGTACTGCAAGGAGGGAACATCAAGCTTGATAGGCTTTGATTCAGTTGGAATCTGTAGCTCCTGCTCTCTCCCGTTGAGGGAAAGATATATCTTGAGATGATCGGATGCAGGCAAGGTACGAAGCCGGAGCACATCACCGGGAAAGAATTCTGTCTCAAAGCCGGTCCGGTCGCCAGGCGCGATGGAGGGCTGAGTGGAGACAGCGGAAAAGGGATTCAGAGGCCGCGGATTCATCCCCCAGAAAAAGGGCGCGCGCGCAACCACATATCGGACCCCGAGCATATCGAGAATGGGTTTTGTCTCAGCGTTTAGATATTTAATTCGCATGAGATTGAAATCTCCTCCAGAGATTTTGAAGAGCAAAGGAGTGGTATGCCTTAGTCCGACACGAATACAACTGTGGATATGTCCAGGGCCATTGTAGAGATTGTGGTATCTCCAGAGTTCTCGATCGCGAAGGAGATAAGAGACATAATGGATACGATGAGTCGGGTTCTGTTTTTGAAGAAATTCAAGCCCAGGAGGCTTTTCAAGAAAAGGCTGTGGAGATTGATGTGGCCTGAGAGCCCAGGCAGAGAGGAAAATATCAGAGAGGAAGAGCAAGGAGAAAAGCGAAAGGAGTAAGGAATTCCGAATATTCTCCTTTCGGGAAATGATGCCGATAAATACGGCGAAAAGGATTGCCAGCCCTGCGAAGACCGCACGAAAGGGAACGAGAAGAAGCGAGGATAGATCAGGGATTTTATTTTTAAGAAGAAAGGATTCCGGGATCAAAAATGATGCTGAGATCAAGAGTGCAGTAAAGAGGCCGAAAGCAAGGATGAAATTTTTTACCAGACGCATTTGAGCTTTGCTCCAGGGCCACTGGCAGAGCTGATTGATTCCAGAGCCAGCTACAATGAGCATCCAGAACTGGAAAGGGCCGAGAACTTTAAAGCGGGCGTCAGGGGGTATGAAATGGAGGAACCCTATGTCGCAGATGGGCCAGGGGTTGATAAGGTAAAAGAGGGCGAGGGCTCCGAAGAGGAGTAGAATCTTGAGTTCGCGTCGGGAGGAAGGGTTCTTCCAGGCTAGAAATAAGCCAAGCAGGAACATGAACCCGAGGTAAAGGGGCGATGGAAGGAGCTTGTCCTGGAAGGGAGAGCAAAAAGGCGCGAGCCAGCCGAGTGGTACAAGGAGGTAGAAATTGGGCAATTGTATAGACGGAGATACCACCAGAGTCTGGCGGTAGCTGTTATGAAGCAGGTTAATGAAGGGAAGAACCTGAACAGAGGCCGCAAGAAAGGATGCGAGGATGATAAGAGTCCAGAAAAAAGTATTCTTCAGGGAAACACGCCTTATGAAAAGAAGGAATATGAGAATGATTATGTCCTGATAAAGAATTTGCTCAAAGTCCCCGGCAGTAACCTGGATAGAGGAGCTGAATAGAAGACCGAGAAGATTTGCAAGCCGCGGCTTGCGCGAGAGACGCATGCTGAAAAAAAAGACCACGGGAAGCCACGAGAGGGTGCCGTGTAACGGGAAGGACCCGGCGAAGAGATAGCCTGCACCGGAAAGCCCGAAGCTGAGAGAGAATATCCAGGAGGCAAGCCGGGAAAACTTGAGTTCACGGGCGCAGAGGTAGGATGAATAGCACAAGATCAGCTCCTGGAAAAGTGAGAACAAGGTAATGCCGCGCGCATAATCAAGAAAGATGAAAAGAATGTTCAAGAGATAAAAGGGCCCAGAGTGCGGAAAAGAGGCCAGGGGAAACCCGCATTCAATGTTATGAGTCCAAAGTGGGAAAAAGCCGTTTTTATAGCAAAGCGCGATGAACTCCTTGAAGGGAAACCATTGTGCAAAGGTCTCGAAGATGAAAGTCTGGATGATCCAGGTGGTGCGGCCGAGAAGAGCCTCGGAAAATAAAATAAGCACCAGGATGAGGATGCTCGATGGGAAAAAAATTTTTTGAAACCGCT
>Ga0190359_1002928_pt1 | contig 10019 bp, 9 predicted proteins | sample 48721823_MG_FD_161269 | JGI IMG/M metagenome (GOLD analysis project Ga0190359, IMG submission 161269) | Hydrothermal vent microbial mat bacterial communities from Southern Trench, Guaymas Basin, Mexico - 4872-18-2-3_MG | ecosystem: Environmental > Aquatic > Marine > Hydrothermal vents > Microbial...
TCCATGACCGCTTTGTGCCGAATTTATCTACATGGGGTCCCCAGAGAAATTTAAGAATCCAGGGAAGGCCGTACAGGGAGGTTAATCCGATCGATTCAAGCCGGGCACCCATATCACGGAAAAAGAGCGAAGAAATCTGACGGATTATTGTATAGGGAAACCCTTCGGCAAAATAGGTCGTAAAGGACCAGATATAGGGGGATTGAATGAAACTTTTTTTTCCGGTACTTCTGTGGTTGTTCACCGATTTCGATCCTTAGTGGTTGGAGTGTATGTGCAACCCTACGTATATTTAATATCCATTATTTGAGCGAATAACACAATTACTTATTATTAATTTTTAAGGAGTTTACACAATGGCAGGAAAAAATGTTGTTATGTTCGGCCCTCCGGGAGCAGGTAAAGGTACTCAGGCCGCGAAACTTGTTGATTTGCTACAGGTACCTCATATCTCAACGGGTGATATGTTCCGGTACCATATTAAAAACGATACCGAACTGGGAAGAACCGCGCAGGAATACTCCAGTCAGGGAAAACTGGTTCCCGATGAAGTTACTATCGCCATGGTTAAAGATCGCCTGTCGCAGGATGATGTAAAGGAGGGATTTCTTCTTGACGGGTTTCCCCGCAGCACACCACAGGCAGAGGCGCTTGACAGTATACTTGCCGAGTTAGGCACCGCGCTCGATTGTGTGGTCAACATTGCCGTTTCTGACGATGAAATCCGTACCCGCTTGTCAAAGCGCGCCTCAATAGAGGGCCGCGCCGATGATGCGGATCCGGCAATTATCCGTAATCGTATCGATACCTATAAAAGCCAGAGTGAACCGTGCCTGGCTTATTATCGACCGCAGAATAAGGTGCGGGATATTGACGGTATCGGAACCATTGACGAGGTGTTCGAGCGGATACGGAAGGTGTTTGAGTAAGAACGTTTTTATTTGTTTACATTCTTAATCCTGATTGTAATCCTAAATCGACAAGAACGACCATTCGATTATGATTACGGTTTAAGACACGGTATTACCGACCGGCTTTCTTTACAGTCCCGTCTGCAAAGACAATCTCTTCACATTCCAGACGGGTGCGTATATCTTCCGCCTTGAGGGAGAGAAATTTCACATACCCCGGATCGGCCGGGCGGTGGGGGATTTCACCGAACCACGATTCAGAGTCATAGCTGGTTATCGGTTTGGCCAGATCGAGTGAAAAACTGACCAGGTCCTCACCTGTATAATCGCTAAGCACAACGGTTCCTTTAAAGGCATTGATATTGATCCGGCTCGTGTTGGTAAGGGCGATGAGCATGGTAATTTTTTTCCCGTCCGCTCCGGAAACCATATTTTTCTTGAAAAGACGGGCGCGGATAATCTTTGCCATTTCACCGTTGTCAGCAGAAACTTTTTTATAGGCGGACGATACCGGTGTGGTTGTTTTGCTGACCGGTGTATAGGAAGATGTTGATTGCTGGACAGCAGTGGTACTTTTTTGTGTATTCGACTGAATATTGTGGAACGATTCCAGTCTGCGGACTTTTTCCTCCAGGATACGAATGCGTTCGTTGAGTTGTTCGATGGTTTGGGCAAAGCAGGTCGTTGAAATAAAAAGAAGAGCAACTGTTACGGGAGCAATATTTTTCATAATAATTCCTTACCGTTATGTTTCGTGTTAAAATTGAACATAATCATGAAATATATGAAAGAGAACCGTCCATGTTCAACTTTAATACCAGCGCAAATAAGAGATACCAGTGATAAACACTTATTCAATATTTTCTTTCACAGATATTATTTTACTACCCTGTTGACGTTAACGGCAATTTCAGCAAAATAATCTCCAACCGGATAAAAAACTATGATCATTCCCGTTGCATTAGAGGATCGCTCCTATGATGTCTTTATCGATGAGGAAGTTTCTTTCACCGATAAGTTGAAAGAGATATTTCCTGACAGCACCTTTGTTTTCATTACCAACAAAACACTGGAGACTATGTGTGAAGCAACAATTGCCGGGTGGGATAAAGTACTTTCGTTTAAACGGTATATCATTGAAGACGGCGAGCAGTACAAAAATCTCGATACCTGGCGGAGTATCCTTGATTTTCTCCTCGAATCCCGCCTTGACAGAGATACGGTAATTATTGCATTCGGAGGCGGTGTTGTGGGTGATATTGCCGGATTTGCCGCGTCATCGTTTCTTCGTGGTGTTAACTATATCCAGGTACCGACAACCCTTCTTGCAATGGTGGACTCGAGTGTCGGGGGAAAGACCGGGGTAAACCATACAATAGGGAAAAATCTGATCGGCTCATTTTACCAGCCCCGCCTTGTATGGATTACCACCGATATTCTTAAAACCCTTCCCCATCGTCACTTCATGGCCGGTTACGCCGAGGTGTTCAAATATGCCTTTATTGGTGGAACTGATATGTTTGATTTTATCACCGCCCGGCATGATGAGATCGTTTCCCAGAATAAGGGGCTGCTCAAGGAGGCAATCAAACGCAGTATTAAGATTAAGGCGCAGATTGTATCTGAGGATGAGCGGGAATCAGGGAAACGTGCCCTGCTTAATTTCGGCCATACCTTCGGGCATGCGCTTGAGCGGTTTTTCAATTATAAGGATATCATCCATGGTGAAGGAGTGTGCTGGGGTATGAAATGCGGTGTAAACCTTGCGAAACGGGTCGGCACCATATCATCGGAAAATTATGCACAATTTGATGCTCTTATTCAAAAACTGGAACTGCCGGTAATACCTGCAAAGCCCGATATACAAACCCTGTATTCCTCCATGTTTTCCGATAAAAAGGTACGAGGTGGAAAAATAAGGTTTGTATTACCGACAGTTCCCGGCACCTCTATTATTAAATCGGACATACCAGAGGATGCTGTGATTGCTACTCTGGAAGCTGTTTTTGGGTAAAACGGACAGAGAAATCATCCAAACTTCTGCACCAGATTCCCGGCCAGAACGGTTGCTGCCAGTTCTGTCCGCAATCGTCGGTTCGCCAGTTTCAGTCCGACAGCTTTTTTACTTTTAAACAGATCGATTTCCTCGGGTGAGAATCCGCCCGGAGGGCCGATACAGGCGGTAATTGTTTTTTCAGCGTCAACCTGTTTTTCTATTAAGTCAAGGGTTTCACCCCGTTCATCAGCAACAAGAATAATTCCTTGTGCCTTTGATAAAGCGGCGGCGAATGAGACCGGCGCGGAAAGTTCGGGAAACCAGGCGTTCCATGACTGCTTTGCAGCGGCAATTATCTTTTTATCAAAACGCTGTTTCTGTTTTTCCCAGTTTTTATGCCACCACTTTTTCTGGGAGAACCGGCATTCGACCGGGGTAATCCGCAGTACTCCCAGCGGCACCAGTCCGAGCAGCGTTGAGGCAAAGGCTTCTTTTTCCGGCAGGCCTACACAAAAATGCATGGCAGGTCTGGGCGGTTCCTGGGCCTTTTGTTCAATAATCGTGGTCAAATATTTTTTTCTGTCAATCGATTCGACCCTGCAGAAATAGATACACCCCTTGCCGTCGGTAACAAATATGCGGTCGCTTTCTTTTACCCGAACGACGTTGCCGGCGTGGTGTTTCTCCTCTGCATCGAGTATCAGTTCGTTGCCTGAAATGGCATTTGAGTAGAAAAGAAAATGGTCAAATATGGTACTCATAGTGAGACTTTCTTAAAATGAATTCCCTGCCGTTTTTGAAAATATATTTTAGAGAGCAATCAAAATAGTATTACTGTGGATTCAAATTTTTTATGATGAATAGCGTATGACCGGGAAAGTAAGTTGGGACGGTAAAGCCAAGGGAAGTGTGCTGGGAAATCTGATATTCATAAAGCTGATTTCCCTCGCCGGAGTGATTCCCGCCTATATCCTTTGTTTTTTCGTCACCTGGAAATATGTATTTACAGATCATGATGCCGTGCGGGCGTTGAAAGAGTTCCGCACCCGAATCGGTCTCGGGAGCCCCTCCCGGTGGCATCTGTTTCGACATTTTTATTCGTTCGGGACAGCTATGATTGACCGTATTGCATTCATGACACGGAAAAGGACACCGTTTACATTTACTTACAATGGTGATTGTTATTACCATGAAGCCCATGGTGGAGGAAAGGGGGTCATTACGGTATCGGCACATGTGGGCAACTGGGAGATAGCCGGGAACCAGTTTGCGGTCCATTTTAATGAGCATATGCATGTGGTCATTCTCGAGAATGAGCAGGAGGCCATTAAACGGATATTTAAAAATGTGGTAGACAACCGGCAATTTTCCACCATAGCCTTTTCATCGGAAGGTCTGGCCATGATGGTTCCGATACGGGAGGCTCTGCGAAAAAACGAGATAGTTGGTTTTCATGGAGATCGAATTATTAATGATGCGTATCTCTCACTACCTTTTCTTGGAAAACAGGCGAAATTTCCTGCCGGCCCCTTTTATATCGCGGCAATAACCGGCGCACCGGTGCTGCCGGTATTTCTGATAAAAACCGGCCTGTTTCATTTTACTTCCAGAACCTTTCCCCCTATTTATCTTAATGATATTCCACGAGAGAACAGGGATTCGTATATACAGACAGCAATGGAAAAGTATGTATCGATTCTGGAGACAATGGTAAGGAACTATCCGTATCAATGGTACAATTTTTATCAATTCTGGAAATGAGAAGATGGCTGTGAAGAGACTGTTTTGTCTGCAATTGTTACTGACTGATACCATCCTGGTCAACAATATCGTTCATAACAGGAGCGATTTCCTCGACAATACGCGAGATGACCTTTTCTGAATAGTAATACCCCTCTTCTATCTTTTTTTTCAGTGAAGAAAGATAATGTTTCTGCCCGGTTTTATCCATCCAGAGGAACTGTCCCTGGCGAATAGCGGGGTTTTTTTGAGGCGCATTCATGGTGATCATCCCTGATATAAAGAATACATCCATGTATCTAGGTAAAATATAACCGCTTGATATTACTTATTTTTAAATATCGTCAGATGGTTAAAAAATCTTTATAGTTCTTTGGAAAAAAGTAAAAATGTACGGGGAAAAATTTATTCCTGCTCCTATTTATGCATGGAGTCTTGATAAGACGATCCCGGCATTATATAATTGCATATGCAGTAATTGTATTACAATACATGAGATATGGATAGTTATGGTCCGATACAGCATTGATGATGTCACTGATGACATGGTACTGGGTAAGTCGATATTTCTTCCTACCGGGGAACTTCTTCTTGCTTCCGGCTATCATCTGACAGAGCGTTTCCGCACACGACTGAAACAGCTGGGTTTCTCCTATGTATTCATTCAGGTTGAAGGCACGGAAGATATTATTCCCGAGACGATAATAACCGAACATGTGCAGCGTGAAGTCTCGCTGTCACTGGATAAAGGAACGCAGGAGTTACAGCGATCTTTTTCGGTCAGACAGGAAGGGGTGCGGAATATCCGTAAGATTGTCCGGCAGAACAAGCAGTACCTTAACAAGTTTCTTAACAACGCCGGTTTTATCGGTGCAATTGAAAAAATGATTGATGAAATACTCAATCAGCCCTCGGTAGTACTTAACATGCAGGCATTGCAGAAGGCGGGAGGAGATCTCTTTTCTCATGCAATTAATGTTGTTGTAACGTCGCTTGCCATTGGCCGCAAATACCGGTTTTCCTATGATGAAATGAAGCAGCTTGCTATGGGTGCGATAAATTTTGATCTCGGCCTTATTGCGCTTCCCAAGGAGATTCGCGAGAAAAACGGTAATTTTAAGACGGAGGAGGAAAAAGAGATATATATGCAGCATACTGTATACGGGTATCTCATGCTGTCACAAAATCCATCCATAGCGCCGACCAGCGCAGCTGTGGCTTTGCAGCATCACGAATATCAGGATGGTACCGGTTTTCCCCGCAATCTCCGCGGAGAAAATCTTGCGCCGTTGAAAGATTTTTCCCGGAAGAATCTTATTCACCGTTTTTCCGAAATTGTGGCGGTCGCCGACACCTATGATATGCTTCTTACCGGCCGCATGGGGCCGCAGTACGATGTCCGCGGGGCTATACGTAAAATTATTGAAATGGGCGGAGAGAAGCTTAACCGGGAGATCGTTAAGTGCCTTACGTCAATTGTCCCGGTGTATCCGGTCGGCGCACGTGTCAGAATTGAACAGGCTCCTACTCCCCAGCTTGTCGGGTATTACGGCGTTATCGCAAAAGTAAATCCAGAAAATCTTGAGACGCCCCAGATCATTCTCTACGAAACAAAAAAACATCAGAAGATCAAGCCGATACTCATTGACCTTGCTGATCATACCGGCTTTCATCTGGAAGTGATTACGTAGTGTCTGTTAACGATTGGTACCGTAAAGCGGTACCAATCGTTAACACAATAAATTATCTCTCAACGACCTTTTACCGCATCTGCGATTTCCCGCATGACAGTGGTTCCATTTTTATCGTTGAGCAGGTTGCCGGTGACGATAATATCGGCGCCTGCTTCGAGTTTCTCGGTTGCGCTGGCAGCGTCTCTGATGCCTCCACCGCAGATAATGGGGATATCGACATATTCCCGCACCAGGCGGATCATCTCGTTGGGGACCGGAAGGGAGGCGCCGCTTCCGGCTTCAAGGTAAATCATGCTCATGCCCATGTACTGGGCTGCCAGTGCGTGTGCGGCGGCAATCATTGGCTTTGATCGGGGAAGTGGCCGTGTATTGCTCATAAATTCGACCGAGGTTATTGCACCCGATTCAATAAGCATATAGGCGGTAGAGATAGGTTCAATGCCCAGTTCCTTTATCAGCGGTGCGCCCTTCACCTGCTCGCCGATGAGGTTCATGGGATTGCGACCCGATACAAGTGACAGAAAAAGGATAGCGTCGGCCTTGCCTGAAATCTGGGTGGCATCACCTGGAAACAGGATTACAGGAATATCAACGACATTTTTGACACCGGCCACAAAGTTGTTGAGGTGATTGGTTTGTAATAAACTGCCGCCGATAAGCAGTGCATCGGCGCCGGCCTGTTGTGCCTCGGCAGCTATTGACGCCGCTTCCTTATCGGTAAATTCATCCGGATCAAGCAGGATCCAGTACCCTTTTTTCCCTGCATTAATTTGTTCCAGTATTCCCGTAAAAATCCTGCCTTTTTTCACTGGTTACCCGCCTTTTTCTGAAGAATTGCCGTAGCCGCTGCAATGGCCCTGTTGATCTTAGCAACATTTTTACCGCCGGCCTGTGCACGCACCGGGCTGCCGCCGCCGCCGCCGCCGGCCTCACGCGCAGCCTCTTTTACCAGTTCACCGCAGTGGACACCGAACTCTTTCGCCGCCTTGTTCCCGGCACAGGCGGCGAACAGCGCTTTGCCGTCAACAGCGGCCGCAAGAAAGATAACTGTAGTGTCCAGTTTTTTCTCTCGGATCATATCCGATACCCCGTCGATTATACCGGTAAAGCGTTTTTTATCTATTGTGCCAAGATCCTTAACTAGCCAGGGGAAAGCGCCGCTTTCCCTTTTTGAGGCGGATTCAAGAAGTGTTTCCACTTCATGCCCGGCTGATATATGTGCAGCCTTTGCCAGAGTGGTTTCAAGAGCCTTGATTTTAGCCGTAATATCTTCGACCCGCCGTATGAGATTTTCTTCGTTTACTTTCAGTAAGCTGACCAGCCTGGATACGATCTTTTCCTTGTCCCGGAAATAGTGCAGGCTTCCCATGCCGGTGACGGCTTCAATACGTCTGATACCTGCAGAAATACTGCTTTCTGAGATAATGTGAAACTGGCCTATAGAGCCGGTGGAGGTTACATGGGTGCCGCCGCAGAGCTCTTTGCTGATGCCACCCATGCTGACCACACGTACGGTTTCACCGTATTTCTCGCCAAACAGGGCGGTTGCGCCCTCTCTTTTAGCCTCTTCCGTTGCCTGTACAGCCGTGGATACAGGTATATCCATCATAATCCATTCATTTACCAAATCCTCTACCCGGATTATTTCCTCCGGAGAGAGTGCTTTGAAATGGGTAAAATCGAACCTGAGACCGTCCGGGCCAACGCGTGAGCCGGACTGGCTGATATGTTCGCCGAGCACCCTGATTAAAGCTGCCTGCAGCAGGTGTGTTGCACTGTGGTTTCTCCTGGTATGCATCCGCTCGCTGCCATGAACCCGGGCGGTAAGAGGTTTTGAGAGAAAGGCTACCGGGAATGGCTTGTCCGTCTTTACTTTATGAACGGTCATATCGTTCCATTTTACGGTGTCGGTTACCGAGAGTCGGGTGTTGTCATCCGTTATCAGCACTCCTTTGTCGCCAACCTGGCCGCCCATTTCCGCATAAAAGGGTGTTTTATCGAGGATGATAAGACATTTCGTAAAGGCATCGCCCGTTGGATCCGAGGCAGTTACTTTATACCGGCAGACGGTAACCGTGGCTTCGTCCTGATCATATCCGACAAACTCAGTGCCGTCAATCTGTTTCAGTTCAACCCATCCTTCGGTGGATAGGCCGTCGTCACCGCAGTTTTTAGCAGCGTCCCGAGCGCGGTCCCGCTGTGATTCCATGAGTTTATTAAATCCCTCTTCGTCGACAGAGAGTCCCTGCTCTGCCGCAATGAGCCGGGTAAGATCCATGGGGAATCCATAGGTGTCATAGAGGGTAAAGACATCAGAGCCGCTAAGCACCTGTTCCCCTGCACTTATGGTTTTTTCTATCATATGGTTGATCTTCTCCAGTCCCTGCTCCAGGGTCTGATCGAAGCGCTCTTCCTCGCTCCGGATAATCTGCATCACATAGTCGCGGCGCTTGGTAATCTCGGGGAAAGCGTCACCCATGATGTCAATGACGGTTGGTACTATTTTGTAAAGAAACGGTTCGGAGAAATCCAGTGTTCTGCCGAATCTGTAGGCACGGCGCAGGAGCCGGCGCAGCACATATCCCCGCCCTTCGTTGGAGGGGAAAGCGCCGTCGGTGACGGCAAACACCAGTGCGCGGATATGATCGGCAATCACCCGGAACGGGGCGCCGTGAGGGCCGGGATCGTACTTTTTACCGCTCAGTTTTTCCACGGCACCGATGATCGGGGTGAAGACATCCGTGGCGTAATTGGAGTCGACCTTCTGGATAACCCGCACCAGCCGCTCGAACCCCATGCCCGTGTCCACATGTTTCGCCGGCAGCTCGACCAGCGAACCGTCCTGTTCGCGGTTGTACTGGATAAAAACCAGATTCCATATTTCGATATATCTGCCGCAGCCGTCGGCATTGACCGCACAGGTGTGGTTCGGGTCGTTTGCATGAATACAGGCGCTTTCCCCTGAGTCAAGATGAATCTCGGAACAGGGACCGCAGGGGCCGGTGTCGCCCATTTCCCAGAAATTGTCTTTGGCGCCGTGTCTGCTGATATGGGCGGGATTAATATCCGTCACCTCTTTCCATAGCTGTTCGGCCTCATCGTCGTCTTCATACACGGTTGCGTACAGTTTATCTTTGGGAAGGTGCCAAACGCCGGTAAGCAGCTCCCAGGCCCAGGCGATTGCCTCTTTTTTGTAGTAATCCCCGAATGACCAGTTACCCAGCATCTCGAAAAAGGTATGGTGGTGGTGATCCACACCGACCTCTTCAAGGTCGTTGTGTTTACCCGAGACCCGCATGCATTTCTGCGAGTTCGCCGCGCGCTTCAGCCCTGCCCGGTTCTCACCGAGAAAGATGGCTTTAAACTGGTTCATACCGGCGTTGGTAAAGAGCAGGGTCGGATCATCCTGCGGCACCACCGGTGCGCCGGGCACGAAACGATGGTCTTTACTTTTAAAGAAATCGATAAATTCCTGTCTGATGGTATTGGCTGTTTTGGTCATAATCCTTTTTTTCTATTGTGTAAAGCACTGTCGTTGTATGCGGCGCAATGTTCGTCAGGGAATGACGTTTCCTTACAAGCGCTGATTATCCGCGGCAACCTCTTCTTTTTGCTCTTTTATCAATCCCAGTTTCAGTTTCAGCTTCTCGGTGACGGCTGTCAGAATATCGGGATTTT
>Ga0190359_1002929_pt1 | contig 10018 bp, 8 predicted proteins | sample 48721823_MG_FD_161269 | JGI IMG/M metagenome (GOLD analysis project Ga0190359, IMG submission 161269) | Hydrothermal vent microbial mat bacterial communities from Southern Trench, Guaymas Basin, Mexico - 4872-18-2-3_MG | ecosystem: Environmental > Aquatic > Marine > Hydrothermal vents > Microbial...
GGAGAGGCTGCGCAGCGACCATGCCCGGCTGGTGGCCGAGCGTGACCGGTTGCTGCGCAAGCTGGGCGAGGAGACCTACAAGCTGATAGAAAAAAGAACCCTGGATGCCCCCAAGCCCCTGCAGGATCTGGCCAAGCGGCTACAGACCGTTGCCAAGAAACTGCTGGTGGGCAAGAGCACCAAAGGCAAGGGCACGGGCAAGAAGTCGAGCAAGGGCACCGGCAGGAAAAAGAGCGGTACCCGCAAGACCGCCAAGCGCACCGTCAAGCGCAAGAGCACCCGGAAGGCCAAAAGCAGTACTGCTTCTTGACCCTGCACCCTCTGCAGATTTCCCCCGGCACTTTCTGGTTGACACCTGTAACGTTACAGGTTACAGTCGAAGTGTGATTGAGAGCTTCAAGCACAAGGGGCTTGAGAAGTTCTTTCTAAGCGGGAGCAAGGCGGGCATTCGGCCCGAGCATGCTGGCAGGCTGCGGTTGATCCTTGCCAGGCTGCATGCCGCGAGGTTGCCGAAGGACATGAACCTGCCGGGACTTCGCTTGCATGCCCTGAAGGGCGAGTTGAAAGATTACTGGGCTGTTGATGTCAGTGGAAATTGGAGGCTGGTGTTTCGTTTCGAGGGAACAGATGTTGCCGACGTGGATTACGTAGATTACCACTGAAGAGAAGAGGTGTCGAATGGGCATGAGAATGCACAATCCTCCCCATCCTGGCGAGGTAATCAGGAAGCTCTGCCTGAATCCTCTGGGCTTGAGCGTCACGGATGCGGCCAAGCATCTGGGCGTGAGTCGCAAGGCGCTGTCCGAGTTGCTAAACGGTCGCGTGGGAGTGAGTCCAGAGATGGCCGTCAGGCTTTCGATCGCGTTTGATACGACTCCAGAGAGTTGGCTTTCCATGCAGATGGAGTACGATTTGTGGATAGCAGAAAAAAAGAGGTCAAAGTTGAAGGTCAAGAAGATCAAAGTGGCATAGGCGAAGATGACCCTGGTCTGAACAATCCATACCCGCCAAATTCACCTCGTATAACCAACGGGGACAGGCCCCGGCTAACTGCTGGTAATCGATGGGAATTGGGCGTCAGCCGGCGGAAGGCGAAGGCTCGGAAACAAGTGGCGGAAACAAGTGGCTGGCACTTGATGGGGGGCAGGTGGCTGGCCTGAAAAAGAAACTCGCGAGGATCTCCCGAGATCTGCCGTTTTTCCGGGTAGCAGAGCCGTTTCGCGGCTTCAGCCAGTCAAGGCAGTATGCCGGGAGTGTCGGCTACACGTCGCTTACAAGCAATACGGAAGAGAATATCAAGATCGAAGTTAGCCTGCGCGAGTCGTTGATTGCCAGGGCCGTCGCTGGCTCGGCCCGAACGCTCCTTCTCGATCCGGTATCGGGTGAAGCGATCGTTCCCAGGGTTACATTGCCATGTTTTTCACTCGCAGAGGTTTTTGCAGAGAAGTTCCGCGCAGCGCTCACACGACGTGAGATAGCGATACGTGACTTCTACGATATCGACTATGGCGTAACGAAGCTGGGCATAAACCCCCTGGATGCGGGGTTTGTCGAGATGGTTGCCCGGAAACTGGCCGTTCCCGGCAATGAACCTGTCGATATCAGCGAGGAACGCCTGTCCCAACTCCAAGGGCAGTTGAACACGCGTCTGAAATCCGTATTACGCCAACGCGATTTCGAAGTATTCGATCTGAACCGCGCGGTAAATACTGTCGTCGGGATGGCAAGAAGGATCTCGAGGTAGTATTTCGATTTCCCCCATTTGCGGTTTCTGCAGTTTACGAAGCATGTTCAGCCTCGCTTCATGCAAGCTGGCTCACCATTCAAGCCCGATGGTGTTTTGGCAACGTCGGGGTTGACAAAGCGTTCTTCCATTGCTAAACAAGGCGCCCTGTGACGCCGCCCGCAAAGGGGGCGGAGCCGGTTCTGTTACAAGCGCCTGTGGGGCTGTAGCTCAGCTGGGAGAGCGTCTGAATGGCATTCAGAAGGTCGTCGGTTCGATCCCGATCAGCTCCATGAGTAAGGGGCCCAGAGCCTCTTTCCGGGTTCAGCCGGGCCAGGCCGTCGGGCCTGGCCCGGCTTTGTTTACCGGCCGGCCGGGCGACCGGGCCCGTCGTGGCGTACGCGACCCGGGCCGGAGCAACTGCTGGAGGATACAAGATGGGAAAAGGTGACAAGCGAACGGCCAAGGGCAAGCGTTACCGCGGTACCTTTGGAAAGAGCCGCCCCCGCAAGAACAAGAAAAAGCAGCAGGCGAAAAAGGAGTCCTGAAGTTACCGACGGCCGTCTGCTGCGGTACTCGCCGGGCATTTCCCTGCCGCCACCACGAACCTCCGGCCGCAAGCAGCGTGTCTCCTGCCGACAGCGGCCTTCACGGTCCTGGTTGCCCGGTGATTGTCCCCGAAAATGCTGGATAAATCGTCCAGAGCCGGCTTGACACTGATTTCTCTGGTGTGCTAGCTTTCTGCCAGCCTCGGGCTGGTGCGAGATCGCAACGGGTCACTCCGGCGTCTGTTGACGAAAACCGGAGGTGCCCCATGGAAATGCCCTGGAGTAGCAACCAAGGAGGACACATGATCGGCAGCATGACACGGCGTTGCGGAGGCCGCTGGCTGGCGGCGGTTCTGGCCGGTTTGATGGTCTGGCTGGGAATGGGGTTTATGCCGCTGGTGGGAAGGGGCGTGGCCCGGGCGGCGGTCGGCCCCGGCCCCAAGATCTACGTGTTCCCCTACCAGCCCATCCGGGACGGCGCCAGCAAGGAAGTCGTCACCCAGATAGGCGATCTGCTCAAGAACGAGATCAAGCACTCCGACGAGGTGCAACTGCAAAAAGGTCCCATCTTCATCCCGGAAACCACCGGTACGCCAGTAAAACCACTCAGCGACAGGGAACTCAAGCAGGCCGAGAAGCTCCGCCGGGCCGGCGACAAGCACTACCAGGCTTTTCGCTTCGGCAAGGCCATCAGGTCGTACCAGGCGGCCCTGGCCCGTTACCAGAAATCCCTGGCCCTGCTGAGTGACTTCACGCCGGTGATAGAAGCCCTGTTGATGCTGTCGGTCTGCTACTACCGAACCGATCGCGAAGATGACGGGGCCAAGATGCTGGTCAAGGTGATCCGGCTCAAACCCGACATCGTGCTGGACCCGGAGCGCTACCCGCCCATGTTCCGCAACGTGGCCGAGGGTATTCGCAAGAAGCTCCTGCTCAAGAGCCGCGGGGAACTGGAAGTGCTGGCCAACGTGGAGGGCGCCACGGTGTTCTTCGATGGCCGCAAGGTCGGCACCACCCCCATCCTCATGAAGGAGCTGGTGCCGGGAGAGCATTTCCTCCGGGTGGAGAAGGAAGGCCTGCAGCCCTGGGCCGACAAGGTGACCGTGGTTTCCACCCAACGCCGGCGGGTGCTGGCCAGCCTGGGTGGAGTCAAGAAACTGGCCGGTCCGCTGGGCGAGATCGCCCAGAGCTTGCGCCAGAACCGCGTCCAGAAGGCCACCATCAAGCTGGCCCGCAAGGAGGGCAGGAAGATCGGCGCCGACTACGTGGTACTGGGTGGGGTCGGCAACATCGGCAACAACCTGGTTGTGGGTTCCTTCCTGATGAAGGTTGCCGACGGCCAGCTTTGCCCCTTGCCGGCGGTGCAGTTGGACAAGGACCTGCTGGGTGCCAGTGTCGAGGTCTACAACATGGCCACGGTGCTGGTGAAGAGGGTGGAAGGCTGTCCGGACCCGGTGAAGAAGTTTCCGGCACTCTTGATAGCTTCCCGCCAGCAGAAGAAGAAGCTCAAGAGTGTTGCCGTGGGACCGGTGGCGCCGCCGCCGGCTCCGCGCCAGCCAGCCGGCTTGCCGGTGGCCCCGGCGGTGAAGAAGCCGCCGGCCGCTCCGGTCCGGGGCCCGGCGGTTCCCTCCGCCCGGGGCCCGGCGGTTCCCGGCGCGCGGGCGACACCGGCCAAGCCGCCGGCCACGGTGCAGCCGGCAGCGCCGCGGGTCACCCGGGAAGGCCTGGTGACTGCCGGCGGCAGCGCACTGGCCGCCACCCCGACGACCACCACCCCGGTGGTGGTGCCGGTGCCGGTGGCCCAGTCGGTCAAGCCCATAGACGAGATCGAATCTCACGGCCCGCGCTGGTACCAGGCCTGGTGGTTCTGGACCCTGGTGGGAGTGGTGGTGGCCGGCGGTACCGCCGGCGGGCTGTACGCCGCTGGAGTCTTCAACCAGGGAGCCGGCGGAGCTTCGGTGAACGTGCATTGGCCGGTACCCTGATAAGCGTGCCGTACCTGGGAACGAACAGCAGAGTTTGGAGAGTCCTGAGATGCGAGATACCATGAGTTGCACCGGAAGGGGGTTGGCGGCAGCGGCGGTCCTGCTGCTGGCGGGCGTGGCCGGTTGTTCCGGGCAGGCCAACGTATCTTTCAACCTGATCAACCCCTGTCAGGAAGACGTCCTGTTTGCCAACAACCAGTGCCAGTTCATGGAGGTATGCGTGTCTTCGCTGGATCCGCAGGATCCGCTGCATCCTTCCCAGATCGCCAATGGACTGGGGCCGCGTTGTCACACCTGCAGTTTTTCCGAGGGCACCTGCGACATGTCCGGCGACGACCTCGACGGCCCGGCTCGCATCGTCGACCTGCGCTGCCGCACCACCCTGGATGGGCCGGCCATGGCCCGGGCCACCTCGCAGTCGCTGGTGCTGGGCAGCGGGCCCGGTGCTCTCGGTTCCATCACCATGAACCTGCTGCTGGGCAACGTCAACAGCTTCACCGAGACCACCGTGGTGGATCCCCGCTCCAGCCAGCTGGGCACCTGTTCCATGATGGGACAGGGAGAGATAGGCAGATACGGTCACACGGCCACCTTGCTGGCCGACGGCCGGGTGCTCATCACCGGCGGGGTGCGCCGCTACGGACAGGGGCTCGAGGAAGTGCTGGCCACGGCAGAAATATTCGATCCCGCCACCGGCACCCACCAGCTCATCACCGACCGCACCGGCAACCCGGTGAAGATGGCGGCTCCCTCGGGCCGGGCCTTCCATACCGCCACCCGGCTGCGTGACGGTCGCGTGTTGCTGGCCGGCGGGGTGGGCCTGGTCGATGGCAAGCGCACCACCTTGCAGTCGGCCGAGCTGTTCGACCCGGCCACCAACTCCTTCGGCACCATCAGCGTCATGGGTTCCGGCCGCGCCCACCACGTGGCCACCATGCTGGCCACCGGCGAGGTGCTGGTCACCGGCGGCGCCGCCTACCAGAACGGCGACGTCGTCAACTACTTCAACAGCGCCATTCGCTACCTGCCGGGTTCCAATGCCTGGGAACCGGTACAGAACAACATGTCGGCGGCCCGGGCCTTCCACGCGGCGGTGCTGCTCGACCCCTCCAAGTACAACGGCAACGTGGTGATAATCGGCGGCCAGGATCAGAACGGCCCCCTGGGTTCCATCGACGTCTACAACGCCCAGGCCAACCAGTTCTACCAGGGCGTGAACGTCACCATGCACAAGAACCGCTCCCACCTGTGCGCGGTGGCCCTGGATAACGGCGACGTGCTGGTTGCCGGCGGCAAGACCACCGAAGACGACACCTCGGTCGACGCCGGGGTGGAGATCTACAATCCCGGTGTTCCCACCTACGGCGAGTTCCGCGACCTGGAGCTGAACCTCACCGTGGCACGCATGGACCACACCTGCTCCCTGCTGGAGACCGGCAACGTGGTGGTGGCCGGTGGCAAGACCTCCACCGCCACCGGAGTGCAGGTGGGAGAGATGATCCTGGTGGGCTCCGGCACCTACTCGGTAGAGCAGATTGCCGATGACTTCCTCGATCCCCCGCGTTTCCTGCACCAGGCCACCAGCATGCAGAACGGCTGGGTTCTGCTCACCGGCGGGTTGCCCAGCGACACGCCCGATTCCAAGCCGGCCACGCAGAGCATGTACTTCGTTCCCGAACCCTCGTTCTGAGGGAGACCGCGGGCATGCTGGAACACAAGCTGGGAGTGATCGGCGGCAGCGGCCTGTATGACCTGGAGGGCCTGGCGGACAGGCAGACGCACCGCTTGCACACTCCCTTTGGAGAGCCCTCCGGGGAATACCTGTCCGGCAGCCTGAACGGCCAACCGCTGGTGTTCCTGGCTCGCCACGGCGCCGGCCACCGGCTGTTGCCGTCCGAGATCAACTACCGCGCCAACATTCATGGATTCCGCCAGCTGGGGGTTCGCTACCTGCTGTCGGTATCGGCCGTGGGCAGCTTGCGCCAGGACATTCACCCCGGAGACATCGTCTTACCGGACCAGTTCATCGACCGGACCCGGGGACGACCGGCCTCCTTTTTCGGCGAGGGAGCGGTGGCGCACGTGCAGTTCGGCGATCCCGTCTGTCCGAACATGCTGGAACTCCTCGACCGGGTGCTGAACGAACTGGGTGTCTCCCATCACCGGGGTGGAACCTACGTGGCCATGGAAGGACCGGCCTTTTCCACCAGGGCGGAATCGGAGCTGTACCGCAGCTGGGGGGCCGACGTCATCGGCATGACCAGCATTCCCGAGGCCAAGCTGGCCCGCGAGGCGGAAATCTGTTACGTCACCATGGCACTGTGCACCGATTACGATTGCTGGCACGAGGAGGAAGAAGAGGTTAGTGTCGAGGCGGTGCTGAAGGTAATCAAGACCAACATCATCACCGCCAAGCGGGTAATCGCCGCGTTGACCGGGCAATTTCCTCCACGGGGAAGCTGCCACTGCCAGCGGGCACTGGAAAACACCCTGCTTACCAGCCCGGAAAGCATTCCCGAGCAAACCAGGGAGAGGCTGCAGCTGCTCATCGGCCGTTTCCTGGATGGTGAGCGACGCGGCGGGTAATGTTCTTGCCAAGCAGGGGCAAGGGTGCAATAATCGAAACCCGCGGTAAATCAAGGTGGTAATGATTTGGGCAGAGCCGAAGAAAAGATCCTGCGCTTTGCGTCGTTCGTCACAGGGGACGTGAAATACCCGCTCACCAGGCTCCCGTCATCGCGGCAGCGGGGTGGGACCACCTTCGTGGAGAGTCGCCATGCGTTTTAGCTGTGACCAGTGCGGTGCCCAGTACGCCATTGCCGACGAGAAGGTGGGTGACAAGGGCGTACGGGTAAGGTGCAAGAAATGTGGCAACATCATCACCGTACGGCCCGAGCGGCCTGACGAGGCTGGTTCGTCCAGCACCGATGCCACCACCGTGGACCGGGAACCCGAGCCCGATGCCGGGATGGGCCCGGAACAGGCGGCGGCCGGCGGCGGGGAATTCACCACCGAGGAGGAGGAAATCGGCAGCGCCCTGGACGCCATGTTCGGAGGCGACCAGGGAGACGAGGGCCTGGACAGCGGCCTGGGTGACGACGAGGAAGATGACGATCTCGACCGCCAGGCCACCCGGGTGTTCAGCATGGAGGACATGCAGCTGGTACAGTCGGAAAAGGAGAAGGCCAGCCAGTCCGACCAGGAACAATTCGGCAACCTGTACCGCCAGGCGCAGCAGGCCGAGGCCGGGTCGGGGACGGCCGGCGAGACGGACCCGGAGCGGGTGGAATGGTATGTGGCCGTGGAAGAGAAGCAACTCGGTCCCATGAACCTGGTGGAGATGAAGAGGCACTTCGAGGCGGGGGAAATAGACGGCGATACCCTGGTGTGGAAAGCGGGTTTCGAAGACTGGCTGCCCATACAGGAGGTGGCCGAGGTACAGCAACTGTTGCTGCCCGGAGAAACGGCCGCAGGAGAATCGGCCTGGCAAGAGGAGGCCGCCGGGCAGGCGGCAGAAGAGCAGGCCGGGGACGAAGAGGCGGAGAGCGAAGACTGGCGGGAGTCTTCCGACTGGGACGATGAGTTTTCCGGGGAAGAGGAGGAAGAGCCATCCGGAGAGGAAGAGGCGTTCCCGGAGCAAGAGCAGGACGAGGACTTCGCGGACAACCAGGTCGCAGCCTTTGGCGGGGGTGCTGACGTGGACTGGCAGCCGGCGGCCCTGGGAGACCTGGAGAGCCTGGCCGAGAGCGAACTGGCCTCGTTGCGCCCGCCGGAAGAAGACGAGATGGAAGGTGCCAGCCTGGACGAAATGCTGGGAGACACGGAAATTTCCCAGGAGAGCTCGTCCGAGGACATGGATGACGGGGATTCTTCGATAATCAAGGAGATTGCCGCGGAAGAGGAGAAGGCCGCGCGCCAGGCCGAGCAGAAACGCCTGGAGGAAGAACGAAGAGCGGAACAGGCCAGGCTGGAGGAGGAGCGCAAGGCGCTCGAGGCCCAGGAGGCGGCCCGGCGCGAGATGGAGGAAGAGAAACGCCAGCGGGCCGCGCCTCCTCCCGAACAGGTACTGCCGGCGGCGGCACCCCGGGGATCGCTGCCGCGCTGGGCCTGGGCGCTTTTCGCCATGGGGGGAGTGGTTACCATCCTGCTGGCATTTCTCGTCTACAAGCTGGCCACGGCGCCCACGCCGGTCTTGACGGCCACTCCACCGGTGGTCGCCGCCGGCAACGGACAGGCAGCCCGCCCTTCCGTTCCGACGGTGCCGGCCAGAGCAAGCGGACAGCCGCAACAGCCCGTAAAGGTGGCCCAGGTGACCAGGACCGCCGGCGCCACCCCGACCCCGCCCGGGGGAACTACCGCGCCCTCGGCCGTGCCGGCATCCGGCAGCGTAGCGGCTACCACCAGCAAGCCGGCCACGGCGCCGTCGCCGCAGCCGGTAGCCAAGGTGGGGACCTCTCCCCGGCCCGCGACCGGATCCGCGAAGAGGGCCGGCAGCGGTAAACCGGCCGCCAGGCCCAGAGCCCGAAAAAAGCCCGCCCACAAGAGGAGCAAGCCGACGGTTGTCAGGAAGGAGGAGAAAAAAGCCCCGCCGCCACCTCCTCCCCCTCGAAAACGGTCCCGGGGCGGCATCCTGGATTTCGAAGACGAGGCCGCCTTTGCCAAGGAAACGGGGGGAGGGTCCACTCCCCGTCCCGAGCCCAAGAAGGTGGCCGTCAAGAAGCAACTTCCCCCCTTGAGCAATGCCGACGTGCTCTCGGTGATGCGCCAGCACCTGGCCGAGTTCAAGGCCTGCAACAGCAAGCAGAAGGAGATAGACCGCTCGGTGCGGGGACGCATGGTGGTGAAGTTCGTCATTCAACCCACCGGCAAGGTGAGCCGGGTGACCGTGACCACCCCCGAATTCCGCAACAAGTTCGTGGCCAAGTGCATCAAGAAAGTCATCCGCCAGGCCCGCTTCCCGGAATTCGGCGGCGGGGCCAAGACGGTTCCCTTCCCCTTCACAGTTAAGTAAACTTCAACATTGCAGAGAGTATCGTCGGGGTTCCAGGGAACCCTGTACCGGTGCAGGGAGGCGACAACATGCTTCGCAAACTGCAGGAGCCACCCGGAGCGGATTCCCTAGTCTGAAGTTCCCCCAAAAACCGAAACAGTAATTAGAAGTCAACCCCTTGTTGTTTCGGCTGTTTTGCTTGCGGAGGTTGCTGTTTTTCGCGCATTATTGTAGGCATGTAATATGTTGATTATTACTTGACATCAAGGTCTAGGTATGTAATAAGTAGGCATGCACATCCACATCATACCCAATCGAAATTCAAGGCCGGCCATTCTTTTACGCGAATCTTTCCGCGAGCACGGAAAGGTGAAAAAACGTACCGTCGCAAACCTCTCCTTTCTCTCCTTACAACAAGCGGAAATGATCAGCCGCATACTCAAGGGGAAAAACCTGTTTGAGAGCAACCAGCTCTTCGAAAAGATCTCTTCCAAGCACCACGGGCACGTTGACGCCGTGCTCAAGACCGTCAAGAAGCTCAGTCTCGACAAGCTCATTTCGGCCAAGCGGTGCAGGGAGAGGGACATCATCGTCGCGGTGATCGTCGCGCGCATCTGCAAGCCCGACAGCAAGCTGGCGATGACTAGGTGGTGGGACGACACCACCTTGCCCGAGCTGCTCGGTCTCGATGGAGTGGACGAGGATGACATCTACGATGCCATGGACTGGCTGCTCAAGCGGCAAAAGCGCATCGAGAAGAAGCTGGCGCAGC
>Ga0190359_1002930_pt1 | contig 10016 bp, 7 predicted proteins | sample 48721823_MG_FD_161269 | JGI IMG/M metagenome (GOLD analysis project Ga0190359, IMG submission 161269) | Hydrothermal vent microbial mat bacterial communities from Southern Trench, Guaymas Basin, Mexico - 4872-18-2-3_MG | ecosystem: Environmental > Aquatic > Marine > Hydrothermal vents > Microbial...
GAATGACAGCCCTGGTTAAAGGGGCACAGGGGGGTTCCGCTCTGCCTGTGCGGTGCACGCAGACAGGCCTGGTGGAGACCCCTTGCTCTTTGGGTCGTGCCCCTGAACCGATGTTGTCGCATCCCCCTTTGGGGGGACGGGAGGGGGGGCAATAAGACAAAAGGCACAGCCAATGTAGGGGCAGGGCTTGCCCTGCCCTCAAAGGGCGCAGCAAGCAGAGCCCCTACGGCCGAGAATAAAAAAAGTCACCATTTATGTCGCACACCCCCTGCAATGGGCCTTTTGATAAATAATAAGCGTGGTGAAGCTGACAGGACATTCCCCGAAAATTAGCCTGGTTCTTCTGTGAATCAAATGGGTGTAAGGATTTTTCGTTCTTCACTCCCCGTTTGCTTCCCTCGCTCTGGATTGCCGCTACTTCTTAATACCCCTCGGGATCGCACTGATCCTTTATCTTCTCGGACAAGCTTGTTTGGAACTCAATTTTTCGGGGAAAGTCCGGGGAATTGAAAATTGAATCACTGACCCACTGACTCCATAATCTTTGACGCCCGACTGATGCGGGTTATAATGGTAGAGGTGTTAGCAGTGATGGATAAATCAGGACTTGTCTGTGGTGTATTCATCTTGGCACTTACTTTCGGCATTGGCTCCTGTCATTCAGATCCTTCGGATTCGCAGAATTCATCAGCACATAAAGTGGACGGCCCGAGTGTTGAAATTATAGCCACCGAGACTCCGGTGCTTGTCAAAGTGGAAGTCGCACGCACTCCGGAGCAGAAGCAACGCGGGCTGATGTACAGGAAGCGCCTTGATGAAGATGCGGGAATGCTTTTCATTGCGCCATACGAGCGGAGGCAAAGATTCTGGATGAAAAACACCTTTATCCCGCTTGACCTTATTTTTATCGGAGCGGAATTCCGGATCAAAGGCATGATCCAGGATGCCAGGCCTGAGTCAGAAAAGATGCTCTTCATTGATTCTCCTTCAAAGTATGTGTTGGAGGTCAACGCGGGCTTTTGCAGGAGGCATGGAGTGAAGGAAGGACAGAAAGTAAAGATTCGGGGAATCGAGGAATAGTTCATGAAGGAGTTGGAGCTGGGAAGAGAATGGGAGCTCAAGCCGGTCAAGCGGTTTGATGGGAACTATGAAGACGGACGCGCCTGGCTTAAGCAGGTGATCCCGGCTCACTGGCAGGAATTGCCGGAACTGGAGAATTACGCGGGCAAGGTGGTCTATCGCAGGCGGTTCTCATTTCAGCCGGACCCAAAAAGGCGGTACTGGCTGAGACTGAACGGAATCTTCTACTGGGCAAGCGCCTACCTTAACGGGTGTCGGCTCGGAGCCAACGAGGGATACTTCTTCCCGGTGGAGTATGAGATCACCGAGATAGTTGAGGGGGATAACGAGCTGCTCATCGAGGTTGACTGTCCTGATGAGGCCGATAAATCCTTGAAGCACATGGTTACCGGGGTATTTCATCACTGGGATTGCCTGGACCCCGCAACCAATCCCGGGGGCATCTGGCTTCCGGTGGAGATTCATTCCACAGGGGCTCTTTCAATCCGCGAGGCCTGCTTTCACACCGCCTACATCACTCCGGAGTATGCCCGCGTGGAAGGTAAGGTAAGGCTCGACTCAGTGGGTCCTGAAAAGATCAAAGTCAGGATTCACCTCAAGCCAAGAAATTTTGAAGGCCCATCTCATCACCTTGAGCGGGAAATCCTCAAGGCTCAGGGCGAGCAGACATATTTCTACACGCTCGATGTCAAGGATTATCAACTCTGGTGGACACACGATCACGGCCGGCCCAATCTTTATTCCCTGCAGGTTGAGGTCCTGAGGGAAGGCCTGGAAGAGCCTGACCATGTGTATACGAATGCCTTTGGCATTCGCACCTTTGAGATGAGGAATTACATAGGCTACCTCAATGGCCGAAGGATTTACATGCGCGGAAATAATTACCCTCCCGGAGATACCCGGCTCGCCACCATGACCCGCAAGCGATACGAGAGAGACCTTGAACTCGCGCTATCCTGTCATCTCAACATGCTCCGCCTTCACGCACATGTGGAGCACCCTCTCTTCTATGAGGTCTGCGATGAAAGAGGAATACTTATATGGCAGGATTTCCCCCTGCAGTGGTATTACCGAAAGGACATCGAGGCTTCCGCGCTTTACCAGGTAGAGAAGATGATCACCATGCTCTATAACCACGCCTGCATCGGGCTCTGGTGTATGCACAACGAGCCGATCCGGCAGGTTGACATGCATAAATGGATCGGGCCTCTTACCATAATCCGCTCGCTGTTTTCCATGTTCTTCTGGAACTGGAATCGCGATGTCCTTGACCGAAGGCTCTCCGCCCGCGCGCGCCACCTGAGCCCATACCGATATGTTCACCGCTTAGCCGGGGAGCGCGGTCTCTTCCGAAAGAACACCGGGGATGGCCACTTATACTTTGGCTGGTATTTCGGACCACTGAGGTGGCTGAATTACCTTATCAGGAAAAAGTCAGAGCGACTGAAATTCGTCACCGAGTTCGGATCACAGTCATTTCCCAATTACGAAAACAGCATCAGGTTCATGGAATCGGAACTTGAGAACCTTGACTGGAAGCACCTCCAGGCCCGGCACCACCTGCAAGCATGGCTTATGAAACTATGGGTAAACCCCAAAAGATCCAGGACACTCAAGGAATACATCAATGCCACTCAGAATTATCAGAGCAAAGTCAACCGCTATCACATTGACAGGCTCCGCTACCTCAAATACCGGCCCAACGGCGGATGCCTCGCGTTCGTGTTTCTGGACTCCAATCCCGCGATCCAGTGGTCTGTGGTGGATTACTGGCGCGAGCCAAAGAGCTCCTATTACGCGATGCAAAAAGCGATGAGCCCGGTCTATGCCTTCGGCCTTCTTGACAAAGAGACATACCCCCGAGGCCGGACAGCACCCTTTCCTGTTTACGCTGTCAATGACACCTGGAATGAGGTGGACGCAAAAATCGAGGTCGCTATTATTTCTGCGAGTGGAGACGAGATACTATCGGAAAGTCATCAGGTGAAACTTGCCTCCGACAGCGAGGCGCGCGCTATTGCTTGCCCTCGTGTCCGGCTGAATGATAAAGGAAAATATCGCCTGGAAATAAAACTCTCGTGGAACGACAGATCGCTTCAGAACAGCTACCGCTTTAAGGTTAAATAGCTGGGCTGATTTTAAGGCTTTAACCTGTTTCACCACGAGGCCCCGGACGCAGGCAGTGCTTGAAGAATCCTCCAGATCCGCTGGGCCCGCGGATTATGCGCAGATTAGCGCGGTAGATTGCGGGTGATAAAGTCGGCAAACATGGCCTTGGTATCTTCATCCATCTCAACAAACTCAACCCCCATACCCGGATAAGGACCGGGGGCATCTTCAGCCCGCTTCACCATCCGGGCTACTTTTCCCTTTACAAGCACCTTGTCCGCCACATCCGGAAGTGGAAACTCAAGCTTCACCTCGGTTCCCACAGGAAAGGGCTCCTGGGTCTCCAGGAAAATTCCTCCCAGGCTCAAGTCCCGCGAATAGTAATAATGAAAAAATTCGCTCCGGATATGCGTCACTTTCGTGATCAGTTTAACCCGGGGGTGGCGCCGCTTTTCAGCAAGTGTCATCTTGTCCTCCCTTAATTCCTGTAATTCCCCTTCCCTTGTTCTTGCCGCTTTGCTATTATATAACAAGATTCTAAATGCAAAGCAGAAAAAAATCAAATCCGCGTTTGTATATTGTGGACGGCAGTTCTTATATCTTCCGAGCCTATCATGCCACCGAGCGCCAGCGGCTTTCTAACTCCAGCGGCCTTCCCACCGGGGCTGTGTATGTTTTCACGAACATGCTCCGCAAACTTCTCAAGGAAGAGGCCCCCGAATACCTTGCTGTGGTATGGGACGCACCTGGCAAGACCTTTCGCGAGGACATCTACCCGGATTATAAAGCCACGCGCAAGGAGGTTCCGGAGGACCTGGTTCCGCAATTCGACTACATCCGGAAAGTGGTTGAGGCTTTCAATATCGCTACCCTTGAGAAAGAGGGTTACGAGGCGGACGATGTTATTGCCACGATGGTTGAAAGGCTTTCAGCCCGGAACATGGAAATAGTTATCGTGTCCGGCGACAAGGACCTCACGCAGATTCTCGGCCCCAGGGTCAACATGCTGGATACAATGAAAGACAGACGCACAGACCCCGCTTTAGTCAAGGATCGCTTCGGGGTGTACCCGGAACGCATCGTGGATTTGCTCGCGCTCATGGGCGACTCCTCGGATAATGTCCCCGGGGTTCCCGGCATCGGCGAGAAGACCGCAAAAAAGTTGATCGCCGAATACCGCACCCTGGAGAACCTCCTTGAACACGCGGACAATGTCCCCGGAAGGGTCGGCGAGAATCTTAAGCGCTTCGCTGATCAGGCCCGGCTCAGCAAGAATCTGGTTACACTTGTGCGAGAGGTTTCCGTGTCCTTCTCCCTCGAAGACCTGAAGGTTAAATCCCCGGATCGAGAAAAACTTACCAGGCTCTTCAGCGAACTTGAATTTCCAAAGCTTCTCACAGAATACTCCACCGCCCAGAAGGAGATCAATACGGAGAAATACCAACTGGTTCAGGATGAGAAGGCTCTTTCCGGTTTGATCAAGGAGCTGGAAAGATCCAGGGCCTTTGCCCTGGACCTTGAGACTACATCCACTGATCCGATGCAGGCGGAGATAGTGGGCATCTCTTTCTGCGCCAAGCCGGGACTCGCTTACTACATCCCGGTCGGGCATACCGGCCTTGAAAAGAAAAGGCAATTGTCCAGGGAACTGGTGCTTGAGAGGCTCAAGCCACTGATCGAGAATCCAAGGCTCAAGAAGACAGGCCAGAACATCAAATACGATTACATCATGTTGAAGCGGGCCGGTGTCAAGACGGAGGGCATAGCATTCGATACAATGGTCGCATCGTATCTCCTGAACCCCCGTCATAATCACAACCTGAACGACCTGGCTCTGGAATACCTGAATCACAGGATGCTCACCTACGAAGAGGTTTGCGGCCGTGGCAAGGATCAGATAAATTTTTCAGAGGTTGACCTTGAAACCGCGCTCTGCTATTCCGGCGAGGACTCCGATGTGACCCTGCGGCTTTCCAGGGTATTCGCTCCGCGGCTCAAGGACCAGGAATTCCAGGAGCTATTTGACAAAGTGGAGATGCCTCTCGTCACCGTGCTCGCAAGGATGGAGATGAATGGCGTCAAGATTGATGTGAAACTGCTGGAGGAAATCTCCCGTGAGCTTGAGGAGCGCGGGGAAATCAAGAGACAGGAAATCTATCGGCTGGCCGGCGAGGAGTTTAACATAGATTCTCCCAAACAGCTCCAGGGAATACTTTTTGAAAAACTTAAGCTCCCTCGCCGAAAGAAGACCAAGACAGGGTATTCAACCAGAATGGATGTGCTCACCCAGCTTGCGGAAGAACATCCATTGCCGAAGCATCTCCTGGAATACCGCACATTGAGCAAGCTCAAAAACACCTATACCGTGGCTCTTCCGCGTCTTGTTCACCCTGAGACTGGCCGGCTTCATACCTCTTTCAACCAGGCGGTCACGGCCACGGGCCGGCTCAGTTCCTCGGAACCCAACCTCCAGAACATCCCGGTCCGGACTCCGGAAGGCCGCCGCATCCGCCAGGCATTTATAGCGGAGGGCGAGAACCTGCTTCTCTCTTCCGACTACTCGCAGGTGGAGCTTCGTCTGCTTGCACACATGTCCGGGGATTCCATGCTGTTAGAATCCTTCGCGCGCGGCGAGGACATCCATCGTCGCACTGCGGCAGAGGTCTTCGGGGTTGCGCAGGAGCTTGTAACCGATGAGATGCGTCGTCAGGCCAAGGTGATCAACTTCGGTATCACATACGGCATGAGCGACTTCGGCTTGAGTCAGGAGCTGGGGATTCCGAGGAAGCAGGCGAGAATCTACATAGATGAATACTTCCGGCGTTATCCGGGCGTGTATCGCTACATCCAGGATACCATTGAAAGGGCACGGAGGGACGGGCATATAACGACCATCTTCAACCGCCGATGTTTTTTCCCGGAGATCAAGAGCAAGAACCCGAACATCCGCCGTTTTGCCGAACGCGAGGCTGTCAATGCGCCCATGCAGGGAAGCGCGGCGGACATCATCAAGAAGGCCATGGTGAAGATTGACAGAGAGCTCGAAACGCGGAACCTGAAGACCATGATGATCTTGCAGGTGCATGATGAGCTAGTGTTTGAGGTCCCTCCGGAGGAACTGGAGGATGTCCGGGATTTGGTGCAGAAAGAGATGGAGTCCGTGGTGGACCTGAAGGCCCCGCTGAGAGTGGATATTAAATCGGCCAGGAACTGGGCAGAAGCGCATTGAGAAATGAGAAATAGGAGCTTAAGTGTCAAGTGGCGCTCTGCCCCTGATTTCTATTGTATATACTTGTGCATAAGTAGCAAACATATATGGAGGGAACACCCATGAAGCGCTTTTCAATGGCAGAGGCGAGGAAGAATCTGACAGATATAATCGGCCTGGTTGCTTATGGGGGAGAGCGAATAGCCATAGGAAGACGTAACAAGGATATGGCGGTTATAGTGCCTTTGGAGGATGCCGAACTGCTTGAGTATCTGGAGGATCAGGAAGATATAAAAGAGGTGCGCAAGGTGCTGAAGGAGGGAGGCCCAAGCATAGACTGGAAGGATGCAAAAAAAGGCTGAAAGGCTGAGAATGAAGGGGGGGGAATTATAAGCCGAAGATCAGGCCGCGTGCGCTCCGGTCACTCGAAAAGATACTTAAGCCGGAGATGTCTCGAATAATCAGGCGAATAGATGCCCTCTCAGATGACCCCAGACCCGAGGGTGTCAGAAAGCTTAAAGGGACAGATGACCTTTACAGGATACGAGCAGGGAAATATCGTGTTATTTATCAGATACAGGATGACATTTTGCTTGTTCTAGTTGTGAGGATTGCTCATCGCAAAAAAAGATGTGTACAGGAAAGAAAGTAAATGATTAAGTTACAAGGAATCCCGCTATGTCAAATGTGATAAAATATACAAGAAAAAAATTAAAAATTATAAATGATGAAAAACAAAACGGAGCCCCCCAGGAAGGATGGTGAATCAATGCGAATCGCGATGACCGGGGTATCTAGCTACCTGGCTCAGGTTCTGCTCCCGCTGTTTGAATCGGACCCGGATGTAGAGGAGATTATCGGGGTTGACATTAAGGCCCCGGGGCCTGAGTTCAAGAAGGTCCGATTCGTAAGACGCGATGTTCGTGATCCCGGGCTTTTTCGAGAATTCGCTGGCGCTGACACCCTGATCCACCTTGCCTTTATCGTCATGCCCCTCCGGGACATGGCAGAGGCCACCAGCATAAACATCCAGGGTTCTATCAACGCGTTTGAGGCCGCGGCAAAGGCAGGCATCTCCAAGATAGTTCAAGCAAGTTCAATCGCGGCCTACGGAGCCTGGCCCGATAATCCTGATTTTATAACCGAAGAGACCCCTGTCCGGGGCATGCCTGAATTCTATTACTCCTGGACAAAGGCGGAGGTAGAGAAGTATCTGGACAAGTTCCAGAAGGAGCATCCCGAGATCATCATCACCCGGCTCCGGCCTTGTATCTTCGTGGGACCAAAGATAAACAACCTTTTTAGAAAGATAGCTAACCAGAGGTTTTTCTTCAGGTTTTCCGGAATGGAAAGCCGAGTTCAACTGGTCTGGGATGAGGATGTGGCGCAAGCATTTTACAAGGTGACAAAAGAGAACCTCCCAGGCGCATTCAATATAGCAGGGGATAATCCCCTGAATGTAAACGACATTGCAGGGCTTGTCGGATTAAGAGCCATCAAGATTCCTTTTTCCTGGGCAAAGGCCTTTACCAAAGCAGGGTGGGCATTGCACATCTCAACAATGCTCTCGCCCGGATGGCTTGATGTCGCCCAATACCCTATTGTCGTGGACTGCTCCAAGGCCAAAACAATACTGGGGTGGAAGCCGCGATACGATACGGCTGGCGCAATGCTTAAGTTATTGGAATATAAAGAACAACTAAAGGAGGATTTATGACTCTAAGCCGAATTCGCAAACTCTCGCAATACGGGGTCCTGATACTTTTTCTGTTCTGTCTTTACATGGCTCATTATCCCTATGTGCCTTACATACCCGTTGATGTGTTTCTGCGCCTGGACCCTCTGGTGGGAATCACGGCCATGCTCACGGGCAAGGTTTTTATCCCTGCGCTCCTGCTCTCTCTTATCACCTTATTATCCGCGGTAGTCTTAGGCCGGACTTTTTGTGGCTGGTTCTGTCCCATGGGCACCACCATTGATATTTTCGAGAAAATCCTTTACAGAGGAAAACACCCACGAAAGGGAGAGGGCCTCCGCCGTTTAAGGAGCTTGAGTTACATCATCCTGATCATCATCGTGTTTTCTTCTCTTTTCGGACTCTCGCTCGGCCCGTTCCTTGATCCCATTCCGCTGGTTACGAGGATTTACACATTTCTCTTCTATCCCGTGATTATCTTTCTTGCCAACCTGGGCATTGACTGGCTCCGGCCTCTGGCAGAGCGCTTGAGCCTTGGCTCCCTTGAATACCTCAGCCTTTTTCAGCCAACCTACGCGGCCAACATAATCACCCTGATAATATTCATTGTCATCATTTCACTGAGCCGCGTGGAATCGCGCTTCTTCTGCCGCTATATCTGCCCGCTTGGAGCGCTTCTCGGAATCTGCTCCCGCTATAACCTCTGGCAAAAGCGCGTCTCGGATTCTTGCACCGACTGCAAGAAATGTTTCCAGCAATGTCCCACTGGAGCCATTGAATTAGATACCTGGCAGGATCGCGAGGCCGAGTGCATAAAGTGTATGCTATGCAGGGACATCTGCCCGGTCAATGCCATCACCTATCCTATCGCTATCCCCCGGCGCGCGCCTGAACCAGGGGTAGACCTCTCCAGACGCCAGGCTATACTGGCCGGGGCATCCGGGCTGGCCCTGGCACTCACTGCGGACACCGGGATAGCCCTCTCAAGACGCGATGTGGATATTATCCGCCCACCAGGAGCTCTTCCGGAACCGGAGTTCCTCGCTACCTGCGTCCGTTGCGGGGAATGTATCAAGGCCTGTCCCACCAATACGCTCCAGGCTGACGGCTTGACCCGCGGCCTTCATGGCTTCTGGGCACCGCGGCATCAGATGCGCCTCGGGGCTTGTGAGCAGGATTGTAACCTCTGTGGCCAGGTCTGCCCCACCGCCGCCATCCGCAACATTCCCCTGGAAGAAAAAAAGTTCGCGCGTATAGGCACCGCAGTGATCTTCAAAAACCACTGTATAGCCTGGGAGGGTGACAAGGCCTGCCTGGTCTGCGACGAGGTCTGTCCTTATAATGCCATCATCTTTCAGTCCAGGGGAAAAAGAGGCCGCCATCCGGTGGTAGTGGAGTCGCGCTGTAATGGTTGCGGCTTTTGCGAGAACAAGTGCCCGGTGGAGGGCGCATCAGCTATTGTGGTGAGACAGAAAGGCGAGATAAGGCTTAGTAAGGGGTCTTACTATAAAGAGGCTCTTGCCAGGGGCCTTGATCTAAGCGCACCGGAGGACGAGTATGAACCGGAGCAGGGGTTCGGGGAAGGAGGTCGCGGAGGGAGACTGAAAGATGAACCAGGGGCCGGAGACCAGGAGGGCCGCGAAAGAGGAGGTTCCGGGGGAGATCGTGGACGGAGGAATGCCTTTGATAAATATTTTGAGTAAGGGATAGAAGGGTATAAACCATGAAGGTCAAGGTGGCGGATTGAGATTAAACCCTTGGCCGAGAAGCAGTACCATAAATTTGACAGGAAGATGAGGAAGCGGCTCAAGGGGGCGTTACAGGAGCTTGAGAAGGAAGAGAATCCGTTTTCCCACCCGAGCGTGAGACCCCTGACAGGAGAGCTTAAGGGAGACTTTCGGATGAGGGCCGGGGACTGGCGTG
>Ga0190359_1002931_pt1 | contig 10013 bp, 10 predicted proteins | sample 48721823_MG_FD_161269 | JGI IMG/M metagenome (GOLD analysis project Ga0190359, IMG submission 161269) | Hydrothermal vent microbial mat bacterial communities from Southern Trench, Guaymas Basin, Mexico - 4872-18-2-3_MG | ecosystem: Environmental > Aquatic > Marine > Hydrothermal vents >...
CAATATCCAACATCTAATATCCAACATCCCTCAGGCTATTAATTGCCTTTGGTGGCTGTTTTTTGCTTGGTACGGTTTTTGGCACTTCCGTATCCACGTTCTTTTATAGTTTAACCTGAAATTTTGACAGTAACAATAAATAATAAATCAATCGATATGATTCAATTTGCATCTTTTGACACATCAAAACCCAACACAGACCCCAAACCGACCGGCGATGCAGAGAAAGTTCGTCTGTTGATTCTTGGATCCGGGCCTGCCGGATATACTGCGGCGATTTATGCCGCACGTGCCAACCTGAAGCCTGTTCTCTATCAGGGACTTGAAGCAGGCGGGCAACTTACTACCACTACTGAAGTGGATAATTTTCCGGGATATCCCGAGGGAATTACGGGTCCGGTTTTAATGCAAGACCTTCAGAAACAAGCCGAACGCTTTGGTACCGATGTCCGCTGGGGAATGGCTACCTCGGTTGAATTTAATAGAGAGGGTGGGGCACATAAAGTTTGGATAGATGAAGAGAAATTGATTGAAGCCGAAACCGTGATCATCGCTACCGGTGCGACGGCACAGTATCTTGGACTTGAATCAGAGGAAAAATTTAAAGGGTCGGGAGTATCGGCCTGTGCTACATGCGACGGGTTTTTCTATAAAGGACAGGATGTTGCTGTAGTTGGTGGTGGAGATACTGCCGCTGAAGAAGCTACCTATCTTGCCGGGATCTGCAATAAGGTATATCTGATCATCCGTAAACCGATCATGCGTGCTTCAAAAGCCATGCAGCACCGCGTAATGAATACTCCGAATATTGAAGTCCTTTTTGAACATGTCACCAAAGAAATAGTTGGTGACAAAACCGTTAATGGAGTAATTCTTACCAATTCCAAAGGCGAAGAGGTGAAGATAAATGTCACCGGATTTTTCGTGGCGATCGGTCATAAGCCTAATTCACAAATTTTTGCCGATTATCTCGATCTCGACGAAACAGGGTACATAAAAACCATTCCGGGTACCAGTAAAACCAATATCCCCGGAGTATTTGCCGCCGGCGATGTGCAGGATAAACACTATCGTCAGGCTGTCACGGCTGCCGGATCAGGCTGTATGGCTACGCTGGATGCAGAAAAGTATCTCGGAGAAAGGTATTAACTTCTCCCTTTTACCCTTTACTTTTTAACTTACTTAACCCTTAGCCCTTTAGCCTTATTTCGGTATATCGGTCTTCGAATAGAGTTGATTCTCCAGCTTGTATTTGATCTCCGAGAAAGCATGGATAGTCTCTTCAACATCTTCCAGTGAATGGGTGGCAGTCGGGATCAGGCGTAACATGATCACACCTTTCGGAACCACCGGATAGACGACAATAGAGCAGAAAACGTTATAGTTTTCCCTGAGATCAAAAACCAGGTTGGCGGCTTCAATGGGTTCGCCGCTGAGAAATACCGGTGTAACCGGGGATTCGGTATTACCCAGATTGAATCCTTTCTCACGCAGGCCTTTCTGAAGTGCTTCAACGATAGTCCATAACTTCTGTTTCAATTCGGGATGGGTTTGTAACAGTTCAAGGCGTTTCATAGCACCCACTACCATGGGCATCGGCAGGGATTTGGCAAAGATCTGCGAACGCATATTATACATCAGGTAGGTGATGATCTCCTGGTCCCCGGCTACGAATCCACCGATCAAAGCCATGGATTTGGCGAAGGTTCCGAAATAGAGATCCACCTGATCCTGCACCCCGTAATGTTCACCGGTACCGGCCCCGGTAGCCCCCATGGTACCGAATCCGTGTGCGTCATCCACGAGCAGGCGGAATTTGAACTTCTTTTTCAGTTCGGCCATTTTGTTGATCTTACCGAGGTCGCCCGACATCCCGAAAACTCCTTCTGTAATTATCAGGATGCCGCCGCCCGACTCTTTCACCAATCTGGTAGCCCGTTCAAGCTGGGTTTCAAGATTCTTAATATCATTATGCGGGAAAACAAACCGTTTGCCCATGTGCAAACGCAGCCCGTCTAATATACAGGCATGCGCTTCAGAGTCGTACACAATGACATCATGGCGGTCAACCAGTGCATCAATGATCGATACCATTCCCTGGTAGCCGTAATTCACCACGTAGGCTGCTTCTTTACCGGCAAATTTTGCCAACTGCTCTTCAAGTTCTTCATGCAGGCGGGTTTGCCCCGACATGGCACGTGCGCCCATGGGATATCCGAGCCCCCACTCTCTGGCTGCCCGGGCATCTACCTCACGAACTTCGGGATGGTTGGCTAATCCAAGGTAATTGTTTAAACTCCAGGTGAGTACCTCTTTGCCGCGGAATTTCATCCGGGGTTGAATCTCTCCTTCTAACTTGGGAAATACAAAATAACCATGTGCCTCTTTTGCATACTGACCGAGAGGCCCCATATTTCTTTTAACTTTCGCAAAAACGTCCACAGTATTTTAGTTTTATGAATTTTTATGCCGGCTAAATTACTATTTTTCTCCATTTATACGTTCTATTGTTTTAACCCGAAATATTGTATCTTTGCGCCATGCAAAAATCTGCCTTCGTATCCGTCTTAATCCTTGTCTTACTGGTTCTTTTCGGTACATCCTGCTCTGATTATCAGAAGTTGCTGAAGAGTACGGATTACGATTTGAAGTATGTAAAAGCAAAGGAATACTTCGATAACGAAGATTACCTGAAAGCTGCTTCATTATATGAAGAACTGATGACCCTGTACCGGGGTACCGATAAGGCCGAAGATGTGAATTATCATTACGCCTACTGTTATTATTATCAGCAGGATTACATTATGGCAGGGTATTATTTCAATAATTTTGTCAACACTTTTCCGAATTCACCCAAAACCGAAGAGTGTGCTTTTATGGTGGCCTATTGCTACTATAAAGATTCACCAGCTCCCAGTCTGGATCAGGCCAATACCTATAAAGCTATAGACGAGCTGCAACTCTTTTTAAATAAATATCCCCACAGCAAAAGGAAGAGTGAGTGCAATAAACTGATTGATGAATTACATAACAAGTTGGTGGAGAAGTCTTTCAATGGAGCCAAGCTCTATTTTGAACTCGGGGATTACAAAGCATCTATCACTGCGCTGAATAACAGTTTAAGAGATTATCCCGATACGCAATTCAGAGAAGACCTGCTTTTCCTGATCCTGAAATCCTCTTATGAACTGGCCCGTAACTCGGTAATAGAGAAAATAAACGACCGTTATAAAGCCACTATTGAAGCTTACCATAATTTGATCGATGAGTTTCCCGAAACGAAACATTTACGGGATGCTGACCGTATATATGCAGCTGCCAAAAAGGCACTTAATTTAGAGTAAACAGAAAAGAAGCGATGGATTACAAAAAAACAAAAGCACCACTAACCACTATCACGCGTAATCGCGATGAGTTCGATCGTGATACCGGTAATCTGTATATGACCGTGGCTATTCTGAGTAAACGGGCTAATCAGATTAGTGTGGAATTGAAACAGGAGCTGAATTCGAAGCTTGAAGAATTTGCCTCCTTCTCTGATAATTTGGAAGAGGTTTTTGAAAATCGTGAGCAAATTGAAATCTCCAAGTTTTACGAACGGCTTCCCAAGCCGACGTTGATTGCTACCCAGGAATTTATCGAAGGCAGGGTATATTACCGGGTCCCTGATGTTGTTGACTCCGAAGAGTAAATTACTTCTCCCGTATGTTAAAAGGGAAAAAGATCATACTGGGCATCAGTGGCAGTATTGCTGCATATAAAGCAGCGGTGCTGACGCGGCTGCTGGTGAAAGCCGGAGCCGATGTGAAGGTGATCCTCACCCCTGCGGCTAAAGAATTCATTACACCGGTGACCCTGGCTACCCTGTCGGGGCATACGGTTTTGATGGATTTCTTTTCTCATGACGATGGGTCATGGAATTCACACGTGGATCTCGGAGTGTGGGCAGATGTTATGCTGGTGGCTCCGGCTACTGCCAATACCCTCGCCAAAATGGCTGCCGGGATTGGGGATAATCTGTTGTTAACTACTTGTCTTTCAGCTCGCTGCCCCATTGTGATAGCTCCGGCGATGGACCTGGATATGTGGCAGCATCCGGCTACACGTAATAATATCAATACCCTGAAAACCTTTGGCAATCTGATCATCGAACCGGTTGAAGGAGAACTGGCAAGCGGATTGGAAGGGAAAGGCCGGATGGAAGAACCTGAAGCTATCGTGCAATGGCTGGAACAATTCTTTAAAAAAAAAAGCCGGTTTAACGGTAAACAGGTACTGATCACCGCAGGCCCTACATTCGAAAATATTGATCCGGTTCGTTTTATCGGTAATTATTCTTCGGGAAAAATGGGCGTGGCCCTTGCCAATCAACTGGCTGAAGAGGGTGCATCGGTTACTCTGATACTCGGACCGGTTAGTCAGGAGGTGAAAAGCAGGATTAGATCAGCTACTGGTCATCATGGAGCGATCACTGTGCATGAGGTCGTATCTGCCCGGGAAATGTGGAATCAGGCAAATAAATGTTTCGCTGACGCGGATATCGGGATTATGAGTGCTGCCGTGTCGGATTTCAGACCTGCACATCCGGCCGGAGAAAAAATCCGGAGAACCGGCGAAATACTGCACCTGGATCTGCTTCCCAATCCGGATATTGCCTTTGAACTGGGACAAACAAAACGTCCCGGTCAAATACTGGTCGGATTTGCCCTCGAAACCGGTGAAGGAGTGAAAGAAGCCCTGGAAAAGAAAAAGCGGAAGAATTTTGATCTGATCGTATTGAATACGCTGAAACATGAAGGCGCCGGATTCGGAACCGATACCAACCGGATAACCCTGATCGGTAAGGACAATAATCCCAGAGAATTTGAGTTAAAATCAAAGAATGAAGTCGCTCGCGATATTGCGGATGCAATCAATGAACTTTATAATTGAAATGATTAAATCTTCTAAACCATCTAAACCATCTAAACCTCCTAAACCTCCTAAACTTTTTAATCTCTTAAACTCCCTTAACAGGTTATGACGAGAAAATCTTCCCGGATACTGCTTCTCCTTCTGCTATTCATGGTATCGGCTGCTCAACATCTTGCAGCCCAGGAGCTAAACTGTATGGTTAGCGTGGTTTCGCCCCAGGTACAGGGAAGTAACCGGGAGGTGTATAACAATATGCAGAAAGCTATCTATGAATTCATGAACAACCGGGTTTGGACCGATCATATTTTCAAAGAAGAGGAGCGAATTCAATGTAATCTGATGCTGAACATTACCGAACGGATCTCTGATGATCAATTCAGAGCTACCCTTCAGATCCAGTCGAACCGACCGGTTTACAATACTTCCTATACCACACCGGTATTAAATTATCGTGATAATGATGTGCAGATCAAATATGTAGAGTTCATGCCGATGGATTTCAACGAGAACGGGCAGAATAACAGCCTGGTGGCACTACTGGCATTTTATGCCAATATTATACTGGGACTGGATTATGATACATTTTCGCTTGAAGGAGGGACGCTTTTCTATCAACGGGCTGAGAATATTGTAAATAACTCATCTAATGCACCGGAACCGGGATGGAAAGCCTATGAGGGTAATAAAAACCGCTACTGGATGGTTGAAAACCTGCTCGACGGCAAATACAGTTCAGTACGGGAGTGCCTGTACCGCTACCATCGCCTGGGGCTCGACCGGATGTCAGAACGGGTGGATGAAGCGCGGGCTGAAATTGCCGAAGCATTAGTGAATATGCGCTCCGCTTATCGTGAAAACCAGTCGGCCATGATCTTTCCGCTTTTCTTTACCGCTAAATCTGATGAAATTGTTAATATCTTTTCCCAGTCGTTCCCTGATGAAAAATCAAGGGTCGTCAATGCTCTGAAAGAGATCGATCCCGGTAACAGTGCCAAATGGGAACGGATTCAGAAAGCGGGGAATTGAGGGAGGATGTTGGATGTTGTAGAGTTGAAAAGTTGTAGAGTTGTAGAGTTGTAGGGTTGTAGAGTTATAAGATGTTATTTTTACCGAATGCTACAGTCTCTTTCTGTTAAAAATTATGCCTTGATATCCCGGTTGGAAATCGGGTTCGCCGAAGGACTGAGTGTAATTACCGGCGAAACCGGCGCCGGAAAATCTATCCTGGTCGGGGCATTGGGATTGCTGTTAGGGAAGAGAGCTGATACCGGAGTACTGAAAGACCGCGATCAGAAGTGTATGGTTGAAGCCAGTTTTAATCTGGATGGATTAGGATTGGAACCATTCTTTCAGCAACATGATCTGGATTATGATTCAAACACCCTGATCCGGCGCGAAGTTACATCCCAGGGTAAATCCAGGGCATTCATTAACGATACTCCGGTAGTACTTGCTACACTGAGAGAACTGGCAGAAAATCTGGTGGATATACATTCTCAGCACCAAAACCTGATACTCAATCATGAGGATTATCCGCTGCAGGTAATCGACCGTTACGGTCATCTTGAAAAAGAGGTGGCACAGTATGAACTAACTTATCATCATTACCAGGAGATCAGCTATGAGATGAAACGGCTGAAGGAGAAACTGGCGAAAGCACGGGAGGATCAGGATTATTACCGGTTTCAGCTGACTCAGCTGGAGCAGGCCCGTTTGCAGGAGGGTGAGATCGAAGATCTTGAATCCCAACAGGAGTTACTGAGCCATGCCGAGGAGATCCACTCCCGACTGGCAGAATCAGTATCCAGATTACTGGATCAGGAACCGGCTATTGTGCCTGAATTGAAACAGATCATCCGGCAACTCACCCCGGTATCACAATATGCATCAGATCTGAGCGAACTCCTTAATCGTTTGGAATCCAGTTATATTGAATTGGAAGATCTGAGCAGGGGTCTTGAAAACCTGGTTCAGACCATTGAGGTGGATCCCCTGCAATTGAACAGGGTGAATGAACGATTAGATCTGATTAACAGCTTACTACAAAAACATCAAGCTAAAGAGGTGAACGAACTGCTTCAATTACAGCAGCAGTACCGGAAACATTTGGATGAGATTGAAACATCAGATGAAACTATGAACAGCCTGTCTGAGGAGTTGAAAAAGCAATCGGAGAAGCTGAATCAAATGGCTGAAGTTCTTTCGGTACACCGGACTAAAGTAATCCCCCGCTTTGAAAAACAGGTCATGGAATTACTCAGGGAATTGGGTATGCCTCATGGAATGTTTCAAGTGGCTCATTCACGTGAAGACAATTACCAGGTAAACGGAATTGACCGGTTGCAATTTCTGTTTGCCGCCAATAAAAACCAACAACCTGAAGAACTGTCGAAAGTGGCTTCAGGGGGCGAAATCAGCCGGTTAATGCTGGCCATTAAGTCGCTGATCAGTGACTCATTGAACACACCCACACTGATCTTTGATGAGATTGATGCCGGGGTCTCGGGAGAAATTGCTTTCAGAATGGGATCGTTGATAAAGCAGGTAGCCACCGGACGTCAGGTGATTAATATTACTCATCTGCCACAGGTTGCTGCCAAAGGAGATCATCATTATGTGGTTTATAAATATGATGATGATACCACTACCCATACCAGTGTAAAACAACTCAGCGCCGAAGAAAGAATCACCGAAATAGCCCGACTACTCAGCGGAGAAACCATCACCGAAGAAGCTCTTAACAATGCCAAAACCCTCCTGTCTAACCCCTAACTCACACCCACACCCATCTCACCATTCATCTGGAATGATGTTTTCAAGTAACTTGTTATAGACACCCATCACTCTGGCACTCATCCCCATATTGGAAAATCCGCCATCGTGAAAAAGGTTTTGCATAGTGACTTTACGGGTCAGGTCAGAAAACAAAGTGACACAATAATCAGCACAATCGTTGGCATCTGCATTGCCGAGGGGTGACATCCGGTTGGTAAAATCATACAGACCGTCAAATCCGCGAATACCACTACCGGCAGAAGTCAGGGTGGGCGACTGTGAAACCGTATTCACACGAACATGTTTGGAACGGCCATAGATATACCCAAAACTCCTGGCAATACTCTCTAACAAGGATTTTGCTTCAGCCATATCGTTATAACCATAGAAACTTCTCTGAGCGGCAATATAAGAGAGGGCAACTACCGATCCGTAATCAGCAATGGCATCCATCTTCTTAGCCGTTTGCAAAAGTTTGTGCAACGACAAGGCTGAGATATCCAAGGTTTGTGAAAAGTATTGATAATCCAGATCGTCGTAAGATCGTTTTTTCCTGACATTAGGTGACATACCTACTGAATGGAGGATAAAATCGATTTTACCACCTAAGATTTCCTGGCTCCTCTTTAACAGGTGGGAGAGATCCTCAATTTTGGTTACGTCAGCCGGAATTACTTCACTGCCTGTTTGCTCAGCCAGTTGGTCAATACTTCCCAAACGGATCGCAAACGGGGCATTAGTGAGTACAAAACGGGCGCCCTCTTCATGTGCACGTTCGGCAACTTTCCAGCCGATTGATTTATCATTCAGGGCGCCAAAAATAATACCCTTCTTGTTTTGCAGTAAATTATAAGCCATATATCCGGGGTTTTATAGGTAAAGCAGCAATAATATCAAAGGTACAATAATTCCAATTGCGGTATAAATACCTCCCAACTTACTGATACTGTGTTTGCCCGATCTGATGAGAAACAGTCCGGTTACCGAAATAATGATCCAGGCCACACAAAACAGGTCTGAGAACCATTTCCACCAGACGCCGGGGTTGTAATGAAGAAAATTAACCTGAAAAAATAAAGGCCGTTTACGGATTGTTTCAATTGTTCCTATACTTGAAGTAAGGTTAACCTCCAGGCTGCCATGCTGAAGAAAAACTTTCAACAAATCGGGTCTCGGGAAGTAGTATTTCTTGTATTCGCCCTTCATATCCAGATCGGTCAGCAGATCTTTTACCCATTGAGCATCAATTTCAGCACGTGTAGCCGGTTCACTCAGGGTGATCTCATAACGTTTGATCTGGTAATTGGGATTAAAATCCCGGATATGATTCAGGGTCAATCCTGAAATACCGTAAATAATAGACATACCGAAAAAAAGGTATCCCAAATCACGATGCAGGATACGGATCAGCTTTCTGATTTTCATAATCTATAGTCAGAATTTTATTTTTCTTCTTTGACTGAAACTGCTTCCACAGTATAAATCGAAATATATCCTTGATCACTGGCCGCAATCTTTTGACGAAGTGTGTTGATTTGTTTTTGTTTGTTTTCTGCTTCACTATCTCCTTCATGGCTCTGTTCGCCTTCACCTTTATGCATGACTTCTTTGGATTCTTTCCCCAAATTATCAAGGTAAGCCTCGTCGATCTTCTGTTCACGAATATAACCGGTTACGGAAACATTCGACCCTTCAAGTCCTATATCAAAAGTGGCCGTTTTATTTCCGGCTACTACTTTAACCCGTTCTTCACCCAGAAAAAGCCGTTTCCCTGTTTCACGGCAAACATGTACCGCCATTCCGTTTATTTGCACCAACTGATCAACAAATTTTGGAGCCTCGGTATTAAAGTTTGCAGGAGTTAGTACCACTTTAGGCTCCTGATTGTTATTTCTGTTCTGGCACGCTGCTATGAGTCCGGCCAGCATAAAGAGGAATAGTAATTTTTTCATAATTAATTAGAATTGATTGAGGCGCAAAAATAGTATAATATGATTGATTATAAGTTGTGGCGGAATAAATACTATTTTTGGAGATAATTTCATCATTATGAAATTTAACTGGGGCAATATTAAAGTTTTTTTTAAACGTCTGATTACAGCACTCATTGTGGTGGGCACACTGGTGGTGATATATCTCCTTTTTCCCCATCGGGGAAAGTTCCCGTATGAATACCAAAAGGGGGCTTTCTGGGAGCATGAAACCCTGATTGCTCCTTATGATTTTCCTGTTTATAAATCGGATGCCCAGATACAATCAGAGCGTGACAGCGTTTTGAAACAGGTGAATCCGTATTTTGACTTAAATCCTGAGATCGGTTTGAA
>Ga0190359_1002933_pt1 | contig 10011 bp, 8 predicted proteins | sample 48721823_MG_FD_161269 | JGI IMG/M metagenome (GOLD analysis project Ga0190359, IMG submission 161269) | Hydrothermal vent microbial mat bacterial communities from Southern Trench, Guaymas Basin, Mexico - 4872-18-2-3_MG | ecosystem: Environmental > Aquatic > Marine > Hydrothermal vents > Microbial...
CCAGGAGAGAGTGGTTTAAGGATATTCCTTTTATGGGAGAATTATTAGAGGAAATAAGCCAGATAATAGATAGTGTTTAACGGATAGGAAAAAACTAAAAGCGCAAAGCGTAAAACCATAACTTGAAACTTAAAATTAAGAAAAAAGTTTTGAGTCTTGGATTATGATTGTACGTTTTAGTTTTTGAATTTTGAATTTAATGTAACGTGCTAAATATAAATTACAATAAATGTATCATATATTGATTAGGCAACTAGTCAATTAACAAATTTATCTTTATTTTAAATTAGTTAATGGATTAATTAGTGAATTAGATAAGAATTAATTAATTGGTAGATTGGTTAATTGGTAAATCGGCAAATTAATATAAAGGAGAAGACAATGTGGTTGGTTAAAATTTATGTAACCTTAAAAAAAGGATTATTAGATGCTCAAGGGGCAGCTATTCAAAATGCTTTAGGCTCATTGGGTTTTGAAGAAATAGAAGAGGTAAGGATGGGAAAGTATATAAATATTAAAATGAAGGGGCAGAATCGCCAGATAGTTATGCAAAGAGTTGAAGAAATGGGTAAAAAATTATTGGCTAATCCAGTGACAGAAGACTTTGATTATGAGATCGAGGTGTTAAAGTGAAGTTTGGTGTGGTTCAATTTCCTGGTTCAAATTGCGATCATGATTGTTTTTATGCCCTTAATGATATTTTAAGGGTAGATGTTGAATACATCTGGCACAAGCAGACTATTTTAGAGGGATATGATGGAATATTTTTACCGGGTGGATTTACCTACGGAGATTATTTAAGAGTAGGGGCTATAGCTCGCTTTTCTCCAATTATGTCAGCAGTAATCGATTATGCTGCGGCCGGAGGATTAGTTTTGGGGATTTGCAACGGATTTCAAATTCTTACTGAAGCGGGATTATTACCCGGGGCATTAATGAGAAACAATAGTCTGCATTTTATCTGTAAATATAGCTATCTTAAAGTAGAGAATAATAAAACTCCCTTTACTGGTTCTTGTAAAGAGGGGCAGATTTTAAAAATACCTATTGCTCATGGGGATGGTAATTATTATATTGATAATCAAGGTTTATCTGAGCTTATTAAAAACAATCAGATTGTTTTCCGCTATTGCGAAAAGAACGGAGATATTACTGCGGAGGCTAATCCTAACGGTTCCCTTTATAATATTGCCGGTGTATGTAACAAGGAAGGAAATGTATTGGGTATGATGCCTCACCCGGAGCGTTGTATAGAAGATTGTTTAGGCTCTTCTGATGGTAAATATATTTTTAATTCTATTTTAAATTTTATAAAGAAAAAATCAGTCCTTAGAAAACAAATCTTAAAAATTAGAAAATCATAATAAAACTTGTTAGCAAATTGACAAGCTGAAAATAATTGGCCAATTGGTGAATAGGTGAATTAGCAAACTATTAAAATAGGAGATTAATAATTGATGAAGAGTTTTAACCAGGAAAAATTTTGGGAAAAATGGAATCTTACTCCGAAAGAGTACGACAAAATAAAGGAATACTTACAAAGAGAGCCCAATGAAGTAGAGTTAGGGATGTACTCGGTAATGTGGTCAGAACATTGTAGCTATAAAAATTCAAAGCCACTTCTTAAATTGTTTCCTAATTCAGCAGAGTGGGTGCTTCAGGGGCCGGGAGAAAATGCCGGTATTATTGATATTGGAGATGACCAGGTTATTGCTATGAAGATAGAGAGTCATAATCATCCTTCGGCGATAGAGCCTTTTCAGGGAGCAGCGACCGGCATCGGAGGAATAGTGCGGGATATCTTTGCGATGGGGGCTCGTCCTATAGCCTTGTTGGATTCTTTAAGATTTGGAGATTTTGGTAATCCCCAAACTCAATATCTTTATAAAGGAGTAATAGAAGGTATTTCTTTTTACGGTAATTGTATAGGGGTGCCTACGGTTGGGGGAGAAACGGTTTTTTCCTCAAGTTACCAGGAGAATATTTTAGTAAATGTAATGTGTGTAGGATATGCTAAGAAAAATGATATTTTGCGAGCAGTAGCAAGAGGTGAAGGGAATTTAGTAATTTTAATAGGGGCTAAAACAGGCAGAGATGGAATTGGAGGAGCTTCTTTTGCCTCAACAGAATTAGATGAAAATTCCGATGAAGATCGTCCTGCGGTTCAGATAGGAGACCCCTTTTCTGAAAAATTATTGATCGAGGCTTGTTTAGAGATAAGAGGATTAGATTATGTAATTGGACTGCAAGATTGTGGAGCTGCCGGCCTGACTAGTTCTTTATGCGAAATGGCCAGTCGGGGAGATAGCGGATTAGATGTTGAACTATCCAAAGTACCCCAGAGAGAAGAAGGAATGAACCCTTTTGAGATTATGCTTTCTGAATCTCAAGAAAGAATGATATTAGTAGTGAAAAAAGGGAAAGAGGAAGAGATTAAAAAAATATTTAATAAATGGGGTTTAGATTCAGCCGTGATTGGCAGAGTAACTAATGATGGAAAATTCAGGGTCAGAAATAAAGGAAAAATAGTAGCTGATATACCCGCCAAATCACTTGCCGAAGGTGCGCCCATCTGTCCTCGTAAAGGGAAAAAGCCGGAATTTTTAAGCTGGGTTAACCAGCTAGATTTATCCGAGATTTCTCAGCCAGATGATTATAATCAAGTTTTATTGAGGTTGTTAGGCTCACCAAATATTATGAGCAAAGAAAAGATTTATGAGCATTATGATTATATGGTAAGAAATAATACCATATTGTCTCCCGGAGATGATGCTGTTGTGCTAAGAATAAAAGGAACTAAAAAAGCTATAGCCCTTACTACTGATGGTAATGGAAGATATTGTTACCTTGACCCTCTAATAGGAGGAAAGATAGCGGTAGCTGAAGCAGCTAGAAATTTGTCTTGTAAGGGAGCTTTGCCTCGAGCAGTAACCGATTGCTTAAATTTCGGAAATCCTGAAAGAGAAACTATCTACTGGCAATTAGAAGAAGCTATTAAAGGGATCAGTGAAGCCTGCCGGGTATTAGAGACTCCGGTCATAAGCGGAAATGTAAGTTTATATAATGAAAGTAAAGGAGAAGCTATTTACCCTACACCGGTTATTGGGATGGTGGGGATTATCGAAGATTATAAGCATATTTGTTCTATGGAATTTAAAAATAGTGGTGATTTGATAGTACTTTTAGGGGAGAATAAAGGAGAATTAGGTGGAAGTGAATATTTAAAAGTCATTCATAATTTAGAAAAAGGAATACCTCCTCAGATTGATTTGTTAAAAGAACGGGCAGTTCAAAATGTTTGCAGAGAGGCAATAAAAAAGAATTTACTTTCTTCTGCCCATGATTGTTCAGATGGAGGATTAGCTATAGCTCTGGCAGAGAGTTGTATTAAAGGGAAAAGGGGAGCAAGAATAAAAATTGAAGACAAAATGAGGAGCGATGCTCTGTTATTCGGAGAAAGTCAATCTCGAATTATTGTGTCTATAAATCCGAAAGATCTATCTTTATTACAAGAAATAGCCGATAAATATCAGGTGTCTCTTTTGGTGTTAGGTTCTGTAGAGGGAGAAAATTTAAATATAAATAGATTAATTAGCTTAAAAGTAGATAAATTAGAAAAAGTTTGGCGAGGAATAGAACAATGAATGAAGAATGCGGAGTTTTTGGAATTTTCAATAAAGCAGAGGGTTCGCTGGATGTGGCAAAAATAACTTATTTTGCTCTTTATGCCTTGCAACATCGGGGACAAGAAAGTGCAGGTATTGCTGTATCTAATGGAGAAAAAATATTAATCTATAAAGATTTAGGGTTAGTATCTGATGTATTTAACAAAGAAAAACTAAAGACCCTACAGGGTAATTACGCTATCGGCCATATAAGGTATTCTACAACGGGTGCTAATATTTGGGAAAATAGCCAGCCCTTGTTGAAGAAATATAAAGGAGGGGCTTTTTCTTTAGCTCATAACGGAAATTTAATAAATCAAGGTGAATTAAAGGAAAAATTAAAAGAAAAAGACATTCAAATTTATTCCTCCACAGATAGTGAAATAATAGGTAATTTAATAAAAGCGACTCCAGAAGATAACATTGAAAAAAATATTAGGATTGTTGCTGATCAATTGAAAGGGGCTTTTTCTTTACTAGTAATGACTGAAGATAAATTAATTGGATTAAAAGACCCTTTTGGCTTTCGTCCTCTTGCCTTGGGGAAATTAGGGGATTCTTACGTTTTTGCTTCCGAAACTTGTGCCTTTAATCTTATTGGGGCTGAATTTATTCGAGAAGTAGAACCGGGAGAGATGGTAGTAATCAATAAAAATGGAATAAAGTCAGACAAAATTTTATCTAATAAGAGAAAAGCATTATGTATATTTGAATTTGTTTATTTTGCCCGTCCGGATAGTGATATTTATGGTGAAAATGTTGCTTTAAGCAGACAAAAGATGGGCCGAAGATTAGCTCAAGAATATCCTGTGAAGGCAGACTTGGTAATGCCGGTTCCTGATTCGGGAAGATATGCTGCCATAGGCTATGCTTATCAATCTGGAATTCCCTATGGAGAAGGTTTATTGAGAAATCATTATATTGGGAGAACTTTTATTCAACCGATGCAATCAATGAGAGAAGGCTCAGTAAAAATAAAACTTTCTCCAATTAAGAAGCTTTTAGAGGGAAAAAGAGTGGTATTAGTTGATGATTCGATTGTTCGAGGAACTACCAGTAAAAAGCTTATTAAACTTCTAAAAGAAGCGGGAGCGAAGGAAGTTCATTTACGAATAAGCTCACCACCAGTTATGTGGCCCTGTTTTTATGGAATTGATACCCCCAATAAAAAAGATTTATGGGCAGCTAATCATAGTTTAGAAGAAACCAGAAATTGGTTGGGAGCGGATAGTTTAGGTCATATAAGTATTGAAGGTTTGTGTAGTGTTTTTGATAAAATTCCTGCTGATAATTTTTGCTTAGCCTGTTTTGAGGGGGAGTATCCAGTGCTAACTAGCCAAATGACTAACTAATTTGAGCGGTAGTAAAGAAAAAAGAAAGGAAAATTTTATAAATGGGCAAGTCCTATAAAGATGCTGGTGTGGATATCGACCTGGCCAACCAGATAGTCAAAGAAGTAAAACCATTGATTAGAAAAACCTTTATTCCTGGAGTATTAAGCGATATAGGAGGATTTGGTGGATTATTTTCTTTAAGTGGGCAAAATTATAAAGAACCAGTATTAGTTTCTGGAACTGATGGAGTGGGAACTAAATTGAAAATTGCTTTTGCCTTAAACAAACATAACAGTGTGGGAATAGATTTGGTGGCAATGTCAGTAAATGATATCATTACTTGTGGGGCAAAACCTTTATTTTTTCTGGATTATATCTCTATTGGTAGACTATCAAAGAAAGTAGTTGTTGAGCTTATAAAAGGAATTACTGAAGGGTGTAAAATGGCGGACTGTGCTTTACTGGGCGGAGAAACCGCCGAGATGCCGGGATTTTATTCAGAAGGCGAATACGATTTGGCTGGTTTTGCAGTAGGAATTGTAGAGAAAAATAGAATAATAGACGGTCGAGAGATTAGAGAAGGGGATTCAATTATTGGATTGACCTCTAATGGCTTACACAGTAATGGTTTTTCTTTGGTTAGGAAAGTTTTATTAGAAGAGAAGAAATATGATTTAGAAAAATTTATACCATCATTAGGAAAAACATGGGGAGAGGAATTACTTACTCCTACCCGAATCTATGTAAAACCAATTTTACATTTATTGGAAAAATACGAAATTTTAGGGATTGCTCACATTACTGGTGGGGGAATGGTGGAAAACATTTCCCGCATTTTGCCTGAGGGAGTTTCAGTCCAGATAAACGAAGATAGTTGGCCTAAACCTACCGTCTTTTCTTTAATTCAAAAAGAAGGAAAAATTTCTAGTAAAGAAATGTATCGTACCTTTAATATGGGAATCGGAATGGCACTGATTGTAAGGTCAGATAAAGCTGAAGAAATAATAAATGAACTAAATAAGATGAATTTTCCTTCTTATCTTATTGGCCAAGTAGTAAAAATGTAAAAAAAGGTGCCTGGCACTTTTTTTTACATTTTTGAAGGAGAGAAAGTTAATGATTAATATTGGGGTATTGGTTTCCGGTAGGGGAACAAATTTGCAATCCATAATAGATGCCATTAGAGAAGGTAAAATTGAAGGAAGGATTAGTATTGTTATTAGTGATAATCGAAAGGCCTTTGCCTTAAAGAGAGCTGAAAAAAGCAATATTGAAACTCGATATATTGATTTTAAAAGTTTTAAAAATAGAGAAGACTATGATAAGAAAATTGTGGAATATTTAAAAGAAAAGAATGTTGACTTGGTAGTTTTGGCTGGGTATATGAGAATTTTGAGCCCCTATTTTATCAAAATGTATAAAAATAGGATAATGAACATTCATCCTGCCTTACTTCCATCTTTTCCGGGATTACATGCTCAAAGACAAGCAGTAGAATATGGAGTAAAGGTTTCTGGCTGTACGGTTCACTTTGTCGATGAAGGAGTAGATTCTGGTCCCATCATTTTACAGAAGGCGGTAGAGGTAGAGGATGGCGATACCGAGGAATCATTAGCGGAAAGAATTTTAAAAGAAGAACACCAAATTTATCCTCGGGCAATTCAATTATTTTCTGAAGGCAGATTAGTCATTAAAGGGAGAAAAGTATATATCAAATAGTTATTTATTAAGGAAAAGAAGATGAGTAGGAGTTCGATTTATCTAACAGTAGTAGAGAAGTCAAGGCCAAAGGAGAATAATCATAATTTTTATTAAAGAGGTAGAATAAAAAATGAAAGTATTGGTGATTGGTAGTGGAGGAAGAGAACATGCTCTGGTGTGGAAAGTTGCTCAAAGTCCGCAAGTTTCTAAAATTTATTGTGCCCCGGGTAATGCAGGAATTTCTCAATTAGCCCGGTGTGTAAATATTGATTTAGATAATATAGAGGGGTTAGTTGATTTTGCCAAAAAGGAGAAGATTGATTTAACCATAGTAGGACCGGAATTAACTTTGTCAAAGGGGATTGTAAATGAATTTAACCACAAGGGATTGAAGATATTCGGTCCTACTAAAGAGGCAACCGAGATTGAATCAAGCAAGGTTTTCTCCAAGCACTTAATGAAAAAGTATAATATACCCACCGCTAATTACCAGGTCTTTCAAGATAGGGCAAAGGCGTTCGATTATATAAAACAACAGACTTTCCCTTTAGCAATAAAAGCAGATGGATTGGCAGCTGGCAAGGGCGTATTTATTGTAAAAGATCTGGTTCAAGCAAGAGATGCTTTAGATGCTTTGATGGAGAAAAGGAAATTCGGAGAAGCAGGTCGACAGGTGGTTATAGAGGAATTTTTAGAGGGGGAAGAGGTATCGATTTTAGCATTTTGTGATGGGAAAACTGTTGTGCCCATGGTTTCCTCTCAGGACCATAAAAAGATTTTTGATAATGACCAGGGGCCTAACACTGGTGGGATGGGAGCTTATTCTCCTGTCCCCTTTTATCTTGATGAGTTGGAAGAGAGAGTTTTAGAAGAGATCTTAAAGCCTGCTGTAAAAGGATTGCGGAGTGAAGGAAGGGAGTATAAAGGAGTACTTTACGCTGGGTTGATATTAACTAAAGAAGGTCCCAAAGTTTTAGAATTTAATGCCCGCTTTGGTGACCCAGAAACTCAAGTGATATTGCCGAGATTGAAAACAGATTTAGTAGATATACTAAATGCGGTAATTGAGGGGGCGCTTAGTAAAATTATTATCAGATGGGAAGATAATGCCACAGTATGTGTGGTGGTGGCTTCCGGAGGATATCCGGGAAGGTATCAGAAAGGCAAAGATATTAGTGGTTTGGAAAGATTGGCAAAAATGGAGAAGATTATAGCCTTTCATGCTGGTACGAAATTTCAAGATGATAAAGTTATTACTTCAGGTGGAAGGGTCTTGGGGATAACTGCCTGGGGTGAAACTATATCTGAAGCAAGAGAAAGGGCATATAAGGGAGTAAAAGAAATTTATTTTGAGGATATGTATTATCGAAATGATATTGCCGCTAAGGCTATAAAATAATTATAAAGTTATAAAACAAGGGAACCTCATTCATTTTCTTGTTAACGACTAAAAGAAGAAGGAGAGAAGGAAAAATGGCACAAATAAAGCGAGCTTTAATCAGCGTATCAGATAAAGAAGGAATTATCGATTTTGCCCAAGGTTTAAAAAGTTTAGGGATTGAAATAATATCTACCGGAGGAACAGCAAAACTATTAATAAAAGCTGGGATAAAGGTAAAATTAATTTCTGAGGTAACCAATTTTCCGGAGATATTGGACGGAAGAGTAAAGACTCTTCATCCTTTGATTTTTGGTGGAATATTAGCCCGAAGCGATAATCCTCTTCATCAAGAGCAATTAGCAGCTCATCAGATTACAACAATTGGTCTGGTAGTGGTAAATTTATATCCTTTTCAAAAGACAATTTCTAAAGAAGGAGTAAAATTAGCAGAGGCTATCGAGAATATTGATATTGGTGGACCTTCTCTTTTGAGAGCAGCAGCTAAAAATTACCAAGATGTAGCTGTGGTAATAAATCCCCGAGATTATCAGCTAATTTTAGAAGAATTAAGGAAAAACAATGGAGACATAACCTTAGATACCAAAAAGAAATTAGCAGTCAAGGTATTTGAGCACACCTCCTTTTATGATGGAATAATTGCCTATTATTTAAGAAAAAATTTAATTAAAGAATCGACATCTTTTCTCCCTACTCTAAACTTATTGGGCGAAAAAGTTTTAAATCTTCGCTATGGAGAAAACCCCCATCAATCTGCTTCTTTTTATAAAGAATTATCTGTGCAAGAGGCAAATTTGGGAGATGCAATGCAGTTAGGGGGTAAAGAATTATCTTTTAATAATTTGGTAGATTTGGGAGCAGTCCTGGAGATAGTAAAAGATTTTCAGGAACCTACAGTAGTCTTTGTAAAACACACCAATCCCTGCGGTTTAGCTAGTGCATCTACCATTGAAGAGGCTTATCAAAAAGCTTACCAGGGAGACCCTCTTTCTGCCTACGGGAGTATTATTGGGGTAAATAGGGTAGTAGAGAAAAAATTGGCTGATTTAATTAATGGGACTCCTTTTGTGGAGGCGGTTTTGGCTCCTGATTTTGAAAGTGAGGCTCTAAATATCTTAAGGCAAAAAAAGAATCGCCGATTAATAAAGGTGGGAGATTTAAAAAAGAGAGATGCTCAGATAAAAGATATTAAAAAAATAACCGGTGGATTTCTGGTTCAAGATAGAGATATAAAAGAAATTACTATAAAAGATCTAAAGGTGGTAACTAAGAGAAAACCAGACGAGAAAGAATTAGAGGAACTCTTATTTGCTTTTAAAGTAGTTAAACACGTCAAATCAAATGCTATTGTTTTGACTAATAATAAACAGACGGTAGGAATTGGAGCTGGGCAGATGAGCCGAGTAGATGCAGTAAAAATTGCTGTTGCAAAATCAGAAGGCCGTTCTAAGGGCTCATTTCTGGCATCTGATGCCTTCTTTCCCTTTAGGGATGGAGTAGATGAAGCGGCTAAAGCAGGAGTAACTGCTATTATCCAACCCGGTGGCTCAAAGCGAGATGAGGAGGTTATAGAAGCTGCCAATGAACATAATCTGGCAATGGTCTTTACTGGGGTAAGATGTTTTAAACATTAAAAATCTGCTGCCCTCTATCTTCACGGGGTAAATTTAATTGCTTAATTTAAAAATTACATAAATATAAAAAAGAAGAAATAGAAAAGTAGCAAAAAATTTATAAAAAATATTTTATAAAAAAAGATTATGCTTCTTTCCTTCATTGAATATGATGATATCTTTTTGACAATGAAGATAGTATGAATTACCCAGAGCTGTAGGAGACAATAATTGGCTATGACGATAAAAGAGGAGATATCACCCAAGAAATGGAAGAGAAGTTAGCTATTCTTGCTTCT